>Ga0247608_10000115_pt1 | contig 155903 bp, 154 predicted proteins | sample 176DNAGHGlowgp2_FD_193490 | JGI IMG/M metagenome (GOLD analysis project Ga0247608, IMG submission 193490) | Sheep rumen microbial communities from Palmerston North, Manawatu-Wanganui, New Zealand - 1766 DNA GHGlow gp2 | ecosystem: Host-associated > Mammals > Digestive system > Stomach > Rumen...
TTGAAGTGTGATAAGCGAGCGGAGAATGGCGTGATCTCCATAACCTGCGCCACGTTTAAATATAAACGCAAGAAATAACATTACAGTTTCTAGAAATAGCGAACTGGTAGCTGCTTAAGTCAGCTTCTGTCCACCGGGTGAGTACCACGGCTCCCGCTTGGGCATCGATCAGTGGTGAACGATCGCCGGAAGTGTCCGTGTCCGGTGATTGTATACGGACTACTCTGTGATACAGCCCGTGTATCGGCGGTATAACAGGGGAATCATAATAGGTACAATACGCTCGTAGAAGGTTGCATGGATGGGTTTTCGGACAGGGGTTCAATTCCCCCCGCCTCCACCAATTGAAAATGCGTAACCGGAAAGGTTGCGAAAAGTCCCTAAAACACGGTGTTTTCGTGTTTTAGGGATTCTTTTTTACCGAAAAAGTTGGTGGGTTCAACACGCTCAATGAGAAAAACAGGCGATATTGACGAGTAAAAAATCAGCGCCTCTTTCCTCTGATAAAATTCGGGCATTCGAGCGGAGTTGTCAGAACCTCAGAAGCAGTCTTGCTATTTTCCGAAAAATATGGTAAGATAAGAGTATCAAGAAACCTTGCGGCAGGAGGCAAAATATGAAAGATACTGAGTTTACGGTTCATGCGATCACAGATATGTATGAGTCGCTGTTCTATTCCTTCTTTGGTGGAAAAAGCGCTGCCGAGACAGATACCATAGCGAGAAACAGATGCCCGATCCCAGCGTACTTCAAGACACATTCAGATAAATGCCCTGCACAGGCGCTTGCAATAAACCTGCTTGCAGAAGTGCAGTCCGAGTCTCCGGAAGATCTGCCGGAGGTAAAGAAAAGGGCGAAATCTTACCTTTTGAGGTCGGGACTCATAAATTTTGAAAAACTTGATGACATATACACAACAGTCAGAGATCGTCGGCTTAACCCCCAGCAAAGAGAACAGATGAAAGAAGAGATATTGGGTATCATGGATCCGCAGTACCTCATAGCGGTACACCTGTACATGAAGTACCATAAGATCTTCGACAGAGAGCTGTTCGATGCATTTTGCAGAATGATTATTACCGGAGACAGATGCAGCCGAAGTGAGGAAATCCCCTCATACAGCTTCGCAGCGCTGACTGTCGGTGAGGAGCTTGTTTCCGAGGTAATGAAGTGCATTTTTACAACAAATGGCAAGGACAGAAAAACTCCTATAACGCTTTATGAAGAGGTATATGCTGATTTTCTAAGTGATGAAAGAGAGTTCCCTGAGTTTAAAGTATATGAACCAACGATGAAACAATTTGAAACGCATATAGTGGAGGTCCTTAATATCGCAGAAACAGAATGGAACCCCGAAAATACGAAAAAAAATAAAGCCAGAGAGTTTCCAAAATCTATAGTCAATCAATATTTGAAGGTTTTTTCTAAGCTCGTGAGAAAAAAGGTCATTGTCAAGCTCAAAACCACAAGCAAACAAGACCCCAGCAAGCCAAATCAGCGGACAATGCGAAGCAAAATCAACGAAATAGCAAAGAAATTTGACCTTCAAGTATGTAAGAACAATTACCCGATAGACATCAAGTCGTGCCCCGACTTTCTGATAGACGAACTATGGGAATGCCTGAAAAAATACGGACTCAAAGGACATGACAGTGAAAAGCTCGAACCGGACGTGTATGGCATAATAGACGAAAAGCGAGTAAAACTTATGGGTAGGTTGTACATCATCGTGCTGCTTTGCTATGCTTTTGACAAGGAGAACTATCAGGAGTCCTCGCTATCATTCACGGCTATTTTGAATATCAGCGTGGCAAAGAAGAATAAAACTGTCCGAGCTATGCTCCGGGCTTACTGCGAGCTGACTGACAACGCAGACGACCAAGCGATCATAACTGAATTACTGTGAAGAAGGAGCAAGTGCCGACCGGCGCTTGCTTCTTTTTTTTTGCAAGTAAACCCAAGAGTATCTGCAACATTGGTCAATTTGTTTACAAAGTGCTGAAAACCTGATATACTACAATCAGAACAACGGCACAGCGCAACGGAGCAACTACCCGAAGAGCTGTCCGGAGTTCACTCAATGCTGAAAGCGGTTTCGCTTAAAGTGTTAAAAAATGATAGTCCCTGCGATGTGCGGATCGGTGTGAAGGCTATGGCGATGCTGAGACAGAGTTACAAAGGAGGCTTCGGCGTTCTGGGTTGACTTGAAGTAGGCATCAACAGAGATTCACAGGATGATGTACACCGTGTGATGACTATAAAGAATCTTGAAAATCGAATAAAAGAAAGCGAACCCCTTTCAGTAAATTTATTAGTACGGAGGTTTTTTTTATGAAACTATCTACAATACAGAAAAAGGCTGCTGAAAAGGCTAAGAAGATCGGTACTTACCACATCGAAGACGGAATCCATGAGGGAATTCTCATGAGTGTCGAGTACAACGAGGACAACGACCGTGTATATCTGAAGTTCGAGCTCCAGGACGGCACGATCTTCAAGTGCTCAACTGACATTGCTGATTACAACGAAGAACCGCTCTACAATATTATTGCCCCATTTGTGGACGATAATGGGGAGATTGACTTCGATGAGATCAAGGGTGTCGATGTAAGAGTCGAGACAGAGACAAATGATGCGGCTGACGGTAAGCAATTCAGCAACATCACCAGCTTCTCCTATACCAACTACGGTGACGATACAGATGATTAAACCTTTGCAGCAGGGAGGGACGAAAGTCCCTCCCTCCTTTTTCCTTGAAAATTTATTGAAAGGAAGGTAATTACCTATGATAAAGAATGCAAAAACCATGCTTGCTCCAACCATGAGCAATGCTTCCTCAATCATGCTACCTTTTGGCAAGGCTGATACAGCTGAGCCAACGGCAGGTATCCACAGCAATGACAACTACGGTGAGGACACGGCAGCAAGACCATTTGGTACGACAGATAAGACAGACAGCACGAAGCCAATGACAGCAAAGCCGATCAAGAGCAGACATACCAATGCGGTCAATGTCCCCTTTGGAAAAAAGATCGACAATAAGCCTCCTGCTCCTACAACGGCAAAGCCTAAACCGAGAAGACCCGTTCCGCATTCCGATAAGAGACTCAGCATGACGCAGCCTGATAAAAAGCTGCCGACTGCCGAAAGCTCCGTTCCGGCAATGCAGACGGCTAACGATTTTGACCTTGAGATCTATTCCACGGTGAGAGTCAGCGATGCACAGTGTCAGAAGCTCTTAGCAGATGCGGTATGTCTGGAACGTATGAACAACAAGGGAAAGTTGGAAAAGTTCTACATTATCAGAACCAAGACAGCATTCGCAATGAATGAAGGCGATAATACATTCACCTGGATCTGCACACGCTTCGATCTTCTGCACAAGAAAAGAGAAGCCAATGGCGAGATCAAGGTAGAAATTCAGACAACAGATGACCTTGGTACAACTAACAATCAGGTTCCGGCTGAGTACTTTACAAAAGCAAACCTGAAAGAACTCAGCAAGTACGGCATCCTGGTGAATCCAGGCTACGAGCTGCTCGTCAGTATGTATCTGACAAAGGTTATGAGCATGATGCATACGGAGTCGGCACAGCAGAAACTCGGATTCTCGATGACAAAGGGAATCATGCAGTTCAATGCCTACAGTGAAGGTGTATTCACAACCCAAAACACATTCGGTACGGACAAGGAATACTTAGCTGCCCTGAATGACCTGATTCGTGACAGCGTTCCAATACAGTACGTCCTATCAGCATCTATGTCGGCGGCAGTTATGACGGTTCTGAACCTCGATCATCACATGAAGCTTCGTTCCTACAGCATCAATATGGTCGGCAAGTCTTCAACGGCAAAAACACTTACAAGCAGACTTGCTGCTTCCATGTGGACAAATCCGGATAATGAGAAGATATTCAAGTCCATGCACAGCACAAGCAACGCCTTATTTAAGCGCCTTGACGGCAGATTCGGCGTCCCGATGTTTTTGGATGAAGGCAAGGTAGCAAGTGACATCAACACTGAGGACTTTCTCATCTCGATAGCGAATGAGAGAGAAAAGGATAGACTAAATCCTGACTCTACAATGAAAGCTACCGGTACATGGAATACGATCGTGGTCGTTACCAGCGAGGAGCATATCCACGATAAGGACGCTTCACAAAACGGCGGACCGGCGGTAAGAGTTCATAACGCAGAGTACTTCTCCTATACCGTTGACAGCAGCCATGCAGATGAGATAGAAGAATTTGCGAACAACAATTACGGCGTACTCGGAAGAATGTTCACGGACTGGCTGATTGCACACAGAGGCAAGCTGAAAGATAACTATGAGAAGACAAAGGACATCATGAGAAAGGTGACTTCTGATTCACCCAATGACTACACTGAACGTGTCTTAAAGAGCTATGGTCTCACGTATCTTACGGCTAAGATACTTTGCAAGCTTGGTGTCGAGATCAACTGCGAGGGCGTAGCTGAGATCATGCAGGAGCAGAACGAAATGATCTCTTCTGAGTACAATATGTCTGACAACGCTCTGAATGCGATCAAGAACTACACTATCGACCATATGTTTGATGCAAAATTAAAAGTATATATCAAAAAGATGAAACCAGCGAACTCAATTAGCTCCGAAGATATTGTTACCTCTGTAGTAATGCCTGTAGATGTGACAAAAACAATTCTCGCAAGAGCCGGATTCAAGGATTATAAAGCTGCTGTCAGAGAGATCGACAGAGACGGTTTCCTCAGACGTCAGGGCAATGGTAAGAGAAACGGTCTTGTCTCGAAAATCACAATTAACAGAGTCAAGGACGTTGCGAGCTATTGGTTCAGATTCGTCAGCAAAGATGAGTGTAATGGTGAAAGATACTGCGATATAACAGACAGACCATTCAACTAAATTTCTGATGCAAGACCTGCCTTCCTCCGGGAGGTCAGGTCTTGGGAGGTGATCCAATGAAAATAAAGCAAATCACGATACAGAAGAACGATATCAATAAAACGAACGTCAGCATGGGCAGTTACAGCTATGGTTCGGTCGTAAACAATGACACCGGCAGCTCTCCCGCCGAATTGATCAACACCGCTGCTCTTGTCCTGTTTGATATGTATAAACATCAGAAAGGGGTAACCAGCGATGAAGAGAGTTCTTAATGCAGTTGGCTATAACAGAGTTTCTACACCGGGACAGGTGGATAATACCTCGCTGAGCTATCAGACGAAAGTCATCAAAAATCGTGCAAATGCTGACGGTGTAAACCTGATTAAAATATTCTCCGAAGAAGGCAAGTCAGGTACAAATACAAACAGACCTCAGTATCAGGCACTAATGGATTACATTGATAAAAACGATGTTGATATTCTCTATGTGTATGATACCAGCAGACTGCATAGATATCTGTTAGGAATGACGCTCGACTTAAAATGGTTTCGAGACCATAATAAAAAAATAATTTTCGTGTCGCAAGGCTGGGATTCCTCTTGTGAGGGTGACTGCGATATGATAATAGCTCAAGCGATAGTCGATGAAAAATACTCTCGCAGCATTAAAAATAACAGTTTGAGAGGATTAAATTCCCGTGCCGCAGACTGTATGCATACCGGCGGCAAGCCTCCCTACGGCTTCAAGGTGAACAGAGATACGATGCTGCTGGAACCCGATGAAACAACAGCCCCGGCAGTAAAGAAGATGTTCGAGCTTTACGCTGACGGATTCGGAACTGCCGATATTATAAAATGGTTAAAGGATAACGGCTACAAGACCAGTAAGGGCAATGACTTCAAGGTGAACACGATCAACGAGATCCTCCACAACGAGAAGTACAAGGGCTGTTACACATGGAATAAGGCAACATCAAAGGATGAAGACGGCAAGAGAAATACCCATAAGCACAAGGAAAACTACTTCAAAAAAGAAGGCGGCTGTCCGGCGCTTGTAACTCCTGAAGTATTTGAAAAAGTCCAGCAGAAGCTCAATGAAAACGCTGAAAAACACAGCAACAGAGCGCCAGACAGATATTATCCCCTGACCGGCATGATCTATTGCTCCTGCGGCAGTCCGATGTGCGGCGGTGTCAGATATTCAAAGGACAGAAAGTACTACAAGTACAACTGTAACAATAAATGCGGCACTGCTCCCATCAGAGCAGACTACCTTGAAGCATTCGTGATCAACGCCGTCAGCACCTGTCTCTTTTCGGAGCCGAACCGACAGCCTTTGCTCGACGCATTGAACCATATTTCCAGAAATATCAAGGATACTTCTAACAAGGAGTACAGAGCGTTAAGGCGAGCACTGTCAGGTCTTGACGATAGGCATCGCAACCTCATGGCGGCACTTGAAAAAGGCAAGGTCACAGACAGCATTATGAACAGCCTTGAAAAAATAGAACGTCAGAAGGATGAGATCACCACAAAGATCAAGCTGCTGTCCAGAGGATCGCATCAGTTCAACGAAGCAGACTTACAGAAGCTTCAAGAAGGCTTTGACCACTACATGATAATAGAAAACACGATCAACAACAAGTACCTGCTGCGAAAGATCATTGAGAGAGTCGATGTTGACGAAGAGCAGGTACGAATCACGCTGAAATGCGGAATCAGTATTGACAAATCAACCAAAATCACTATGAAAGGAAATGATGATATGATAAGAAGACCGTATATTGCACCGGAAGTGCGCTATGAAAACGCCGAGGGAATGATCCTCGGCTTCTACGAATCCGAAAACGAGGGTACAATCAAGGTGAAGCTTGCGCTCATGATAGCAAGCCCCTGGAGCTATGACGTGGTGGACACAGAGATGCCGACCGAGTATCTTTACAAAATGGCTAACGAATCTGAGATAAATATTTTCGAGCTTGTGGGCGCAAAGGTAGCTGCGCAGGTCAAGCTGAAAGACGATCAACTCTGCGGTATCATGGAGCTTGACGCTGGATAATAATGTAATAAGAAACGGACGGTGACGGAAGTGTTGCCGTCCGTTTTTTGCGTACTGTAGGTTATACCCATTTTCTCCTCAGCAAATGTTCGGGAATTCGAGCACCCGCAGCGACCTCCAATTTCAAATATATATTATAATTCCGATAAGGTCTATTTCCAGCCTTATCGGAATTTTTGTTTTTGGAGGTAATTGAAATGGAAGAAAATGTAAGAGTCTGCGACATCTGCGGACGAGAGATCAAAGAGGAAGAAGGAACATGGGTAGACGATCAGTTCCTTTGTCATGAGTGTGTTGACGAACACTGTACCACCTGCGACCACTGCGGTGAAACGATCTGGATTAACGATGCAGTACAGGACGATGATACCACCCTTTGTGAAACCTGCTTCAATGATTACTATCACCGCTGTGAGTGCTGCAACAGAATTATCCACGACAACTACATCAACTGGCGAGGCGACAATCCTTACTGCAACAGCTGCTATGATGACTTCGATGACGAGATCGAGGAGTACAGCTATAAACCTGAGCCTGTGTTCTACGGTGATGGTAAGCGTTACCTCGGTGTTGAGCTGGAAGTGGACTGCGGCGGTAAGGACGATGATAATGCAAGCAAACTCAAAGAAATAGCAAATTCAATCCATGAGCATATCTACATAAAGAGCGACGGCAGTATTGACGACGGCTTTGAGATCGTGTCGCATCCGATGACGCTTGACTACCATAAGAACAATATGGACTGGGAGGCTCTCCTGCATGAAGCGATAAAAATGGGCTACCGCTCCCACCAGACAAGCACCTGCGGTCTGCATATTCATGTTAATAGAAATGCCTTCGGTGACAATCAGGCGGAGCAGGAAGAGGTTATCGGAAAAATCCTGTTCCTGATAGAAAAGCACTGGAACGAGGTCTTCTGCTTCTCCAGAAGAAGTCAGTATAACATGAACCGCTGGTCTGCCAGATATGGTTACGAAAAGACAGGTCAGGAAATCTTGAAGAAAGCAAAATGCAGTGACCACGGCAGGTACAGCGCCGTCAATCTCTGCAATTACAGCACCATTGAGTTCAGGCTTTTCCGGGGTACGCTGAAATACAATACATTGATAGCCACATTGCAGTTTGTTGATACGATCTGTGATGTGGCTATTTCTATGTCCCAGTCAGAGTTAGAGGAACTGTCTTGGTCTGAATTGGTGAAGAGGATAGAGCATCCTGAGCTGATTCAATATCTGAAAGAGCGTAGGCTGTACGTTAACGATGAAGTGAGCGTAGAGGAGGATATGTGAGATGAACAAGGCTGAGTATTACAAGAAGGCTTACCCTGCCGGTACAAGAATAAGACTTATTCACATGGACGATCCTTACTCACCGATACCTGACGGAATGACTGGAACAGTTGCTTACGTTGACGACATGGGAACGCTGCACATGAAGTGGGACAATGGCAGAAGTCTCGGTATCTGTCCTGATGTGGATTCTTTTGAGATTATCGGAAAGGAGGTTGAGTGATATGTGTGCAATTTTCGGCTTTTTGGACTATGGAAAGAAAGTGTCGGCAAGTTCACTAAAACGGCTACTCAGGGCATTATCTGTTGCCGCAGAAAGCAGAGGGACAGATGCAACAGGTATAAGCTATGTCAACAACGGAAACATTGTTACATTCAAGAAAGCAAAGCCAGCACACAAGGTAAAGCTCTACTTCCCCAAAGATACAACAGCAGTCATAGGTCATACAAGATTCACCACTCAGGGCAGCGAGAAGAATAACTACAACAATCACCCTTTCGAGGGTACAACAAACAACCACACTTTTGCACTTGCTCACAATGGTGTACTATACAATGACAAGGAACTCCGCAGGGAAAAGAATCTGCCCGATACTGTGATAGAAACTGACTCATACATCGCCGTTCAGCTTATAGAGCATGAGAACATCGTTGACAGCAACAGCATCAAAGCTATGGCGGAGGCTGTGCGTGGCAGCTTTGTGTTTACGATACTTCGAGATGATAACACACTCTTTCTTGTCAAGGGAGATAACCCGATCACGCTGCTGCATTTTCCTGAATTTGGCTTATACATCTATGCGTCCACAACTGCTATTCTCAATGCCGCTCTGAAAGCTGTAAAGCTTGCTGGAAGATGTGAGAAAGTGCCTGTCAATGACGGTAACATTGTTCGCATCGACAGCAACGGCAAACTTTCTGTCAGCACCTTTGAAGAACAGGGGCAGCAGTTTGACTGGCGCTATTTGTACCGCTTGTACGGCTATGATTATGACGACAAGGATGAGGACTACGCCAACGATCTCTTGATGATCTGCGGCTGTTACGGCGTGGACAGAGAGGACGTTGAGCTGCTGCTGGAGCTTGGCTATACAACTGATGAAATTGAAGAAATGCTGCTGGATTCTGACCTTTTCGAGCAGACCCTGAATGAGATAAAAGCGCTGTATCAGCGTTAAATATAAGGAGGTAATCACATGAAAGAATTCTTTGCAGGAATGGCGTTCACGCTGATTCTGGAAGGCGTGGCGGCAGTTGTTGTTGTCACAGGAAAGATCAAGGAGGCGATCGAGGAATGAATAATACCGTGAAAGTGTTTGTCAGAGCAGTCGGCATTATTATTGACATCATCGGCATTTTCAGAAAACGCAAATAACCACAACGGGCGGAGTCTTACAGCTCCGCCCCGCATTTTTTGAGGTGAATTATGAAAACTGAAACAACAGTTATGAAAAGCAAGGCGCTGTTTTCTGATGACGGCGAACATCGCTTACTGCTGCACCGTGAGTGGGACAAGAACGGCAAGACAGCTATGATTATTATGATAAATCCCAACACTGCCGATACCCTTTGCATGGATATGACGACTATGCTGGTGCTGAACAATCTTTACAAGCTTGGCTTCGGCAGCGTTAATATTGTTAACCTATATAGCCGAATTACACCGAAATTAAGCCTCAGATTTAATTCTGACGATGACCTGATTGCAAAGGAGTGTGATGAAATTATTGAGCAGTATGCCGCTTCAAGCGATGCCATTATCATTGCATGGGGCAGCCTCGGTAATACCAGTGAGCGTGTCAGGGAGCGTCAGGCGGATATACTTGAACGGCTGTCGAAGTTTAGAAACAAGCTGTACAAAATCGGTGAACAGGGGTATCATCCCCTGACACCAGCAGTCAGAAATCAATGGGAATTAGTCCCATATGAAATGGAGGAACATCATGCAGAAAGTAACGAATCTTAGGGAAACCAACAACATTTCTCCACTGATGCTGAGGGCATATATTGCAAAGAGAATCACAGCACTGATGAACGAGTACAGTGTTAACACGCTTGACGATATCGGCTGCTTTGTTGTGCTTGATAAGGAAGAATTTTCTGAATTTTCGGTACCGGAGATGGAATATGTTGAGGTGCTGGAAATTGGAGATAGCTGCTATCTTCATGGAGTCAAGATCATCAGCGACAGCTACGGTGAGGACACATATCTCCCTGTTGAGGTCGTGCAAAAATGAGCCTGACGATACACCGTGTAGCACAGTATGCAAGGTTCAGTTCAGATAATCAGCGATCTGAAAGTATAGATGCACAGCTGAGAGCAATGAATCAATACTGCAAGCAACAACACTGGCAGGTAGTTGCAACGTATACAGATGAAGCAAGGTCGGCAACCACAGACAACCGCCCACAATTCCAACAGATGATAGCAGACAGCAGCAAAGGGATGTTTGATATTGTTCTCGTGCATAAGCTGGACAGATTCAGCCGTGACCGCTACGACAGTGCCATCTACAAAAAACGCCTGAAGAAAAACAATGTGCAGCTATGCAGCGTACTGGAAAGAATTGACGACAGCCCCGAAAGCATTATGATGGAAAGCGTCCTTGAGGGCATGGCAGAATACTACAGCCGAAATCTGGGACGTGAGGTCATGAAAGGCATGAAGGAAACTGCTCTGCAATGCAAGCACACAGGTGGTTGTCCACCGCTGGGCTATGATGTGGGTGAGGATAGGCGGCTTGTTATCAATCAGCACGAGGCAGAGGCAGTCAAAGCAATCTTTGAGATGTTTGCAGAGGGCTACGGCTACAGTGCTATCGTTGACTATCTGAATGCACACGGCTACACGACCAAAAGAGGACATATCTTTGCAAAGAATGCCCTGTATGAGATTCTCAGCAATGAAAAATATATGGGAGTATTTGTGTTCAATAAGGCTGCTTCCAGAAGTGACAGCAGACGCAATAATCATGCCTACAAAACCAGTGACAAGATCATTAGAGTGGAAGGCGGATGCCCGGCCATAGTAACGAAAGCGCTCTTTGAAAAGGTTCAGAGAATCAAGGCGAAGAACAGGCGAAATACCGGCAGATACCACAGCAAGGAGTTTTACCTCCTGACAGGAAAGGTTTTCTGTGGCGTCTGCGGCAAAAGAATTCAAGGAAATCTTCGGTTTGCAGGGGAAAGAAAGAACAGGCTTTCAACTTATCGCTGTGACGAGCATCGGTCAGTATGCAAGAACAAGGAGAACAACAAGGATTACCTTGATGCCTATGTTGCTGACCTGCTTCGGCAAAAGATCTTCAATAAAGCGGCGCTGAGGCGGAGGATCAATGCAGTCAACAAGTATATTGCTGCCTTTAATGCCGAATTTGATGAAAGACATAGCACAATTGTAAAGGAACTATCAGAGGTATGCGATGCTATTGACCGTATCACGCAGGCAATTGAAAGAGGGCTGCTGACACAGGAACTGATTGACCGTGCTGAGGAACTTGATCAGCGTAAAACAGAGCTGCAAACCCAGCTCAGAGCGCTCAGATACTATACGCCGGTTGCCTTTTCACAGTATGAACACCTGATCGCCGACTACCGGAATATGCAGCGTAACACAGAAGAATTCAGAACGTTTGTACAGACCTACATCGACAGGATCGTTACCTATCCCTACCACATAGAAATTGTGCTTGATGTGGGGTTTGGTGTCACTGACGAGCTGAAAGAAACTATCACCATCAGACGGGGCGACCTGTATGCCCAGTTTGAATCGAGAACGGAGGACTAAAATGTTTGAACCTGAAAAGAAGCGTTACCTTACAAGAGGCGTTGACGAAACGATACCGCCTGAACTGCAAATGTTCATGTGGGAGGCTATCGACCAAATGCCTGAGCCGAAAGACTACCTGCAGGTATTCACCCTGTCCGTGGAGAACGGTCTGCAGTGCATACACCACACCTCTGAGCAGCCGGAGTATGAAATGACCTATATCCTTCCCACCGTGGAGAGCGCTGTTACAGCGAAAGTCTATTGCATAGACAGCGACACCTACTGCACCATGCTGCTGGCGGAGGAATACTAATGGGAATCCTGTACGATATGTACCACGGAAAGAGTGGTTTCTTCGGTGAAGAGCGGATCACAAACCCGGACTATATCAAATGCGTCGGTAAGCTTGCTTCGCTAGAGGAGGATATTTTGAGGCAATATCCCAGCATCAAAGGTCAGCTCGAACAGATGCATGACCTCCAGGGGACGGCAGAAAGCATTGCAGAATATGAGATGTTTGCGGCTGGATTCCGAACAGGGGCGCAATTGATGATGGAAATGCTCAGAGATGAATGAATAATTGGGTCCCGGCTGCCATGCGCAGCCGGGACTATCCTTGTATGCATTTTTTTCATAAGAACGCACTTAACCTACAATTTTTAATGGAATTTGCAGTAAATCGGCTAATTACTGCAACATTTCTCAAATCGTTGATTTTACTAGTATAAGGGGCTATAATAGAGACAGAACGAAAGAGAAAGCGTACCTAATGCAGACTCCGAAGTTCAAATATTATCTTTAAGGAGTAATTAAAATGAAAAAAACATCTTATTTTTTATCACTTAGCTATGATACCTTCTTTTCACATCCTGTAATCACAAACAAAGCACCGGAGAATGAGGATTACGTTGAGCTTAGTATTATCAATGTACACTCAGAAAGCATCGCAAGAACTCTTTCAGGAAAATACCTAATCACTAACAGTAATATTTGCTTTGATGATCCTCACGGGTTAATCAACAACATAACTATCGGAGAAGTACACTTAATTCTCACTACATATTGTGATTATTATGGTTATGAAGAGAGCAATCAAAAAACAGAAGTGATCCATGCTGAAATTGTTGATGACGATCACGCATCAGAATTTAGAGCTTTTGCTTATAACTACAACGGTAAACCTACAATAGAAATTGCTGACCATGCAGAAATGTGCTGTGATTGGGATGCCGGAGAAAAAGCTTATGAGTTAAATGCACCATACATTATCGGCATAGAATCTCGCTCCTTTGTGTGTCATAAGGCAGAAGCCGCGGTAGGTTGTACTCGTTTCAACGAAGAATTCTTTGCTTACACCCATCATAATTCAAGAACCTACTTTGGAATTTTACCCGGAGATATTGTACAAATAAACATGGCTACCGCATACGGCGATTTTTATGACGGTAATTATGAGGGGGCATATGAGTTATTGCAAGATGTCGAGAACATCGGTGTTAATTCTTCTCATGAGTATGTAGACTGAGAAATATGAAAACGAGAGTGCGTCATTCGTGGCGCACTCTGTTTTTTTGACTATTCATGTGGTGAGAGAGTAATTAAAAGTGAATGGTGAAGAGATCGAAAGTAGACGGAAACTACTCATTTTACTCGGAAGGCGCTATAACTATCTCTTTCCCTTCAAAATCTTCGGGAATTCGGGCGGTCAAAATTCAACCGTTAAATCCATCGTGCAGCAAGTCCATACCCGAATTGGCAATGCCGAGGTCAAGCAAGGTCACGACCGTCTGCAACGGCAGGCGTGAGGTCTGGACGGACTACGAAGAAGCGGAAGCGTATTTTCTTGAACTCATGATGACCACTGAGGGCGAGGAAAATGACCGAGCGGAGTGCGTATACATTCAGCTACTGCACGGGCTGGATGAATGCAGTGATGAGGACGAATAGAACAGACAGGGAGCATTGCCAGTAACGCTCCCTGTCCATTTATCTTATTCCATTAGTGTTATACTGATCTAAAAAATTCTTAAAAGCAGCATATTGTAACATTTCATTTAATAGTGCTTGCTTCTCTTGAGGATTTAATATAGAAAAAGAGTCGAAAGCCAGCATAAGGTCTTTACGAGCTTTTTGATAGTTGTCTTCAGGCACAAAATCAGGTTTTATATATCCGTTCATCTAATCGTCCTCCTATTTCTTCAGCAATCTATTGATATGATTCAGTATCATCAACTGATCCCCGTCATCAAGCTGCTTCATGCCCTCAACCGCTTTCCGTATCAGCTCAGGATTTGAAATGCTGTCATCGAAGAACTCCGCAGGTGTGATGCCGAAGTAGTCGCATATCGCAAACAGCTCCGACAGCGGCGGAAGGGACTTTCCCGATGAAATGTTATAGATATATCCACGGCTATGACCGAGATCATAGCTCATCTGGTACTCCGATACACCCTTATGCAGCCGGAGCTGAGTTATCCTGTTTCTTACAAAATCGTCTGTCATAGCTAAATCACCCCTTACTACTATAATACAGCAAAAGAAATCAGCTATACTCAAAGGAAATATGTTGTTTGCTCTTGAATAATCTTCTATAATATGTTATAATCAAGATATATTAGATAGTATGCGTAAAAGTATCATTGGAAAGACAAGCAATAACATTTTCAGGTGATAGCTATGGATATATACACGGTCAGTTTCTTTGGGCATCGTGAAGTAGAAAGGGCGTCAGAGATTGAAAGCAAGCTGGACCAACTCTTGCGTGATCTCATCACGCAGAAACTGTATGTAGAATTACTTGTCGGTCGGGACGGAGAATTTGACTTGTTGGCTGCTTCGGCTATAAGACGAGCCGTTAAGCGATACGGCTACGGTAACACATCAATTATCCTTGTACTGCCGTATATGAAAGCCGAGTACCGTGACAACGAGCAAAACTACCTCAGCTACTATGATGAGGTGGAGATATGCTCGGAATCATCTGATGCACACTATAAGTCTGCGATACAAGTTCGTAACAGGTGTATGATTGACCGTTCTGATTTGGTCGTTTGCTGTATTCAACATAAAGGTGGCGGAGCATATAGGACGATGCAGTATGCTAAAAAACAAGGAAAACAAGTCAGAAATCTGGCTGACTGCCAACTTTGATTCCGGTGGGATCAAAGTTGATGATCGAGCTTTGGAATCCATTTTTATATTGTAGAAACATGACGAAACGGATTGCTTTTTCACTAAAAATATGGTATAATATAGTATGAATAATTGTAATTTGTCACATTGCGAATTCTGATTATTTGTTTAGGGGTGATATGATGTTAATAAGACGTAATCTGTTTAACAGACTAATATCATTGATGTTAGTAGTTTCGATTTTGCTTATGACTGTCGGTTGCTCTAATGCACCGCCAACGCCCACTATTTCAGATGCTTCCCCTCAGACGGTAACAGAGAGTGTTGAGATAGAGAACGTAATCACCGAAAATGAGTTGCACGAATTCATAACAACGGAGATATATCTGGAAGAAATAGTTCTCGCTGAGGACAAGATTTCTGAGCTTCTACTTGAAGAAGAAACTATCACCGAAGTTATGTGCTGTAAAACCATATATGTTCCACAAGAGCATATAGAGGATTTCGCTGAAAACAGTCAGACAACTTACCTTTTCGGAGAGGGCATCAATATAAAGTCAGTGCTAACCAAGGTAGCAGTGGGTACAGGTGTAATAGTAACTGTTGTTGTCTTGAAAAAAGCAGGACTACCTGATCCGATTGCAAGTGCTGTTGTAGCTGCTGCCGACGAATCACTGAAATTTGCAGGAACAGGTGCGGCGTTAGGCTCTTTGTTTGGAGGATTAACAGGGGCAACAGATGAATTGGACGAAACGGGAAGAACATCTGCTGTCATAGGATTTGCTACAGCAACAGCCGGTTTTATTCTTTCAATTGTATCATTAGTGGCTGCTGTTCCTTCCGGAGGAAGCACTACTATCACAGCAGCAGCAGGAATAAAGCTCGTTATAGCTGGCATATCAGTCTTAGCTGCAACAGCAGGAACAGCTTATGCAGGATATAATGCCGTGAAAACATACACCTCAACAGATGCAGCCGATATAGATTGGAGCAATGTTGACTGGGAAAAAGTCGGTGTTTCATCAGCAGAGAAAGCCATTGAAAATGCTTCTGACGGATATATGTGGGGTGCTATCATCGGCACAGTTCATGGCGGCGCTAAGGGATATGACTATTATCAAAAGTATAACTCACCTTATAGTACACTTAAAGCAAGAATAGATCAAACTCCTAAGAATGACGAATACGGTCATTGGTCTGGTGAGAGAGGAAAATCTGATTATATTTACGATAAATCAAAAACAATTAAAATTGGTGAAAAAACTTACGAGATCAAAGCAGGCGCTAAAGTGACATACAAAAATGGAGTTCCGGATTTTTCATCAGTTCAAAAAGCCCAAGTAAAAATATCAAATATGACTGATAGCAGAACACAAAATTTCAAACAGGCAGATAAGGCTCTTGCAGAAATCTGGACTAAAAATAAATATGATGGAAAAAGCTGGACAGCAAGAGACATTGAAACATACAGGACAAGTAATGGTTTTACTTGGCACGAAATGAACAATATGGAATCAATGCAATTGGTACCGACTGAAGTTAATGCCGGATTTGGGCATCTTGGCGGAGTCGGAGAATATAACGCCATGATTGGTCAGAAAGGAGTGTCTGATTTTGATTGAGTCATTAGAGACAACTATCTGGGGAAGAAAGTTTACGCTGCCTGTTGAGTATGACTGCTACGAAGGCGAAGAAGTAACAAAAGCCCAAATTCAAGCCTTAAAGCATTTCAGATCTCACACAGAATGGATCGAACACAGCAAGACCATTGTAGAGAATCACTGCCGAGAACAAGTCATGAGCGATGATGAAAACGCAAAAAAAGACAATATATTCAGCTATATCAAGCCTGAATGTCTTTTTGTCAAGCGAGATATGGAAAATCCCCGAATCGCTATGATGTGTAAATACCGCTATGACTTGGAGCATGGCTTAGCTGTTGTCTTTTCTTCGGACGGAGAAGTGACAGTTGGAATGCAGGATATAATTCTCTGACCGTTTGTAATTACAGACAATTCATTACTGAGAAAAGGAGTATATAGAAATGAAAAGAATCAAAAGAACTCTCTCCGCCCTGCTCGTTGCAGCTCTTGCAATGGGATCGCTGACTGCTTGTGGGGAAACCACCTATTCAGCGGTATCTGATTTCTTCTACAGTGCCGATAAAGGTCATAGCTACGGCGACGGCACTAAGGAATATGAGATCGGTGATACCGTATATATGAAGGTAAAGTTCAAGGTTACATCAAATAAGAGCAAGACCTCTCAGGTCAAGGTCGTACTGACGATCCCCAGCATCGACAATGTGGATGCAAAGTACATGGACGGTCAGATCATCACGCCCAACTTCGATGCGGTCAACAATGTTACTACATACGAATTCACTGCGAATGCGTCCGAGACAGCGGTGGATCAGGAATGCGTGATCCAGTTTGTCCCGAACGCAGTAGGCGAAGTGCCGATGACGCTGGTATTCGATGATAATGTCGATCCATCTTACGATAAGCAGAGCACGCTGATCTTTGTGGAGAAAGCCAAAGAGAAGACGGAGGCAGAATAATGACAGGCTATTGGATCAGGCACAGAGCCTTATTATCGATACTCCTGAGTGCTGTCATTGCTGTAGTAGCCGGACTGTTGTTCGTATTCCCGTTTATCTCTCAGATAGCTGATAACTACAATTCACAAAGCGTATATAAGAACACAAGTATCGACTTTATCGCTCCTGAGCCGTCTTTTGAGCAGATTAGCGAACTTCCCGGAAGTAATGGAATCGACAAGGTGTTCCCGTTTTTCCTGACTAAAACCGCTGTAAATACAGGCGGCAAGTCGAGAACAACAACAGTTCTGCTGAGTGACCACTTTGAGAATGTCGATATTACGATGTATAATGACAAGCGACTTATCAAGAAGTCGGATTCAGATTTTGATAATCCGATTCTTGTGGACTGGCAATTTTGTAAGGATACTGCGTCAGATATAGGCGATACGGTCTCATTCTCTATTGGTAATACCACCGCAGAGTACAAGATTTACGCTATCTATGAAACGAACAGCATTTACGAAAACGGAGCTATCCTTGCACAGATCAGCACCGAGCAGAAAGATGCTATCGTTCAAAATTCCCAGAACAACGGCTATTCACAAATGTATATCTTTGCAAGTGACTATAACACTTGTCAGGCTTATCTGACCAAGGATTACAGACCTATGGGCAGACTAAAGGATCGTGACCGTTTTGACAGTGATGAGCAGTATCAGGTACATTATGATGCTATCATGGATTCAGGATATGCAAATGAGATCACAGATTTTCGTGTAAGAGAAAACAGCCTTGATAAGAAGGTCAGCCCTCTGATGATATGGATCGGAACAGCCCTGTCAGCCGTTTTGATAATTGCTTTCAATGTAGTCATGGCAAAGCGTGGCAGTGAAAAGGGCTACTTCACCAAGCACTGTATCCCTAAGGGACAGAACGTAAAACCATACTATACAAAAGCATTCATTTGTGAGCTGCTCTGTTTTGCGGTCGCTTATGGGGTTATACTGTTCCTTAAACTGAATACTTCAGCTATGTATATTCCAAAGAGTGCTATCGGTATTGAGATTGCCTTCATTCCTGTGGCTGTGCTTGTGGCGGAGATCATTAGTCTCTCCATGAACAATTCCATGATAAAGAGCATCACCAAAAAAGAAAAAGCAAAATTGCTGAAATCGAAAGTCGAATCAAAACCTGATTCGGGAGATGAAGCGGAAAATAAACCAATTGATAGCCAGTAATGATTCATAAACGAGGTCAGGTGATAACACAATGAGAAATCGTATAGCTCTTCACGCAGAGTCAAGAAAGACGATCATCACAGCAGTGTCATTCACTCTGATCTCGTTTTTTCTTATGCTCACACTGATTCTTTCCGTGAATAAAGATGCTATCCGGTTGAACTCTCTGCTGCAATCGGACTACGATTATTCGGTAACGATGCAGGATACAGTTCGGAAAGATGACTATTACCAGTTCAATGCTGGGATTGAATTCACCTTGTCTGCCGATGCGAATACCAGCTTGAACGCAGATATTGTTATGCAGTCAAAAGATTCGCTGTATACAGATATGGTCTCTTGGAATGCAGAGCCACTTAGCACCAACGGTGTGGCTGTATCTGAGAATGTAGCCAAATCCAATAATCTACATATTGGCGATAAGCTCTATTCAAAGCATATTGTCAACGGTGAGAGCTGTGAGTATGCCATTGAGCAGTTCCTTCCCGAAGCAGTAAGCATCAGGGTGACTAACGGTATGAATCATAGTGACGGAATCATCATTATGGGCTATGACGAACGGTACATCGAAAATATCGCGCATAGCAGTATCGTGTTTACAAAAGATTCGATCAATGATTTGTCAGCGATAGGTTCGCCTGAGAATATTGTTTATCGTGACGATGAAATAATAACATCGCTCCGAAGCATTATCCCGTATTTGGCGATTTTGAGCGTAGTCTCGATTATGACAACGGTCGCATTAACTGTTTTGCTGACCAAATCTGTTTCAAGCAATTTCAGGCGATTGATGATGCTGGGCTTTAATAGAAAGCAACTGAACACAGCATTTTACAGACCTGTCCGTGTTGCAGGGATAATAGCAATTATCGCATCGTTTGCTTTTTCGTGTATTGTATTTCTGTTTGTTAATTTCACTGCTGTGAAATTACTGATACTGCTGTTGATACTGTTTATTGAGATCATTACTTTGCTTATAGCTTCAAACATATCAAATAAGCGACTCTGGAGGAAGTAGTTATGGGGAATATCCTTAGTATAGATAACCTGTCGATAAAGCTGAAACAACGCACTTTGATGCAGAATGTGTCATTTGACATCGGGCAGGGTGAAGCGGTCTTATTATCCGGAGAAAACGGCATTGGAAAGAGTTCGATACTGAAAAGCATTATGCGGTTAGAAACCGATGAAAAGAAAATCGAAGGCAGGATCACACACCATACATTCGGTGATATTCTCTCGTTAAGTGATGACGAATTGCAGCGATTTCGTTCCAGTATTGCCTATATTCCACAAAAGGACGAATACTCTGAAATGGGACGTATACAGGTCAGAGACATTATCAGTAACAGCGGAGAAGCCCACACGGGCAGTGATATGAGCTATTCCGAGGTCAATGACCTTATTGACAAATGGCTGCCACGCAGAGGAGATAACAGCCGTATATTTGATGCCAAGTCCCGTCCCGGCAAATTCAGCGGAGGTGAACAAAGGCTACTGCAAGTGTTCTCTGTTATAGCTACTCGCTCAGACGCAGACCTGCTGATTATCGACGAACCGCTTAACAACCTTGACTTTGTGAACGCAAGGTATATCAGCAACCTCATCAATAAGGTCATTCGTGAACATCCTCAAATTGGCTTGCTGATGATAAGTCATTGCAGGATATTTCCGTTTATTACACGGGAGCTGAAATTGACCGCTGACGGAATAAGTGAGATTTCAGAGCCTTATACTTGCCATAGCTGCTTTGGCGAGCATGATAAGAATGGTTTTTATAGCGTTTAGTCTGGCTCCGAAGTATTATGCTAACTTGAAAGGGGTACAGTATAATGAATCTCAATACTAAATTGGTAAAGAATAAGAAATATAACGGGGCAATTTTACATGAGCTTGTAAAAGTATCACAAGAGTACAGGGTTCTTGCCGTATTACGATATCTTTTTCCTGGTGTCTATGAACAAATGGAGCATGGAGACAAGCCGGATCTTCAGGATAAAACCAATAAGGTTGGAATAGAAGTTACAGCAGCCGTACAAGAAAATGATATGAAAGCTAATAGGGTGTTAGCTGAATTTGATGAAACTTCAAGTGAGAAGCTTACCAAAGACTTAGATAAGATCATAAACTGTGGCTATGATATTAATATTATCTATGGAAAAAAGTCAATTAGTAGGTCGGGAACAGCAGATTCTGAAAAATCGTGTTTTCAAAATGCAATATTAAAGAAGTGTAAGAAAGCTGACCAGTATAAGGCGGATTATGCAAAAATCGGTTTGGCTGTTTTACTCCCTGAAATCCCAACAAGCTATGCCGAGGATCACTTAATAGATTGGGTAAAAGAGTTGCATTCTGAAATAGACAAATCTTTCGATTTTATTTATGTGATTTCTTGTAGATTCTGTCTTTTGTATGATATTCTAAATGGTAATACGGATAAGAAAAGTTTAAAAAGTTCGGACAATCAGTTACTTTGTATAATTGCAAGGATGACAGCAGAGGAAGAACTTACTCTTGATAGCATTGAATGGAAATAGATATAGAAAACAGGCGGATACCTCATTTAAAGTATCCGCCTGTTCTGTTTTATAGCCCGCTGTATAGGTCTTTCATATCAGTTCGTGGAAAACTTCTATATGAGTACCGACCTGATGTGGCTGAGTTTTTTTTAATATGGATCGAATGGTGATGGATGTGAAAGAAGATGTAAAATGCGTAATACTTCCCCTACTCTAAGTATCTCTTTCTCCTCTCAAAACATTCGGGCATTCGAGCGGCAGCAATTCGATGCTTGTTTGCCGATGAAAGCTGTCAGCTCTCAAAAAACGCCGAAAAATAGACATGCCCGAATTTTCAAAATTTGAAATTACGCAGTATCAAGAAGATACGCATCGCCTCCACCATCGATACACACGGTAACTATGGCTGTGTGAGTCCTGAAAGCACGGATCAGCGTGTATTCAGGACTTTTTGTTCTTATAGCAAAGGAAAGGCGGATACATTGATCGTATCCGCCTTTTCTATAAGAGGAGTTATACCGGGATCACGTTTTGTCAGGTCTGTGGAGGAGCATAGGATTGTTCGTATCAAATGCCCACATCCACTTATATCCTGTCGCAGGATTATCGGAAGTCTTATCACCGACCTCCATACCGTATACGACACCGTCAATATTGAGGTCCATACGGTAATGGGGGATTCCCGGACGAGTTTCCATGTGAACAAGGTAAACATCATATCCCATCTGACTCATAAGTTCAGCAAGTGCTCCGTTGAACTGCAGGCACTGACTGACCTTGAGGTTGACTACAGAATTTACAAAGTTTCCGTCCCAGAGAGTATACTCCTGATACTGTTCATAAGTCGCATACTCGTTATTATCATGCACCCAGTTCATAAAATAGAGTATCTTGTCATAATTGGTCATACCGGGAGTAAAATGCTCCTCAGCAAACTGCCTGAGGACCTCCTTATCACTGTCTGATACCCATAAAGCATCATAATCGACAGGTCTATCGTAGATATCCTCCTTTATAACATTCTCAGGATCCTTGATATCATATATCGCATAGGTATCATGCGGCTTGAGATCAGCTGTATTGATCTTGAATTTGACATCATTATATGCTCTGTTGCCATTGAGGAAGTAGCAGCCCTTAGAGCCGTCAACATATTTTCTCTCGCTGAATACGGTATCGTTATCGCCGTATTTCGCAAAAGGTGTTATCCTGTAACGGTAGTTATTATCGGCAGTCAGGGGAGCGGGGAGCTGTGCTGTGAACTGAGGAGAATCCACATCAAGAGAGAAGCAGAAAGGCTGACCGTTTTCGTCATAGGACTGATCGGTAAACAGGTCAACGTGATATCCGGTAGCACCCTCAACAGGATTCCAGTGCAGACCGATGTGCATAGGACCTGCATTATAACTCTCTGTCACATTCCAGGTCGCAGGATCAACATTACTGAAATCAACAGCGGCAGTCTTCCTGATATCATCAAGATAGATCAGGATATCGTTCTTTCCTCCGGTAGAAGAATAGGAATAGTAATCGAGAACATCTGATGCATCGGCTGAATCTATGGTACCGTCTTTGTTCACATCAGCAGCTGCGAGCTGATCTTCATCAAGTCCAGCATCATCACCGACTGAAAGAGCCGCATAGGCTGAAAGGATATCAGATGCGTCAGCAGAATCAGTAGTACCGTCAGAATTGACGTCACCTAACCCAATTTCTGCAGCTGACGCATTCATCCCTGTGATACCCATACAAAGAACGCAGCTTATGGCAGCCGAAATTGAGATAATTGTCTTCTTTTTCATATTAGCCTCCTTATATAATACCCATCATATTATATATCACTTTTTAAATTATATCACCGACTTTACAGATTGTCAATTAAAAATTACAATTCTGTTACAAAATCGTCATTTTGACAATTATTTCCAGCATAATAGTGCACATTGACGAAGGTGAAAGAATGATGATTATACATATAGTTATATAAATACTGTTTACTACAAATTGTGGCCCTGACGGTACAATTATAAATATAAAAAACCGGAAACGAAAAGTCAAACACTTTCGTTTCCGGTTTTGTTTTAAGAGAGAATCGTCACTTCAGCTGCTTATGATCATCTTCCACTGTATAATCGTCAACATTCACGATCTTAGGAACAAAAGCATCATTTCTCTGTTTGATGACATAGGCAACGTAGAAATTGAACACGGCAAAACCTATCATTATCAGACCTGACATTATCCTCAGAGCCTTACCAGCCTTGAAAGGATTGAACAGCAGGGTGACACCGCCCGCAATAAAGAGCAGCCCAAGGATAATATCGACCTTTTTGTTGCCTTCCTTGCTTGTAATGCCTTTTGTAAGACGTATTGCGCCCATAACTGTAAGGATGAGCCCGACGATAACAGGTATCTGTATAGTGATGAATCTCGGTAGAAGGATTATACCGATTCCGAGAGCAGCTCCGCCGAGCCCGGCCGGGAGCATGAAGCCTCCCTCACCGCCGAACACGGATGAAAGCGCCGACAGTATGCAGGCAAAGACAACGATACCGCCTATGATATAGAAGAGCCAGTTGATGACATTAGGAAAAAATGCAACAAGCACTCCGCTGAAGGCCAGTATCACGCCCTTGAGAATATAGCTGAAATTATCTGTTTTCATGTGAGACCTCCTTTACATCAATGCCTTGATATATGTGAGCCAGAATCTTCTTGCCTTTCCTGATCTGTGGTAGATATTATTCGCAATAACACGGATATCTTCTCTGTAACGTCCGAGTTCTTCATCTGTAGGATGCTCAGTGCTGAATGCAGACTTCAGAGCCGAATCAGTCATGGAAATGAAATCTCCGTCAGGGATATGTCCGGTAAAGCGCCTTTCAAGCTCCTGAGCAAAATCAGCATAGCTTGAAGAACCGCGTTTAATTTCCTTTACTTCGAGCAGCTTTTCCAGATAGCCGTACATATAAGCTATCCTTTTCTTGTTAGATCCGGTCATCATCCGCTTTTCTCTGATGTAGTTCATCAGTTTACGCCTGAGATAGACTGCTGCAGTGATAAGGCCTGCTAACAGAATCCAATCGATGATCACACGTACTACAGCAGGAAGGTGCTTTTCAGTTACTTCATCCGAGGGAGCAGTTCCGTCGTATACCACTGTAGTAACAGCCGACGTGGTATGAGTGGTAGTCGCTGAATGTGTCTTGTTTTCCGACTTCTTTTCAGTAGAATCATGCGAAACAGTAGTGATATCCGCTTCCGTTGTTGTCGTTGTTTCGGTCGTCGTTGTCTCGGCAGTAGTTACCGCTGTAGTCTCTGCCGATGCAGGATCTATAGACGTGGGTGAATAGCCTTCAGTAAATTCAAACGGAAGCCAGCCCAGACCGTCAAGATACACCTCAGCCCATGCGTGGCCGCGGTTATCCATAATATCGACCGTGTATGTATTGTTTGCGTTTTTAGTATTGGAATTGAAATCATTTCCGACTACAAGATATCCGGTAGCATATCTTGCGGGGATACCGGCCATACGTGCGAGGAGAACTCCGGCTGTTGCATAATGAGTACAGTAACCCTTTTTGTTCTCAAGCAGGAAGTAATTGACAAAGTCCCTGTTCTGCGGTGTCTTTCCGGGAGTAAGGGAATAAGTCACTTCAGATGCGATCGCCTCTTTGATATTTTCAAGGATTGCAAGTTTTTCGTTTTCAAGTGAATATTGCTCTGTAGGTTTAAAAACGCTCTTGAAAGCCTCCCTTATCTCATCCATATCCGTTCCTTCCGGGACGGTAAGATAATTATCGTAAACAAATTTGCGATATTCCTTCTCCATAAGAACAGCCATCAACGCCTCAGGATTACTGCAAAGATACATCAGATGCTGATCACTGATCACGCTTATAGGTAATGAACCGTTCTCATCAAGTAATCCGTGTTCTTCTGCGTAACTGAATATCTTATTCTCCCACTCCTCATCCAGGATGATAGATGTGAGAGAATAACCGTCGTTGTTAATGATGATCAAAGGGCTTGTTATTCTATCAGTATCCATATTGAACAACAGGTAATCATATTCCTTTGCCCTGGATATAATAGCGTCTTTTCTTGTCGCAACGATCGAGTATAGTGACGCTGTCGAAGGATAAAACCTGTAATAGAATTTCTGTTCACCCCATAGCTTAGAAGATATGTCCTTGTCAAGAGTATAGGTCATACCGGTTTCTCTGTCAACGGCATTTTTGTCTACAGCATAGGGAGAAAAACTCCTGTCAGAGCGAAGCTTGGATTCTATCTGCACCGTATTCTTTAAAACTATGCCCGGCTCGGGTGAATATGAATACAGCGTATCTGATATAAAATTATGCATTGTATTGCTCTCGAATCCGCTTCGTAAAAGCAAATACGGGTAATCCTGCGGATGTATGCCGTAGGTCTCAAAGCTGTCGAGCATTTCCTGAGGATAAGCCCCCTCCGGCAGGTCATTCCAGCTGTTGTCATTGTAAAGGCAGCCGGTATACTCCTTCAGGTATACTGCGCCATCACAGGCATCATCAAATGTCGCAACAAGATCAACTGTATTCTTATACCTCATCCTGTCCACATTACCGAGCTTGTGGTTCTGAAAGTTGAATGTGAATCCGAATGCCTGAGTGATATCAGAAATACTCGCCGCAATATCATCGAAAGAGAAGGAATTTACTGCGTCACGTATGTCTGCACGCTTTTTGTTGATCTCGTCGCTTCTTCTGTAATCCGATGCCTTGAGGAAAGAGTAGGAGAAAAGTCCGGTAAAGATGACCACCGCTGCCACGATGATACCACATTTCTCGGTAACTTTGAGCCGCATCTGTCTTTTCGGGAAGAACAGATTGTCCTTTCTGACAAAACCTCCCGTACCGCCGGAGTACTCTCCCATATCGATATTGGACATAGCAAGTAACGCCAGCCAGTATGCAACCACAAGAACTCCCCAGAATACCGGCAGTTCTATGCCGTTAAACAGACCAACCTCTATTATCGGGAAGGTGACGAGAAGAGGGAGTACAGGATTGGGATGTGCGATAGTGAAATAGTATATCACAAGCGCAAGCAGCCATTCAACCGCCACAAAAAACGCTGTTGTACACTGCTTTTCAAGCGCCGGTACCATGTGTTTGTAGTAGTTTATGTCCGTATGATACGAATCCTTGTAGATGATATTATAGACATATTGGAAGCCTGATACTATATCTTCAGAATTTTTGTATATAAGATATGCCCCGACCAGAGCTGTCAGTCCGACAAGCCAGCCGGATTTTTTGCCGGTCAGAGAGATAAGGATATAAATGCCCGAGAAAATCACCGCCGCATTGACTGTCAGAGCTTTTTCATAACGGAACTCAAACATTCCGAGAAAAGCCATGATTACAGAAATATAGCCCATAACGGCAATGATTATAGATTCAGGGCGCCTTAGATTTATCCTTTTTTTCTTGACAGACATAACGATGCTGTCACATATCGCTATGCCGTTGTTAACATTATTGTTCTGCTGAGTTTCCTTTTTCTTCATGATCTGCCCTTTATAGCTCTATTTCCTTTATGGAAGCTGTGATCCTGCCGATAACAACAGGAGTAACATGGATGTCGGAATAGGCGGTCGATATCTCGTCCGCTTCTTCGGATGAGCTTACAACTATCACAGCATTCCTGATATCTGCGTCTACGTTTTCGTCAATGTACTCCAGCACTTCCGTTCCCTTTGAAGACGTAATAAAGGTGAAAGACGAAAGAGAAAGCTCACCATGGTCAGAAAGGTATACGTCAGGTGACTGGCAGTACAGATTATCATTTATGGACAATATGATCCTCTTCACAGTTTCGGTAAGAGACTCGAGGTCTGTGATCTGTACCTCTTCAAACTCCTTTTCCATGGAGTTATAGTATACTACCGTATGTACTCTTTCATTCTCGAGCATGAACTGTGATATGGAAATAAGCGTCTCAGCAAGAGTATCAAATACCGGAAGAGTATACTCATTGTCCTCGTAGCATCTGAGGTCAAGGAAGATGACCGAAGGAATATCAACAGGCAGGCTGTAATCCTTTACGATGAATTCATCCTTCTTCGAGCTGAGCTTCCAGTGAATGCGGTTCAGTTTATCGCCGGGATTATATCCTCTGAGGTCAAATACCTCTGAAGGATCATCGCCGGGTTTATGCTCAGAGAATACGGAGCTTTCCTCATTAACTCTGTCAGAGTAATAGACCTCGCCGGAGATCTCACGGCTCTCCGGCAGAACAGGTATCTCTGCCCTGAGGTTCTTTCCGACTTTGAAGCTGAATATCCTGAGCGGATCAGTGATCCTGATAAAAGCGCATCTTATCTTGATGATGCCGCAGTATTTTGAACTGAGCTTGAACGTCACACTCTGTGAGTTCATAGCCTGTATGGGAAGAAAGAGCTCAAATACATTTATCTGATTGTTAAATACATTGTAATATTCGATGTGTGCCTCTGCTTTGCCTACGGGGAAGGGGCTGCGGCTGCGGATACATAACTGTACAGGGAAATTCTCGTTCTTTACAGCACTTTCTTCAAGCATATTGAAGCTGACGGACATCATCCTGCTTGTTATAAAGGCTATAAGGAACATCGCAATCGGAAGAGCGATCATGATGATGAGCAGTATCAGTGCAAAATCCCAGAGATACATTATGTAGAATACCGCACATATGATGATAAGCAGCAGAAACAGCAGTTTCATTATAAACATAGCTTCGTATCCCTGTTACTTCGCTGAAACGCCCGGTGCCGGAACGCTGCCGAGTATCTCAGAAATGATGCTGGAAGGCGTAGCATCTGCGAGCTTTGCCTTTGAGCTGAGGATTATACGGTGCTCAAATACATCAGAGCAAATATAGCTGATATCATCAGGGATGACATAGTCTCTGCCGTATGCTGCTGCAATACCCTTGGATATCTGCATAAGAGCCAGAGTACCTCTCGGGCTCACGCCGAGTTTGAGCATGGGGTGATTTCTTGTAGCATTTGCAAGAGCAACCATGTAATTATATACCTTGTCATCTACATAAATGTTTGAGATATAGTCCTGAAGTTCCATGATAGATGAAGCATCCGCAACCGCCTTGATAGTATCGAGGGGAGTTGCATTGAAACGAGCCTTCAGAATAGCTATCTCGCCCTGAAAGTCAGGATATCCCATACTCAGCTTTATCATAAAACGGTCAAGCTGAGAATCCGGAAGATTGTGAGTTCCGGCAGAGCCGATAGGGTTCTGGGTTGCTATAACAGTGTAAGGCTCGGGGAGCTTATATGTATTTCCGTCAACAGTGATGCTCTTTTCCTCCATAAGCTCAAGAAGCGCGGACTGAGTCTTGCTGGAGGTACGATTTATCTCATCAGCAAGGAAAAGGTTGCAGAATGCAACACCGGGACGGAATTCAAATGAATTGTTAGATTTATTGAATATCGAAAAACCGGTAACATCAGAAGGGAGCACATCCGGCGTGAACTGCATCCTGTTATGCTCAAGAGAAAGAGCCTTGGAGAATGCAAGAGCAAGTGTAGTCTTTCCGACGCCGGGTATATCTTCGATGAGTATGTGACCTTTGCAGAGGATGGCAAGAAGCACCTTGATGATTATCTGATCCTTGCCGATAACTGCCTTCTTGACTTCACCGAGAATGTTGTTGATCTGTTTTGTATAAGCTGAATTGACCATTTCTTTTTACTCCTGTAATGTTGTCTTTTTCCTGCCGGAGGTCAAGAAAATACAGACCTCACGACTAAATAATATACTCTATTATTATACCATCAGTGTTACACATTTTCAAGTCAAATCCGCACATTTTTTTATAAAGAGAAAAAATTCTCCTTATACTGTTGCAAAACCTTCCGCGATGTAGTATAATATATCAGAAAGTAAATAAAGGGAGGCATTTTATATGTGTGGTATAGTTGGATTCACGAACTCCATCACCGATACCGATGAAATCCTCGGCAGGATGATGGACAGGATCAGACACAGAGGTCCTGACGCTGAAGGCAAGTATATTGACGACGGAATTGCACTCGGACACCGCAGATTAAGCATAATCGACGTAAGCTCAACAGGCGATCAGCCGATCTTCAGCGAAGACGGCTCTCTTGTCATCGTTTTCAACGGTGAGATCTATAATTATCGAAGCATACGTGACAGACTGATCGACAAAGGGTACAATTTCCGTACAAAAACGGACACAGAGGTCCTCCTTTACGGATACAAAGAGTATGGCGAGAAGATCCTTGATATGCTGAGAGGTATGTTCTCTTTCGTGATATGGGATAAGAACAGCAAGGAACTCTTCGGAGCAAGAGATTTCTTCGGTATCAAGCCCATGTACTACGCGGAGATGAACGGCACATTCATGTTCGGCTCCGAGATCAAGAGCTTTCTTGAACATCCTCATTTCAAGAAAGAGTTGAACACAGCAGCACTTGAAAACTACCTCACATTCCAGTATTCTGCCGCTGAGGAGACCTTCTTCAAGGGTGTCTATCGTCTCCAGCCTGCTCACTGGTTCCGTTACAAGGACGGAAAAATGGAGATAAAGCGTTACTGGGACGTTCATTTCAATGCCGACAACAAGCCCGACCTGGATGAATGGGTAAACCGTATATCTGATACCTTCCATGATTCCGTAGAGGCTCATAAGATCGCTGACGTTGAAGTCGGCTCATTCCTTTCAAGCGGCGTTGATTCCAGCTATGTTGCCGCTGTCGCAGACGTAGACAAGACCTTTACCGTCGGCTTCGGAAAGGACGAGAAATACAACGAAATCGGCTGGGCAAAGAACTTCTCCAAGGCTATAGGCAAGGAGAATACCAGCAAGGTCATATCTCCCGAGGAATACTGGAGCAGCCTCTCAATGATACAGTATCACATGGACGAGCCGCTCGCCGATCCCTCGGCTGTTGCCCTGTATTTCGTATGCAACATCGCCTCCGAGAAGCTGAAGGTAGTCCTCTCCGGCGAAGGCGCAGACGAGATATTCGGCGGCTACAACGTTTACAGCGATCCCAACGGAACAGTTTACGACAGGCTTCCGCGTGCTATAAAGCGCGGGATAGCCAATATAGCTTCAAAGCTCCCGGCAAAGAGGGGAGTGAACTTCTTCGTCCGCAAGGGACGCGATGTAGAGGAGCGCTTTATCGGCAACGCATATATGTTTACGCCGGAGCAGCGTAAGTCTCTCCTGAAGATCAGAACAAACGCTCCTTCACCGCAGGCGCTTACAAAGCCCTACTATGAGAACGTCAGGGATAAGGATGACGTTACAAAGATGCAGTATCTTGACCTGCATATGTGGATGGCGGGAGATATCCTCCTCAAAGCCGACAAGATGAGTATGGCAAATTCCCTGGAGCTCAGAGTGCCTTTCCTCGACAAGGAGATAATGGCCCTTGCCGAGCAGATACCAACAAAGTTCAGAGTAACTCATTCCAGGGGCACGGATGAGACAAAGTACATCACAAAGTATGCTATGCGTCTTGCCGCAAAGAAAGACACCCCCAAGCAGACTGCAAAGACAGCCGCAAAGAAGAAGCTCGGCTTTCCCGTACCTATCCGTGTATGGCTGCGCGAGCAAAAGTATTATGATATCGTCAGAGAGACATTTGAGAGCGAGAGCGCAAAGAAGTATTTCAATACAGCACCTCTGATCAGGCTTCTTGATGATCACCGTGACGGAAAAGCTGACAACAGCCGTAAGATATGGACTGTTTTCATATTCCTTGTATGGTACAAGGTATACTTCGAGCATAACGGAAGTTATGATTTTTAACTTGACAACAGAAGGGCAGGAAAAGCATGGCAAGTAATGTTACCTACAAATACATCAAGCAGAACCCTGATATCATGGAGTATATCCGCAGAGCCGACAAGGCGCTTGAAGCTCTCGGATATACCGAGCATTCATTCCCTCATGTTGAGCGCGTAGCTCATACATCGGCAATGATACTTGAAGGCCTCGGATTTGACGAACGCACCATAGAGCTGGCAAAAATAGCGTCTATAATGCACGATATCGGTAACGTCATCAACCGTATCGATCATGCACAGAGCGGCGCAGTAATGGCATTCAGGCTGCTCGATAACCTCAGTATGCCGGCAGAGGAGATCTGCTCAATAATCTCTGCTATCGGAAACCACGACGAAGGAACAGGTCAGCCCCTCGATCCTATCTCAGCAGCGCTCATTATCGGCGACAAGACAGATGTACGCCGTTCAAGGGTAAGAAACCACGATCTCCTCACCTTTGACATCCATGACCGGGTAAACTATGCGGTTGTTGTCTCCAAGGTGCGTTTCAATGAAACTAAGTCTTCTATAATACTCGAGCTTCAGATAGATACTGAGATATCATCCGTAATGGAGTATTTTGAGATCTTTATGAATCGTATGCTGCTTTGCAGAAGGGCTTCACAGTTCCTCGGCGTGCAGTTTGAAATGATAATCAACGGAAGCAAAATATTATAACGGAGGTAATAGTTATGCAGTCAGAATACCGTCATCTTATCGACCTGAGTGATTATCCCGTATCATGGTGGAAGAAGATCGTTGACCTCGGAGAGGAGATAAGGAACGATCCTTCAAAATTTGCTCACGAATGTGACGGGAAGGTCATGGCAACACTGTTCTATGAGCCTTCCACACGTACACAGATGTCATTCCAGACCGCTATGATAAGGCTCGGCGGAAAGATCATCGGCTTTGACAACCCTGCCAATTCATCGGTCGCCAAAGGCGAAACCATAAAGGACACAACCAAGATAGTCAGCAGCTATGCTGATATCCTCGTTATCCGCCACCCTATGGCAGGAACAGCTAAGGCGGCCGCTCTCACTGCTGAATGTCCTGTTATCAACGCAGGTGACGGCGGTCACCTCCACCCGACACAGACACTTACAGACCTGCTCACGCTCCAGATTGAAAAGAAGACTCTGAGCGGACTGACTATAGGAATGTGCGGTGATCTTATCAACGGCAGGACCGTTCATTCGCTCTGCAAGGCGCTCAGCGTTATGAAGAACAATCACTTCATCTTCATATCCACTCCCGAGCTCCGTATGCCGGGCTACATAAAGGACATCATCCGTACCAACGGAAGTTCCTTTGAAGAGGTCGATACACTTGAGGAGGCCATAGGCAGGCTTGATGTCCTCTATATGACACGTATCCAGCAGGAACGCTTCGCTTCAAAAGAAGACTACCTCGCACAGAAGAACACCTACGTCCTCGACCGCATCAAGATGCAGTCAGCAAAGAAGGATATGATAGTGATGCATCCCCTGCCGAGAGTAGATGAGATCACTGTTGACGTGGACGAGGATCCGAGGGCAAAATACTTCACTCAGGCAAAGTACGGCGTATTTGTGCGTATGGCGCTTATACTCACCATTCTCAAGGAAGACGGCGGCTCAGAGCTGCTCAAAGGCCGCGTCAGGAATAACGTTGTCTGTGGCAATCCGCGTTGCATCACAAATCACGAGCACTATCTTCCCAAGAGTTTTCGTTCCAGCGGTGATGATACTCTGCTTGAATGTGAATTCTGTGATGAAAGACAGCTCGTCTGAGCACTGAATACCGATACCAACCCCTGATAATTTCAGGGGTTGCTTCTTGTATTGTGCATTATGCTTTTAAATTATACCAATTGACTTTTGTGCATTATGATGATATAATATACTCATAAATTACAAAAGGAGGTTTCGGTATGAGACTTAGACGTATTATCCCGGCAGTAACCGCCATTTTGTTAGCTGCTTCATGTCCGGCTGCTCTGCCGTCATTCAACGAGAGGTTTGAGATCAGTTCATCTGCCGCATCAGAAGGAAAGACAGGATACCTGACTTACATTCTTTACAGTGACCACGCTGAGATCTCCGGATGTGACCGCGCAGCAGTTTCTGTTAAGATACCCTCTTCGATTGAAGGACAGCCCGTCACAGTTATAGGTACAGGAGCTTTTTCAGACTGCGAAGCGCTTAAAGAGTTGACTATGCCCGACTCAATAACGACGATATCGTCATTTGCTTTCCAGAATTGCAAGAACATGAAGCTCGAGAAGCTGCCTGCCTCGCTTACTGCTATCGGAAGCGGATCCTTCAGCTACTGTGACCAGCTTACTGATATCGTCCTGCCTGCCGGTGTTACAGATATACCTGACCGTGCCTTCTATTGGTGTGACCGGCTCAGCTCCTTCAAAGCTGAGGGGGATATAGTATCCATAGGCGCTAAAGCCTTCATCTATTGCTCCGATCTTGTATCGGCAGATTTCGGCAGTAATGTGACCTATGTAGGTGAAAATGCTTTCCGCAGCTGCAATATGCTCTCTTCTCTGTCCGGCTTCGATAAGGTCGAAACCGTAGGATATCACGCTTTCACGGATTGTCCAGCTGATGTAACGCTTTCTGAGGTTTCGATGAAAGGCCACCAGTCAAACCTTATCAGTCAGAAGTACTCAAATACCGCTCATGTAGTCACATCCTACATAACAGATATAACGGATGATACAGTATCTATACTCACATCTAATGATAACCGCTTTGTGACAGCCGAAAAATACAGCTATTCAGGCACAAATTACAAGCCTCTTTCATCGAAGACCATTCCCAATGAGCTGCCGCTTTTCGGAGGAGCTTATTCGACAGATCAGTACAACTTCCTGTTCTTCGGTCAGTCGAACTATAAGGAGAATAATAAACGAGAGGTCATCAGGATCGTAAAGTATGATAAAAGCTGGAAAAGGCTCGGAAGCGGCTCAGTTTACGGTTCCGATATCTACTGTCCCTTCGATGCAGGTTCGCTCAGAGTAACTGACAACGGCAAGGAACTCGGTGTTTACACCTGCCGCACGATGTACGTTTCAGATGACGGCTACCATCATCAGAGCAGTTTTGCATTTACTGTAAATATCTCATCTATGGAGGTACGCCAGCTTGACTCTGTATACGCAAGCCATTCCTTCGATCAGTACATACTGCCGGTCGGAAACGGATTCCGCTTCGTTGATCACGGTGATGCCTACCCACGAAGTGTGGATATCCAGACAGAGAATGGCAAAGTTGCGGAAATCCTGAAGATCGTCGGAGAAACAGGAGAAAACAAGACAGGTGTAACGCTCGGCGGCTTCGAGCAAAGCGCTGACAAGCTGATAATCGCCGGCAACTCTATGGAGCAGAACCAGAGCGGCGATATCAACTATGATGCAAGGCGTGACATCTTCATCGCGGTATCAGACAAGGATCTCGGCTCCTATGACGTGAAATGGATCACCGGACACCGCAATTCTGATTCTGCTAATGAGCCCTATCCGACAACTCCCAGACTTATAAAGGTCAATGACGATATGTTCTACCTTATGTGGGAGGAGTACACACCGGACACTGATATCCCGGAACTCAGACTTACAATGATAAACGGTAAGGGCGAGAAAACTTCAAACATATTCAGTCTCGGAAAAGGCAACAGGCTTTCCGACTGCCAGCCTGTTATATCACCATCCGGCGCTGTAACATGGTTCTATGTTGCCGAGGACGGCGATAATGTGCATTTCGTCAGTTTCCGTCCGGGCGGTGATCCGCAGCCCTCAACTCAGACCGCAACTCAACCTTCGACTTCTCCTGTGACGACGTCAAAGGCAACATCGCCTGCTCCGAAAACAACGACCACACCTGCTCAGACACCAACCTCAGCCAGCCCTACACAGCCACCTCTCAGCGCTGACGAAATACGCCTGACCTGCACTTTCTCCGCTTTTACTCTTAAAAAAGGCGAAAATGTCGAGTTCACTATATCCAAACCAGACGGAGTAATCAAGCAGCTCCAGATAGTAACTACTGATGAAAGCGGTACTCCAAGTGTTGCTATTTTCGGCGGCATATTCAGCGATTATCTGACCGGACCGGGGGAGAAGAAGGAGTTTTTCACTGCACCATACGCTCTTGACGAGATACAGCTCATCATGGTATACTCAGGCACTCAGCCGGAGTGCGATATGGCATTCGTTTACAACACGCCAACGGAGAAACCTTCGGAAATATACGGAGATGCGAACTGTGACCACGTGATCAATGTTGCGGATGCAGTAGCTATCCTTCAGTATATAGCTAATAATTCAAAATACAGTCTCTCCGCACAGGGGCTGATAAACGCAGATGCAGACGGCTATGCCGGAATAACAGGCGGAGATGCGATAGCCGTGCAGAAGAAGGATGCCGGAATTGCAGACAGTCTTCCGCTTAAACCAGATAAATAAGACCAGAATCCGCTAAAACGGCGGCTTCTGTACGAGGTAAAAATGGAAAAGATCACAGAATACGAAAAATGCACATTATGTCCAAGGGAATGCAGCATCAACAGATATGAAAAAAATGGATTCTGCGGTACAGGAGCGGCAATTGTTGCTGCCAAGGCATACCTTCATAAATGGGAGGAACCCTGTATTTCTGTCACAAACGGCGCCGGAACTGTCTTTTTCTCCGGATGCAGTCTTAAATGCCGGTTCTGTCAGAATTCAGTTATCAGCAGTCAGGTATACGGCGCTGAGATAAGCACTGAAAGGCTCTCCGAGATACTTCTGGAATTGCAGGAAAGGGGAGCGGACAACATCGAACTTGTCACCCCGACACATTTCACGCCCTCGATAATAAGAGCACTTGACCGTATAAAGCACAGGCTCAGTATCCCTGTTATCTGGAACACCGGCGGATATGAAAAGATAAGCACTCTTAAAATGCTTGAGGGCTATGTAGATGTATGGCTTCCTGACCTGAAATATTATTCTGATGAACTATCAAACCGATACAGCTCAGCTCCTGACTACTTCGCTGTCGCTTCCGCCGCAATACTTGAAATGATACGACAGGCCGGAACGCTCATATCTGACGAGACAGGACGGCTGGTAAAGGGTACTGTGATCCGTCACCTTGTTCTCCCCGGCGGAAGGCATGACAGCATGAAGGTCATGGACTGGATAGCCGCTAATATCCCGCAGGATAAGGCACTGGTCAGCATAATGAATCAGTACACACCCTTTGACTTCATTCCTGACGATTACCCTGAGCTCAAAAGACGTGTCACAAAAATGGAGTATAACAGCGTTGTACGCCACGCTCAGGAGCTCGGCATCAGGGGATATACTCAGGAAAAAGCCTCCGCCGACGAAGAATATGTCCCTGATTTTGATCTTACCGGTATTTTATAAAAACAGCCTGAAAGAGAAGTAAAACTCTTTCAGGCTGTTATGTTATATTCTGTTATCGAGCCATCAGATCAGGCCTTCCAGAGCTTGTGGAGATTGCAGTATTCATATACTGATTCAACATTTTCTCCGTCCTCAAGCAGGAATTTAGCGGAGGGAGCATCGTCAGAAGTGAGATACTTGATATATGTGCCCTTATTCGTCTTAACAACGATCCATGTTATAAGATGCTCAGGAGTCATGGGATGAGTAACTGAGCCAACAGTAACAGTACAGACATTGTCCGCCACCTCGTATACAGGAACGTGCTTCTCAGTTGCTGCGTCTGTTGTACCTGCTTTTATCTCTTTAAGCTCACCTAAAACGTTTCCTTCACCTGAAACAAGAGTAAGGATATTTGAGCCGTCAGTAAAGAATTTCTGATCCATAGTATTGAACCTCCGTTAATAAATATTATGGTTAATGTTTACTCAAAAAACCACAGTTTAATTATATAGTATTCTGTGCAAAATGTCAAGAAGCAATTGATAAAAAAACTATTCCTTTCTGAGAGCAGAAAGGAATAGTCATTAATTATTTATTGATCAGCCCTGTCTCTTGGCTTCGATCTCAGCAAGAGCATCCTTGCGTGAGAGGTTTATACGTCCCTGACGGTCGATCTCTGTAACCTTAACAACGATCTCATCGCCAACTGAAACGATATCCTCAACCTTCTCAACTCTTGACTTGTCAAGCTTGGAGATATGAACAAGTCCGTCCATTCCGGGAACGATCTCAACAAATGCGCCGAAGTCCATAAGTCTTACTACCTTACCGCGGTAGATAGCGCCTACCTCAGGACCATTAGCAATAGTGTCAACGATCTGGAGAGCCTTGCGTGTACCCTCAGCACTGATACCGCTGATAAATACATTACCCTCATCGTTGATGTCGATCTTTACATCGCAGTCAGCAGAGATCTTCTGAATGATCTTTCCGCCGCTTCCGATAACTTCACGGATCTTCTCAACGGGTACCTTTGTCTGGAGCATCTTGGGAGCAAACTCGCTGACCTCAGATCTCGGAGCGGGTATAGCCTTGAGCATTACCTCATCAAGAATGTAGATACGAGCCTTTCTTGTCTTCTCGAATGCTTCCTTGATGATAGCAGGAGTAAGACCGTCGACCTTGATATCTACCTGGATAGCTGTGATACCCTTGTGAGTACCGCCAACCTTGAAATCCATATCGCCGAAGAAGTCCTCAAGTCCCTGGATATCTACCATTGTCATGAAATCATCACTGTCAGGAAGTGTGATAAGACCGCAGGAGATACCTGCAACGGGAGCCTTTATCGGAACACCTGCATCCATAAGAGCAAGTGTAGAACCGCAGATCGAACCCTGTGATGTAGAACCATTGGATGAGAGCACCTCAGAAACAAGTCTCAGTGCATAGGGGAATTCCTCAACAGAGGGGATAACAGGAGCAAGAGCTCTCTCAGCAAGAGCACCGTGACCGATCTCACGGCGTCCGGGGCCTCTTGAAGGCTTAGTCTCACCAACAGAGTAGCTTGGGAAATTGTACTGGTGCATATATCTCTTGGAGTCTTCCTCATCGAGGCCGTCGATCCTCTGAGCCTCGCTTACAGGTCCGAGAGTACATACTGTGAGAACCTGTGTCTGACCTCTTGTGAAAAGACCTGAACCGTGTACTCTGGGGAGAACGCCTGCCTCAGCAGCAAGAGGACGGATCTCATCGATTCCTCTGCCATCAACACGCTTGCCCTCGTAGAGCCATGCGCGAACGATCTTCTTCTGGAGCTTATAGATGCACTCGTCGATCATAGCGATCTGCTCAGGATACTGCTCATCGAACTTAGCGTGGATATCATCAACAATAGGAGCAAGTCTCTCGTCACGAATGTTCTTGTCGTTTGTATCAAGAGCAAACTTAACGCGGTCAGAAGCAAAAGCCTCGATAGCATCGAACATATCGTGGTCAACTTCCATGGACTCAAAAGCAAACTTGGGCTTGCCGATCTGAGCACGGATGTCATTGATGAAAGCTACCATCTTCTTGATCTCTTCATGTCCCTTGAGTATAGCCTCAAGCATTGTATCCTCGGGCACCTCGTTAGCACCTGCCTCGATCATAACGATCTTCTCAGCAGTACCTGCTACTGTAAGAACGAGGTCAGTCTTGGCTCTCTGCTCAAGAGTAGGATTGAGAACGATCTCGCCGTCTACAAGACCTACGTTGATGCCGGCGATAGGTCCGTTCCACGGGATATCGGAGATAGCGATAGCGATAGATGTTGCGAGCATACCTGTGATCTCAGGAGAGTTATCCGGTTCAACTGCAAGAACAGTCATAACAACGGATACATCGTTTCTCATGTCCTTGGGGAAGAGGGGACGGATAGGTCTGTCAACGCAGCGTGAAGTGAGTATAGCCTTTTCACTGGGCTTGCCCTCTCTCTTTGTGAAGCTGCCGGGGATGCGGCCTACTGAGTAGAGTCTCTCCTCATAGTCAACTGAGAGCGGGAAGAAGTCAACACCCTCTCTGGGCTTGGCTGAAGCTGTTACGTTAGCCATAACAACTGTATCACCGTAGTGTACCCAGCATGAGCCGTTGGAAAGTCCGCAGGTCTTTCCGGTCTCTACCTTTACAGGTCTGCCTGCAAATGTCGTTTCAAATGTCCTGTAGTTTTCAAACATACTATTGTTCCTCCTTGATTTTGATATATATTTCTTCCGGAGGTGGTTAGAAGTTAGAGGCAAAAACTGAAAAGCACGGGATTACGCTCAATTCTTGCCTCTGACTTCTAAGACACACGCTCCGGTTACGATGCGTTTATCATACACAATAAGGCAGAAGGGGACACCCTCTGCCTTATATGCAGTATGATTACTTACGGAGACCGAGCTTCTCTACGATAGCACGATATCTGTTGATGTCCTTCTTCTTAAGGTAAGCAAGAAGGTTACGTCTGTGACCAACCATCTTCAGAAGACCTCTTCTGGAGTGATGATCGTTCTTGTGGCTCTTGAGATGAGCAGTAAGGTCGTTGATTCTCTTTGTGAGAATAGCGATCTGTACCTCAGGTGAACCTGTGTCATTCTCGTGAGTTCTGTTAGCTTCGATAACAGCTGTCTTTTCTTCTTTCAGTAACATTGAAAGCACCTCTTAAATAAAATATTCCGTTAACTCAGTAGAGGGTGACGATCGAGGACAAGCCCTGGACCAAGTACACGGTGAGAATATTATAACACATAATTCCGTACTTGTAAAGAGTTTTCTGACAAAAATTTTTCAATCTTTGTTTTTTTATCGTTATCCGGCGCAAATACGGCACTGTTTATTAAGGTAAAAGAAAAAAACAATGTGAGCGTATTGACGATTAGAGAAAAATATTATATAATAAATATGTATGGAAATTTTAAAGGAAGAAGTGGTCTATTGAATATTTTGGTATCAGCATCCGTGCTGAGTGCGGATATGCTAAACCTTGAAAGAGAGATCAGACGTCTTGAAAGCAGCGGCACTGATATGCTGCATTTCGACGTTATGGACGGATCCTTCGTGAATAATATAACCTTCGGTCTGCCCATACTGCAGCAGATCAGACACGCGACAGAAATGACTCTTGACGTACACCTTATGATAAATTTCCCCTTGAAGTATATAGACCGCTTCGCTGAGGCAGGTGCAGACATAATCACCTTCCATGCCGAGGCGGGCAGCGATATCGCAGAAACTATCCGCGCGATCAGAGACGCCGGAAAAAAGGCCTCTGTCTCTGTCAGACCGGGTACTCCTGTTGACTGCATCCTCCCGTTCCTTCCGGAACTGGATATGGTGCTTATAATGACAGTCGAGCCCGGATTCGGCGGACAGGCATTTATACCGGAAACGCTCGACAAGATCGCCGCTGTCAGAAAGGAAGCCGACCGGCTCGGCCTCGATCTTCACATTGAAGTTGACGGAGGCATCAACTCCGAGACTGCCGGAGCAGTAAAAGCAGCCGGTGCCGATGTTCTTGTTTCCGGCAGCTATCTTTTCAACGCTGATGATATGTGTGACACTGTTACTATTATTAAGGAAGTAAACTGATGCACTTTTTTAAGATTAAAGATACAGAACAGAACAAAAGTGAGCGGCATATCTGGCTCGATACACTGCTTACGCTTCTGACACTGGAGGTAATGGCGTATTTTTATTACGGTCTCCATTCAGCAGCACTTGCAGTCGTCTGCCTTGCATCTTCAATGGCAGCCGAGTTCGTATGCCTGAGACTTATGAACAGGCCATTTACAGCCGACGGCCTTACTGTTACGACTGATGCCCTCATTATCTCTATGATGCTCCCGGCAGTATTCGACTACGCACCTGCAGCGATAGCTTGTGTATTCACCGTAACAGCAGCAAAAAACATCTTCGGTGGAAGATGGAATATGATATTCTCACCGGCAGCAGCCGCATATATATTCCTGTACACTTCATGGAAGGGACAGCTTCTTCTTTTTCAGCAGCCCCATGACACCGTCGGTATACTCGGCTCTACTGATTCGCTTGTTAATTCTGCAAGCCATGTATTCAACACAACAGGTAAATTCAACTATACAGGTTTCGAGCTTATTATGGGCAATTTCCCCGGTCCGGCCGGTTCAGTATGTATTCTTATGCTACTGATCGCCGCTGTGATCCTGCTTTTCCGCAGGGACATCTCCGCAGGAGCGTTCATGGGCACTATGATAGGTTATGCCGTAATGTCGGCTATATCTCCCTGTGCCGAGACCTTTGCTGCATCCTTGAAACTCTCGGTATGTACTAATATGGTCCTTTTCTCTGCCATCTATATCATCAGCGACAGAAGAATAGCGCCGCAGAAGAACTACTACGCTGTGTTCTACGGTTTTTTTATCGCTGTTGTCGCATATGTGATAACCGTCACCTCCGCCAAGGAGAATGCCATAGTGATAGTATCCGTTCTCTTTACACCCGTAGCACTCGGCCTGAAGAACCTTGAGAAAAAGATCGAACTTGCAAAGCAGGATGACATGAAATCTGCCAAAGCAGTAAAGGAGGTGCCGGCTGATGTACAGTGAGCCTTCCAACAGATCCCCGCGCCCCTATGACGGTCTTCTTGCTGACAATACCGTTCTTTCTGCACTTATGGTCATATCACCCGTAATTATGTGCAGTGACACGCTAAGGAACGCCGAGGCGCTGATCTATGCGTTTTCAGCCATAACCTTCATCTCGGTGATAATCTGTTCCTTTATACCGAGAAAGCTGCCATATGCTGCCAAGGTGATATTATATGCAGCTATCGCATCGCTTGTGTATATACCTGTCAAAAGCCTTGCACAGGCCACGTATCCCGGCATAGTATCCAGAGTCGGCATCTATTTTCCGCTCCTTGCGGTCAATTCACTTATCGTATTCAGAAGTGAGGCCAAATTCTTCCGCATGAAGCGAAGAAAGATGATAGTATCCCTGACATTCTACATTCTCGGATTCGACGCGGTGATGCTGTTTACTGCGATCATCCGTGAGCTATTCACATATGGCACCTTCAACAGCCGTATGGTCGATATTGATCCGACCGTCAGCGGACTTGGTCTGCCATTCGGAGGATTCATCCTCCTTGGTCTTCTCTGCGGTCTTTACAGAAAGATACGTTCCTCTGTAAGGCAGGCAGAAGATCTGTCCGCAGGAAAGGAGGAATCAGATGTTTCTGGTAACTGATCTTTTGATCCTCCTTGGTGCGAACCTGCTGCTGGCACAGGCACTCGGTATCAGCACCATCTTCGTTGCGGCAGGCAACCGCAGGAATCTTATCAGAACAGCTCTTGCGATCACTGTCTTCACCACTGCAGGATCTGCCGGAGCGTGTGCTGTTGACAGTATTCTGCCCAGAAGTCTGGCTGACATCAGACTATTTCTCTATGTTCTTGTTGTGGGAGCGATCTATATCATCTTCCTTGCCGGAGCATATTTGTTCAGCCCTCAGAAATTTGCATCTGTCCGCAAGTATATCCATATATCGGCTTTCAACTGCGCCGTTATGGGTACACTTCTTACCATAAGCAACAGAGCATATGAAACTGCCGGAGGCATCGGCTTCACCGGATATTTATCAGCCGGACTTGAAGCAGGCTTCGGATTCGTTATCTCTGCTCTGATACTTCTTGCAGCATACAGAAAACTAAACTCTTTGAAAGTACCGGCATCATTCAGGGGATTCCCTGCCATGCTGGTTTATCTCGGTATTATTTCAATGGCAGTATTTGCGCTAAGATAAAAAGAGAAAAGCGTATCAGTTTTGATTAGGAGTAACCGGAATGAAATTCAGAAACAAGGGAAGGAAAATCTACAAAACAAAAGAGAAGAATTACTACGGGAAAAGTCCGGCAGACAAGCTCCTTTCAGCCTGCCTTACCCTTCTTCTTGTCGGAGGTATCGGTATCATTGGCTACAGTGCCGCCGGTCCCATACTCAACTTCACGAAGAAACAGACGGGCGGAGCTCAGGACGATCTCCCGTTTATAATCGACGACTCCGATTTTCACGGCGGCAGCGGAAAAGGAGCAGAGGAGCTGATCCTCCCGACGGATGCCATATCTGTCTCACCCACAGGTGACGCCGAAGAACCGGAAGTCAAGGCCGAACAGTATTCAGCCGTAGCCCTCACTGTAAATGATATAATGACGCAGGAGTCCCTCAGGAACGCTCTTGCAGGTATACCGGCAGATCAGGGCATAACCTATGTTGAAATCCCGCTGAAGATAAGCGGGGGAGAGATATACTACAATTCAACAAATGAAGAGGCGTGGCGCTCCGGTGCGGTAAAGTCCACGATAATGCTGCCCGATATCGCCGATGCTGTCAAAGCTGCAGGCTTCAGACCGGCAGCCGTTATCAGCACATACTCTGACAATATCATGCCGGCATCCTATCCTCTTGCCGGATATGTTACGAGAGACGGTAACGATCAGTGGATAGACGACAGCTACGAGGCTGGCGGAAAGCCCTGGCTCTCACCTTATTCGCAGCTTGCAGACAACTATCTCGGCTACCTGGCAGGTGAAGCCGCCGAAGCGGGTTTTGATTACATAGTCTGCTCGGACTTCACTTTCCCTGCGTTCAGAGAGACTGATCTCGCCCTGCTTGACGAAAGACTCAGCCGCAAGGACAGATACACAGCTATGACATCTGCTGCAAATTCCCTCTACACAAAATGTCTCGCCGAGGGATGCAAGATGTTTGTTGAAGTATCGGCATCAGACCTTCTTACCGGAAAGGGCGAGGTGCTTCAGCCGCTTCTCCTTTCAACAGGTACAGTAGTGCTGAATATAGACACAGATCACCTTTCCGCAGGCATATCTGACGGCAAGACAATCTACGAATTTGAAGGCAGTCCTGCTGAGATAACTGAAAAAGCGCTTGGATTTCTCAGCGAGAAGTTCAAGGATTTCAATACGATCATCCGTGTTTCCGGCAGCGGTCTATCCTCAGAGGAACTGCTCAAGGCACGCGAGGTCATAACAGAAAAAGGCTACAGCTCATTTGTTATGGGCTGAAGATCATACAGACCTGATACTATTGACCAAATATAACGACCGGGATCTCCGGAGATGGGAGAATTATCATGGCAGAGAATTTTACAGTCTCACTTCAGAAAGTCATTGAAGAATTTCAGCTTGAAGTGATCTATATCCACAAGGATGCAGAGACTATAATGATCGATGAGAACGATGTAAACCGTCCTGGACTCCAGCTCATGGGCTTCTATGAATACTTCAATCCTGAGCGTATCCAGATCATAGGAAAGATGGAATTTGCATATCTTTCTACTATCGATGAAAAAACAAGGAGAGAGAGACTTGAGCTTCTTTTCGCACAGCGTCTCCCTGCTCTGATAATCACACGAGAGCTTCCGTACTTTGCGGAAATGCTTGAGCTTGCCAAGGAGTATGAAGTTCCGCTGCTGAGAAGTAAGGAAAGCACATCTAACTTCATGTCCGGACTCATCGCCTTCCTGAACCTCAACCTTGCTCCCAGAGTAACGCGCCACGGCGTACTTATCGAGATCTACGGCGAAGGTGTATTCATCACAGGTGAAAGCGGAGTCGGAAAGAGCGAAACTGCTATCGAGCTCGTCAAGCGCGGCCACCGTCTTGTGGCCGATGACGCCGTTGAGATACGCAAGGTATCCAATATCAGTCTTGTCGGCAGCTCACCTGACAATATCCGCCACTTCCTCGAGCTCCGCGGTATCGGTATCATCAACGCAAGAAGACTGTTCGGTATCGGTGCCGTAAAGATGACTGAGAAGCTCGATCTTGTAGTTACCTTGGAACAGTGGAATTCAGAGAAAATGTACGACAGAATGGGTGTCGATACTGAATACGTTTCTCTTCTCGGCGTAAAGATACCTTCTCTTACGATCCCGGTCAAGCCCGGACGTAACCTTGCTGTTATCCTTGAGGTAGCAGCTATGAACAACAGGCAGAAGAAAATGGGATACAATGCGGCAGCAGAGCTCCTGCACCGTCTCGGAATGGAGTCCGATCCCAAGGAGACTGTAAAAAACTATGACAATTTCTGATGTGGGGGATAACCAATGATCGATATCAACCAGCTTACTGAACTGTGCGGCTCGCTCGGATGCAGGATCATACCTGAGTGCAGCCTGAGCGAATATGTCACCTTCCGCTTCGGAGGACCGTGCAGGGCTTTGATCAGCATAAACTCAGCAGAATCGGCAGTAATGCTGATGCGCTATCTGAAGGATAATTCCGTTAAATACGGTATTCTCGGAAGAGGAAGCAACGTCATGGTACCTGACGAAGGATTTGACGGAGTTGTTCTCCTTTTCGGAAGTATGTTTGCCGATATAACCATAAACGGCTGTGAACTTACCTGCAGCTCCGGTGCAGCACTTTCCGCAGTATGTGTCCGCGCCCAGCAGCTTGGCCTGTCCGGCATGGAACGTCTTTTCGGTATACCGGGTACTGTCGGCGGTGCTCTTTATATGAACGCCGGAGCATACGACAGCGAGATGAAGGATATAGTTGTATCCGCCGAATACATAGATACAGACTGCAATTTACGCACTATGCAGGCCTGTGATATGGATTTCTACTACAGGCACAGTATATTCTGTGACAATAACGGAGTTATCACCTCCGTGACTCTCCGCCTTGAAAAGGGCGATCCCGAAGAGATCAAGGCAGTTATGACGGAATATATGGATAAGAGACGCTCCAAGCAGCCTCTTGAGTATCCGAGTGCCGGCAGTACATTCAAGCGACCTAAAGGCGAATATGCCTCCCGACTGATAGACAAATGCGGTCTTCGCGGTTTTTCCTGCGGCGGTGCCATGGTAAGCGAAAAGCACGCCGGATTCGTCATCAACAAAGGATTCGCGACATGTGCCGATGTACTTGAACTGTGCGGCAAGGTGCAGGATATCGTAATGAAAAAGACCGGCTATAAGCTTGAGCTTGAGCCTATCATCCTTAAATAAGTATATACCCGAGGTTTAATATAAGGAGGCCCATATGGAGCTGCTGATCGTAACAGGAATGTCCGGATCCGGAAAATCCAGCGTAATGGATGTAATGGAGGACATAGGATATTACTGCATAGACAATATTCCGCCGAAGCTCATCGATAAATTCGTTGACCTCTGCCGGAAGTCCGAGACCAACATCAACCATATCGCAGTTGCTGTAGACATTCGTACCGGTGATATGTTTGCCGAGATCTTCCGTTCGTGGCAGTCGCTGAAAAGCGAGCCTGATGTTGATGTCAAGGTGCTCTTCATCGAAGCGAGCGACGAAGTGCTTATCAAGCGTTACAAGGAAACACGCCGCAAGCATCCTCTTGACGAAAAATTCAACGGAAATCTTCATGCCGCCATAAGGTTTGAATGGCAGCAGCTTTCACAGCTTCGTGAAATAGCTGATTATTATATCGAGACTTCTGACCTCACCGCTACCGCACTCAAGGAACAGGTCAAAAGCCTTTTCCTCGACAGGACATCTGATTCGCTTACGATCAAGATAATGTCCTTCGGCTTCAAGTACGGTGTATCTACTGAATCCGACCTTGTGTTCGATGTACGCTGTCTCCCGAATCCCTACTATATCGACGAGCTCCGCAGCCATACAGGCCTTGAAAGCTGCGTCAAAGACTATGTAATGGGCTTTGAACAGTCTCAGGTCGTTTTCAATAAGCTCAAGGATCTTATTGACTACCTGCTCCCTCTTTATGTACAGGAAGGCAAGAGCCAGCTCGTTATAGCCTTCGGATGTACTGGCGGAAAGCATCGTTCTGTAACATTTGCCGAGCTGATGGCTAATCATCTGAAAGACAGCAGCTACAGGGTACAAAAGTATCATCGCGATATAACAAAGGGCAAAAAATTCTGACATCTGCTCCGCACACACCTGATGATGTGTGCGGACTTTTTTAAGGAGTGATATCATGTCATTTTCCAATGATGTAAGAGAGGAGCTCTGCTCCTATATAAACGACAAGGATAAGAAATTCGCCTGTCTCTACGGTATGCTGCTGTTTTCCAAGGTGCTTTCCCCGGAGCGTATCTGCTTTCAGACCGAGAGCAGCATTTCATCAGAAAGATTCGCAAAGCTGTTTAAAAGCGTATTCCGTTATGAGCCGGAATGTATCGAGCATGAGCGCCGCAGCGGAAACATCCTTAGATGCTATGACATAACAGACAAGCCTATCATCGAAGAGGTATACAGCAGATACAGACTTTCCGCCGGAAACCGGGCTATCGACTATGATATCGTATCCACCGGCAGCCTCGGCGTATTTACAGCCGGTATATTTCTTGCCGGCGGCAGTGTCAACGATCCGGCCAAGGAATATCATCTGGAATTTGTCTCTCCGGAGGAAGAGCTTGCCAGGGAGCTTGCCGCACTCCTTGCTGAGATCGATATAAGAGCAGGCATCACCACAAGGCGTTCACAGTATGTGGTATACGTCAAGGAAAGCGAATCTATCGAGGATACCCTTACTTTTATGGGTGCACAGCAGTGTACTCTCGATCTTATCAATATCAAGATATATAAGGATATGCGGAACAAAGTCAACCGTATCGCCAACTGCGATAATGCAAACATTGACAAGGTAGTAGCAGCAGCAACCAGGCAGACCGAAGATATACAGCTCATAGCCTCCTCTGTCGGACTTGACTCCCTGCCGGACGAACTCAGAGAGGTGGCTGAACTTCGTCTGGAGAATTCAGATATGAGTCTAAAGGATATAGGAGAATCCCTCTCCGAGCCCATAAGCCGTTCCGGAGTCAATCACCGATTCCGCAAGCTCTCGAAAATAGCCGAGAATATCCGCAAAGGAGGCGGCCTGATTGAGAAATGACGGTTTTGTACACCTCCACCTGCATACGGAATACAGCCTTCTTGATGGTGCCTGCCGCCTTAGAGAGCTTTTCGCAAAGGTAAAGGAGCTCGGTCAGAAAGCTGTCGCAATTACAGATCACGGCAATATGTACGGAGCCATAGCATTCTGGAATGAGGCAAATAAAGCCGGTATCAAACCGATAATCGGCTGCGAGGTATATGTCGCCCCCCGTTCAAGGAACGACCGCGATCCGAAGTTCGACTCAAGACCATTTCATCTCATCCTGCTCTGCGAAAACAATGAAGGGTACCGGAACCTGATAAAGCTCGTTTCGGCTGCGAGCATAGAAGGTTTCTACAACAAGCCGCGAGTTGACAAAGAGCTACTGCGGAAACACAGCAAGGGGCTTATCTGTCTCTCTGCCTGTATAGCAGGCGAGGTGCCCCGTTTGCTGAATAACGGAGATTACTCCAAGGCAGTGCTGACCGCCCTTGAATACCGCGATATATTCGGAGAAGGCAACTACTTCATTGAAGTGCAGGATCATGGTCTGAGGGAGGAACACAGTATCCTGCCTTTACTGTATAAGCTGTCAGAAGAGACAGGCATACCGCTCTGTGCCACCAATGACTGCCATTATGTATCAAAGGAAGATTCACAGCTGCAGGAGATCCTTCTCTGTATACAGACAGGTCATGTTCTCGGTGACGATACGGGGCTGAGCTTTCAGACTAAAGAATTCTATGTAAAATCAGCCAATGAAATGGAAAACCTTTTCGGCGCACATCCCGAAGCACTTGAAAACACTGTCCGTATCGCAGAACGCTGTAATGTTGATTTTACTTTTGGTGAGCTTAAACTCCCGAAATTCACAATGGAGGGAGTAACTGACAATTACTCTTTCTTCTGCGAGCTCTGCCGGAAGGGACTGCATGAAAAATATGGTGCTTCACCTACTCCCGATATAGTCAGACGCCTTGACTATGAGATATCTGTCATATCCCAGATGGGCTTCGTTGATTATTTCCTCATCGTATGGCAGTTCATCAACTACGCCAGACAGAACAGAATACCCGTAGGCCCCGGAAGAGGATCAGGTGCCGGAAGTCTCTGTGCTTACTGCATAGGTATAACAGGCATCGATCCTATCCGCTTCAATCTGCTCTTTGAACGTTTTCTGAACCCCGAGCGTGTAAGTATGCCTGATTTTGATATTGATTTCTGCATTATCGGCAGACAGCGTGTCAAGGACTTTGTTGTTGACCATTACGGAGCAGATCATGTTTCTGAGATAATCGCATTTGATACGCTGAAAGCACGCGCTGCTGTAAAGGACGTGGGACGTGTGCTTGACATACCCTATAATCTGCGCGACAAAGCCGCCAAGCTCATTGATCCCCGCATGACGATCGAAGAATCGCTGAAAACTGACAAAGAACTGATGCAGCTCTACCAGACTGATTCTTCCGTGCATAAAATGCTCGACTACGCTTCACGAATCGAGGGTATGCCGAGGCATACTTCCGTCCATGCAGCCGGGGTAGTTATCTCAGCCGTACCGCTCAGTGATCTTGTACCGCTCCAGAAAAACGATAATACTATCGTAACGCAGTATACAGCCGGCGAGCTTGAATCTCTCGGCCTGCTGAAAATGGACTTTCTCGGTCTCCGCAACCTGACGATCATCAACGATACGGTAAAAGCTATCCGCAGAATAATCCCTGATTTTGATATTGACAGCATACCTACGGATGATAGGGCTGTATATGAAATGCTGTCATCAGGCGATACCGACGGAGTGTTCCAGCTTGAGAGCGAGGGAATGACTGCAAGGCTCATGGAGCTGAGGCCGGAAAGACTCGAAGACCTGATCGTGCTCCTATCCCTTTACCGTCCCGGTCCTATGAAGTCTATCCCGGTATATATCGAGAACAAGCGTGATCCGTCAAAGGTAATATATCTTCATCCTCTGCTCGAGGATATTCTCCGCGATACCTACGGCGTAATGGTGTATCAGGAACAGGTAATGGAGATATGCCGCAAAGTTGCCGGTTACTCTTACGGCCACGCCGATATAGTGCGTCGGGCGATGGCCAAGAAGAAGCATGACGTGATGCTGAAGGAACGTGAAAATTTCGTATCCGGTGCTCTGAAAAACGGAGTTTCAGTCGAAACAGCAAACAAGATCTTCGATGAAATGGTCAGCTTCGCATCCTACGCTTTCAACCGCTCCCATGCCGCCGCGTACGCTTATCTTGCATATCAGACAGCTTATCTGAAATGCAGGTACAAAGGCGAATACATGGCCGCCCTTATGACAAATTCCTATGCAAGCACGGATAAGCTGATATCATATATATCCAATTGCAGAGAGCATGGTATACCAGTTCTTCCGCCTGATATCAATCACAGCGTAAGAGGTTTTCTGTTCGATGACGGCAAAATGTATTTTTCGCTGAATGCGATCAAAAACGTCGGTGACGGACTATCCCTGCGTATCATCCAGAACCGCACACAGAACGGCTCATTCAGAAGCCTTCAGGATTTCTGCGACAGGATGAAGGGCAGAGACCTTAACCGCAAATCTCTCGAAAACCTTATCAAGGCCGGAGCTTTTGACGGACTTGACCTTAACAGGCATCAGATGCTCGAATACTACGAAAAGTTTCTTGATCAGGCATCAGGGGGGAGCAGGGGAGTGATAGACGGACAGCTAAACCTGCTCGATGCAGAAGCCTCCGAACAGGTCAATATACGCATAGCATACAGGCCTGAGTTTGACAGAAGAACACTTCTGTCAATGGAAAAGGAGGCAGCAGGCATCTATCTCTCAGGTGATCCCCTGTCTGAGTACTCATGGCTCTCTGACCTCCTCCATACCACACCGCTCAGCCGACTCACAGGTGAAGAGCCCCCTGCTGACGGCACCCGTGTTGCTCTGCTATGCATGACGGGAACCATAAAGCAGCACCTTACAAGAAATAATGACAAGATGTGCTTTCTCGAACTCACCGATGGTATCAACAGCATAGATTCAGTCATTTTCCATGATCTGTATGCCGTCTGCGCTTCAAAGCTCAGGACAGACAGTATCATACTTGTAAACGGCAAGACTTCCATGAAAGATGACGGGATCAGCATAATATGCGGTTCTGTGACAGCTGAAGACGATTTAGAAGCACTGATAAGCAATATGAAGCTCTGTATAAAAGCAGATTCTGAAAACGACCTGCATCTTGACAAGGTAAAGGAGATATGTGCAAGACACCCCGGCACAACGAGGATTTGTGCTTATTTCATACCTCAGCGCAAGACTGCCGTACTCAACAGCAGCTATACGATACAGCCGGATGCGGATTCATACCGCGAATTATCTGCACTTTTCGGAGCTGACAGGATAGGACTTATCTGAGGAGGAACAATGAAGATAGAATACGTTCACGAACCTGACGATCTCCAGTGCGGACAGGCGGTTCTTGCAATGCTTCTGAACAAGGACGTGAGGCAGCTGGCAGACGAGCTTGACAATCACAGGGAAACAACACTCAGAGAAATGAAGGAAACCCTCAGGAAGGGCGGATTCATCGTTTCAGACGAACGGAAACAGGTGAGCAGACGCGATGAGCTTCCTGAGCTGTGCTTTCTGAGCCTTGAAACTCCGCGCTGCTGGCACTGGTCATTGTATCATGCCGGAGTGTTCTATGATCCTGAACACGGAATAATGGATGATTTCCCCGAAGCTGCAAGGAAATACTACTGGGAAGTCAGACTCAGAGAAGAGTAATAATACATCAATAAAAATGTATTTCCACTTGACAAGCGTCACAATATATGATAAAATAGTATAAATTGCAGAAGAAGCTACGGTTTCAGAGCAAGATTTTTGACCACTCCATAGGAGTCAAGGCCATACGGACAGCCGGGTCAAATGCCGACTGCCGGATTTCCGGCTGGCAACTTCTGTTGCCTTATTGATTCGACAGTATAACTGCCGATACGTTTTTATAAGTTTACTTCAGCTTGTGAAAGGTCAATAAGAGTAGTAAAAGGTAATATCTTGCTTATATAGACTCTCGGAACCGCTATGTTATCAACAGCAGCATTCTGCTTAGTTTTTGATATCTGTGCACACAAAGGCTGAATGGTCATTGTGTGCATTTTTATTTGAGGAGTATCGTATGGAAAACAAACTTAAGCTCTACGGGTTCAATAACCTGACAAAATCGCTCAGCTTCAATATCTATGATGTCTGTTACGCCAAGACACCTAAGGCTCAGGCCGAGTATATAGCCTATGTTGACGATGCCTACAATTCGAGCCGTATCACTGACATTATGACTCACGTAACAGAGATGATAGGCGCTCAGGTCCTGAGTATGTCCAGGCAGGATTATGATCCGCAGGGAGCTTCAGCCACTTTCCTCATCGCAGACGACACGATGATCCCCGCCGGTGGCTCCGAGACTGTTGCACACCTCGACAAGAGCCATGTTACAGTACACACCTATCCTGAGTACCATCCGGATACAAGTATAGCCACCTTCCGTGTGGATATCGACGTAGCAACCTGCGGCAAGATAACTCCTCTTACCGCCCTTGATTACCTTATAGGCAGCTTCGATTCGGATATAATCACAATGGATTACCGTGTAAGGGGCTTCACAAGGAATCTTGAAGGTGAAAAGCTCTTCATTGACCACGATATAACCTCGATCCAGAATTATATCGATGATTCCATACTCGAAAAATATGATGCCGTTGATATAAACGTATATCAGGCAAATATGTTCCATACAAAGATGCTCATCAAGGAGATCGAGCTCCAGAACTACCTTTTCAATACAGACGTCAGTGAGCTCGCACCGAGAAGAAGACTTGATATCACAAATGCTCTCAGACGTGAAATGATAGAGATTTTCAGCGGAAGGAATGTTTACGGAAATGACTGATCGTCAGAATAAGGCTCCGATATATGAAGCCCTTCAATGCTTCAAGCGAATGCGTGTTGTACCTTTTGATGTTCCCGGTCATAAGAGGGGAAGAGGAAATCAGGAGCTGACCGACTTTCTCGGACAGGACTGCATGGATGCAGATGTAAATTCCATGAAGCCACTCGATAACCTCTGTCATCCGGTATCTGTCATAAAAGAAGCCGAGGATATCGCAGCAGAGGCCTTCGGCGCTTCAAACGCATTCTTCATGGTCGGAGGCACTACCTCAGCAGTACAGAGTATGATAATGTACGCCTGCAAGAGCGGTGAAAAGATAATCATGCCGCGTAATGTACACAGAAGCGCTATCAACGCTCTGATTCTCACCGGAGCTGTGCCTGTATACGTAAACCCTGATGTAAACAATCAGCTTGGCATTGCTCTCGGTATGTCCGTAGATCAGGTCGAGGCAGCTATTCGCGAGAATCCCGACGCAAAAGCCATTATGGTCAACAATCCGACATATTACGGCATCTGCTCGGATCTGAAACGTATCACAGAGCTTGCCCACGCACATGATATGCTTGTGCTTGTCGATGAAGCTCACGGCACACATTTCTACTTCGGTGAAAACTTTCCGATAACAGCAATGGCAGCCGGAGCAGACTGTGCCTCAGTAAGTATGCACAAGTCCGGCGGAAGTCTCACACAAAGCTCCTTCCTGCTCCTCGGTCCGAAAGTCAACGCAGACTATATGCGTCAGGTAATAAACCTTACACAGACTACCAGCGCATCCTACCTGCTCCTGTCCAGTCTTGATATCTCACGCAAGAGACTTGCTCTGAACGGTAAGGAGATATTCAGCAAGACGGTGGAAATGGCTGAGTATGCCCGTCAGGAGATAAACAGCATCGGCGGCTACTACGCCTATTCAAGCGAGCTTATCAACGGAGACAGCATATATGCCTTCGATGTTTCAAAGCTCTCTGTATATACTCTTCCTGTCGGTCTTGCAGGCATCGAGGTCTACGACCTTCTCAGGGATGAGTACGATATCCAGATAGAATTCGGCGATATCGGAAATATACTCGCCTACATATCTGTTGGAGACCGTAAGCGTGATATTGAACGCCTGATCAGTGCTCTTGCAGAAATAAGGCGGCGCTTCGGCAAACCCGGAAGCGAGCTCATGACACAGGAGTATATCAGCCCGATAGTATCTGAAACTCCGCGACGCGCTTTCTATGCTGAAAAGGAATCGCTTCCGATAGACGAATCAGCCGGCAGGATTTGCAGTGAGTTCGTTATGTGCTATCCTCCCGGAATCCCGATACTTGCGCCGGGAGAACTGATAACTCCCGAAATAATCGCCTATATCAAATATGCTAAGGAAAAAGGCTGTCAGATGACAGGTACGGAAGATATAGAACTCAACAGACTGAATGTACTCAGATAAGGGGGCGTCATATGAAGATCAGTATTACAAGCTGTCCTTACTGCGGAGGCTCGGAATTTGTTAAAGGGATACAGGGTAATCAGGGAAGGATATACAGTGTCCACAGCCTTAAACGATCACAGTATCTCGTTCATATCATCTGCCTTGAATGCGGAAGCGTTGTCCGCAGCTATGTAAACGAGCCGGAAGCGCTTGCACCTAAAAATACAACGGAAGAATAACAGGGGAGGGGAAAATGGAACTTTGGTTTACGGAGCGCCACACTCCAAACGTAAAATTTTCAATTAAAGTTGACAGACAGTTATACAGCGGAAACAGTGAGTTTCAGCGTATTGACATATTCTCATCTAAGGAATTCGGAAGATTCCTCACACTTGACGGATATATGATGCTGACAGAAAAGGACGAGTTCATCTACCACGAAATGATAACTCATGTCCCCATGGCAGTTCATCCGAATCCGAAGAATATCCTTGTTATCGGCGCAGGCGACGGGGGAGTGGTAAGAGAGCTTACCCGCTATACCACCGTTGAAAATATCGACCTTGTGGAGATAGATGAACTTGTTGTAGAAGTAAGCAAGAAGTATCTGCCCACAACGGCCTGCCGCCTCGATGACGAAAGAGTCCATATCTATTATGAGGACGGTGTTAAGTTCATCCGTCGCTGCGAGGATAAGTACGATGTTATCATCGTCGATTCGACAGATCCTTTCGGCCCCGGAGAAGGCCTGTTCACAAAGGAATTCTACGGCAGCTGTTTCAAGGCACTTCACGAAGACGGTATCATGGTCAACCAGCATGAGAGCCCGTTCTATGACGAAGATGCAGCTGCTATGCAGCGATCGCATAAACGCATCGTTGAGAGCTTTCCCATAAGCAGGGTATATCAGGCTCATATCCCGACATACCCCTCCGGTCACTGGCTCTTCGGTTTTGCATCAAAGAAGTATCATCCGGTAAGAGACTACAACGGTACAAAATGGAGTATGCTCGGTCTCCATACACGCTACTACAATACCCAGCTCCACACAGGAGCATTCGCACTGCCCAATTATGTAGAGGAGATGCTGAGAGATGTTGAATAAGAACATACAGACCTTTATCGCCTGTGACGCTGAATACGATGATTCTAAGATCGTGCTTTTCGGAGCCGGCTTTGACGGAACTACGAGCTTCCGTCCCGGTACAAGATTTGCACCCGCAGCTATCAGGAGCGAGAGCTTTGGCATAGAAACATACAGTCCGTATCAGGACAAGGATATGCTTGACTACAGCTTCTTTGACAGCGGCGACCTTGAGCTCCCGTTCGGAAGCGTGAAGAGAACCATAGCTGATATAGCAGGCAGAACAGATACCATACTTGCTGATGGCAAGCTGCCGCTTATGATCGGCGGTGAACATCTCGTCACTCTCGGCGCAGTAATGGCTGCAGCTGATAAATATCAGGATATGTATATCATCCATTTTGACGCACACGCCGACCTCAGAGATGACTACCTCGGCCAGAAGCTGTCTCATGCCTGCGTTCTTCGCAGATGCCATGAAATAGTCGGTGACGGGCATATTTTCCAGTTCGGCATCCGCAGCGGAGACAGAGATGAATTCCGCTTTGCAGATGAACACACCGAGATGCACAGATTCAGCTTCGATGGCCTTGAAGAAACGGTAGAGAAACTGAAAGGGAAGAACGTATACTTCACTCTCGATCTTGATGTGCTTGATCCTTCCATATTCCCGGGCACCGGTACGCCGGAAGCAGGCGGAGTAACATTTGATGAGCTCAGGAAGGCCGTGACCCTCGTATGCAGCAAGCTCAATATAATCGGCTGTGATGTCAATGAGCTCAGCCCTGTATACGATCAGAGCGGTGTCTCCACGGCCGTGGCCTGCAAGATAATTCGTGAAATACTGCTTGCTTTATCATAAAGCCATAAGCTTTATTCAACTCTAAACTATAATAACGGAGGTAATCAAAATGGGAAAATGTATGATAATCGGCTGCGGCGGCGTTGCATCCGTAGCTATCCACAAGTGCTGTCAGAACAGCGAAGTATTTGAGGGAATAATGATCGCAAGCCGCACCAAGTCCAAGTGCGATGCGCTCAAGGAGAAGCTCCAGCCCACGACCAAAACTGTTATCGAGACTGCACAGGTAAATGCAGATAACGTAGATGAGCTTATCGCTCTTATAGAGAGCTACAAGCCTGATGTTGTCCTCAATCTTGCACTTCCTTATCAGGACCTTACGATCATGGACGCCTGCCTTGCTACAAAGACACACTATGTAGATACAGCCAACTATGAGCCTCTTGATACTGCTAAATTCGAGTACAAGTGGCAGTGGGCATACCGTGAGAAGTTTGAGAAGGCCGGCATAACAGCACTTCTCGGAAGCGGTTTCGATCCCGGCGTTACCGGTGTTTTCTCCGCATACGCCATGAAGCATGAATTTGACGAGATCAACTATATCGATATACTTGACTGCAACGGCGGTGACCATGGTTATCCCTTTGCAACCAACTTCAACCCCGAGATCAATATCCGTGAGGTTTCCGCCAAGGGAAGCTATATCGAGGACGGCAAGTGGATAGAGACTGAACCCATGGAGATCAAGCGTGTATACAACTTCAAGGGCGTAGGCGAGAAGGATATGTATCTTCTCCACCATGAGGAGCTTGAATCACTTGCTCTCAATATCAAGGGCATCAAGCGCATCCGTTTCTTCATGACCTTCGGTCAGAGCTACCTGACACATCTGAAGTGCCTCGAGAATGTCGGAATGACTTCTATCGAGCCTATCATGTATGAGGGCAAAGAGATAGTACCGCTCCAGTTCCTCAAGGCAGTACTTCCTGATCCCGCATCACTCGGCCCGAGAACTGTCGGCAAGACCAATATCGGCTGTATCTTCCGCGGCAAGAAGGACGGCAAGGACAAGAACTACTATCTCTACAATATCTGCGATCATCAGGAGTGCTACAAGGAAGTCGGCTCACAGGCTATTTCCTATACAACAGGAGTGCCTGCTATGATCGGTGCTATGATGATAATGACAGGAACATGGAAGAAGGCCGGTGTATACAACATCGAGGAATTTGATCCCGATCCCTTCATGGATGCTCTCAACAAGTGGGGACTTCCCTGGGAAGAGGACTTCGATCCGGTGCTCGTAGACTGATATGACGGAAAAGACCATTTACAGTCTTCCGACTCCGTGCTATGTCATAGACGAAGGAAGACTCAGGCACAATCTTGAGATCCTTTCAAGAGTAGAAAAACGTACTGGAGTTAAGATCCTGCATGCTCAGAAAGCATTCTCATGCTATCACTTATATCCGCTCATAGGGCAGTACATCAGCGGTACTGCCTGCAGCGGCCTTTACGAAGCCAGACTCGGCTATGAGGAAATGGGCAAGGGAAATCACGTTTTCTCAACTGCTTACAGGGAATCTGAGATAGACGAGATCATTTCATACTGCGACCACATCATATTCAACTCCTTTGCTCAGCTCCGTAAATACCGCGATAAAGTGCTCGCTGCCGGCAAAAAGATCGGACTTCGTGTCAATCCCGAGCATTCCACGCAGGAAGGCCATGAGATATATGATCCCTGTTCACCTAAATCCAGACTTGGTATCACGAACAGGAATTTTGACAGAACCGATCTCGAAGGAGTGACAGGACTCCATTTTCATACGCTTTGTGAGCAGAATTCCGATGATCTTGACAGCACGCTGCTGGCAGTTGAAAAGAAATTCGGCGATGTTCTCAGTAAATTGGAATGGATCAATCTCGGCGGAGGACATCACATAACACGCGATGATTATGATATACTGAGACTGGAGCACTGTATAGAGCATTTGCAGGAGAAATACGGCCTTGAGGTATTCCTTGAGCCGGGTGAGGCTATTGCCCTCAATGCCGGATATCTCGTTACTGAGGTGCTGGATATCACTGAGAATGATATGCCTATAGCAATACTCGACTCTTCAGCCGCCTGTCATATGCCTGATGTGCTTGAAATGCCTTACAGACCGCCTCTGAAGGATTCCGGCAAACCTGGCGAGAAGAGATACTCTTACAGGCTTGCATCACAGACCTGCCTTGCAGGGGATACAACAGGGGAGTACTCCTTCGATGAAGAACTCCACGTTGGCAGCAGGCTTGTATTTGAAGACATGGCGATCTATTCCATGGTTAAAAACAACACTTTTAACGGAATGGGACTGCCGTCTATAATACTGCTTAAAGAAGACGGCTCAACAGAAATCCTTAATTCATTCGGATACAGCGATTTTAAGGAACGTCTGTAAGACAGGAGGATTTAACTATGATTAAGACAGTCGTTAAGATAGAAGGTATGATGTGCCACAACTGTGAAGCTCACATGGTAAAGGCATTTGAAGAAACATTCAGTCTGAAGAAGGCATCAGCCTCACACGAGAACTCTCAGGCTGAGCTGATCTCTGAGAATGAACTGGATGCAGACAAGCTCAGAGAAACTGTTGAGGCTGCCGGATACAAGTATGTTTCATCAGAATCAGAACCCTACGAAAAGAAAGGCTTCGGGCTTTTCAGATAATAACAAGCAAAGCCGGATGTATTGTCCGGCTTTTTCTTGATTTAAGCAAGGGAACATGATATAATATATAATAACAGGTCATACGCAAAGTTGCACCAAAGAAAAGTTTGGTGCAACTTCTAATAGGATAATTATTATGAAGGGATCACTATGACTAATCTGAACTCTCCGGATAATCCGGAATTTCTCAACGAATACCTTGTTCACATGAAGATAGTCCGCGGACGTTCCGACAGGACTGTCCGTGAATACTATTTTGATATAAGGCTGTTCCTCAGATATATCTACGAGAATACTCATTGCACTGGCAAGGACACCGAGGATATTGATATCTCCCATATGACTGAGGAAGATATCAGAAGGATAACTGTGTCCGATATCTACAACTTTATCTACTATACAGCTGACGAGCGAAAAAATAACGACAAGGCCCGCTACAGAAAGCTATCCGCCTTACGCAGCTTTTTCAAGTACCTTACCAAAGTAGCGCGTATCCTTAAAGAGGATCCCACCAAAGATATAGAACTGATGACGCCAAAGGCTGCACCTCCAAAATTCCTGTCGCTCAATGACAGTCTGAAACTCCTTGAAACTGCCGGCAGCAAGGATTCTCTCCGCGACTATTGCATCATCACACTCTTTCTGAACTGTGGTATGCGTCTGAGCGAGCTTGTAGGCATAAATATAGCTGATATCGATTTCGATGAGAACCGCTTGCAGGTTCTGGGTAAAGGACATAAATACCGCATGGTATATCTGAACAATGCCTGTGTAGATGCTCTCAATAAATACCTGTCTGTACGTCTTGAGATAGCTAAAGCAAAGGAAGAACCAGCTCTGTTTATCAGCAACCAGAACAAACGCATAAGCAAGCGCAGAGTACAGCAGATAGTTGAGTCAACGCTACAACAGGCCTGTCTTGACGGAAAAGGCATAACCACACATAAGCTCCGTCACACAGCCGCAACTCTGATGTATCAGTACGGCGGCGCAGATGTTCTTACACTGAAGGAGCTTCTCGGTCATGCAAGCGTCTCTACAACAGAGATCTATACCCATCTCAATGATGAGATCGTACGCAGTGCAGTTGAGAACAATCCTCTTTCCAATGTCAAGAACGGCAAGGATCATAAGGATAAATAACACAAAGTGCCTGACAGCATCACCTGTCAGGCACTTCTTTTGCAGAGCACTCCCCTGCTGCTTACATTATTTAATTAAATCATCCCACTCAGTTTCCTTGAAGCCTGTTAGAACTCCATCATCGGTAACAATAATGGGCCTTTTCACAAGCATACCGTCAGTAGCGAGAAGCTTGAGCTGCTCCTCCTCAGTCATATCCTGCAGCTTGTTCTTCAGATCCATAGATTTATAAAGCAGACCGCTGGTATTAAAGAAGCGTTTCAGTGGAAGTCCGCTCTTCTTATACCATTTTTTCAGCTCGCTGAGCTTCGGATTATCTTCCTTGATATCGCGTATTTCGTAGGCAACTCCTTTCTCGTCGAGCCATTTCTGAGCCTTCTGGCAGGTGGTACATTTTGGGTAGCAGATAAATAACATTGTGTATTCCTTTCCGGGGTTCTCCCCTATTGATTCATAGCCATTGTATAAAGGCGGTTTTGTCTGTGGAATTATAACCGGCATTCCTGTAAAAGTTAAGTGTAGCTTCGCTTTTAGAGCCTGTAAGGAGCATAATCTTATAGCAATTCTCTCTGACTGCTATATCCTTTGCGTAGTTCAGGCAGGCAGTGGCAAAGCCTTTTCCGCGATAGTCCGTACGAGTCACCACGTTCTCGACAAACGCATAAGGACGGATATTACGCGTCAGGTTCGGTATGATGACACATATACAAGATGAAACGATCCTTCCGGATTCTTCACAGACTAATATATGATGATCAGGATCGTTCATCATCTTATCCCACGTTCTTCTCAAAGATCCTGTGTCTTCAGGGATGGAATCCTCATGAAGGCACAAATACAGTTCAATGAGCTCAAAAAGCTCTTCTTGCCTTGCTTCACGTATCATTATTTATCCTCCTCCAGAGGGTATTTCATCCCCCATTGTTTTCTGCACTCATCCATGATACGCATAACTTCAAGTGTTTCGTAATGCGGAACGAGAGAGCTTTCTTTCTCTCCGTCCTCAAGGCATTTCTGTACCTCACGAATTTCGTATTCATAGCCGTTGATCTCTTCAGGGATCACTGAACTTTCAAGGAGCGTACTTACATTGTCATACAGGAATGCCTCACAGGAGCAGTGAAACCAGTCACCCATAGTGATATAGCCCTCAGTTCCGGATATCAGCGCATTATTCCTGCACTGAAGCTGGAAACCTGAGCCGAGGGACGCAACGGCATCGCCATATCTGAGTATGGTCGTATTATTGATATCAACACCGTCCTTGCCTATAATAGCGGCAGATACTATCTCATCAGGCTTTCCCCCGAGGATATCAGCCGCCATAGTGATGGGATAGACGCCAAGATCAAGCATAGCTCCTCCGCCGGCTCCGGCCTTGTACAGTCTGCTTTCAGGATCATACGGAACATGATTGAAGAAATCCGCCTTGATAAAACGAACCTCTCCGATACGTCCCGAATCTATCCACTCTCTGACCTTCCTGTATGTAGGACGGCACTTCATCCACATGGCTTCCATAAAGAATACATCATGTTTTCCGGCCTCTTCAAGTATAATCTCAAGCTGCTGAGCATTCAGAGTTACTGACTTTTCGCAGAGTACGTTTCTGCCGTTTGAGATGCAGAGAAGTGAATCGTCAAAATGGCTGGCCATTGGTGTCGCTATGTATACTGCGTCAATATCAGGATCCTCAGCGAGCTCACGATAGCTGCCGTACGCTTTATCAAAGCCGTACTCTCGGGCAAAGTCTTCTGCCTTGTTGAGAGTCCTTGAAGCGACTGCGTGGCATTCTGCACCCACAGTACCGGAAAGAGCCTCTGCGAATTTTCGTGCAATCGCACCTGTGCCGAGAATTCCCCATTTATGCGTGATCATAGGTTGACCTCCGTTTTTTTATCCTATTGTAGCACAAACAGGAATAGAATGCAATAGTACGAACTATAAGATTTATTATCACCGATAACTTTTTGTGCAGCCATACAAAGTTCTGAAATAGATTTGACATTCACAATTTATGGCTATATAATAGGTATATTCAATAAGGAAGGAGATGACAGTATGCACAGGATCAGGACCGACCTATGCGAAGGACCGCTGCTGAGCCGTATCATTTCATATACCATACCGATAATACTGACCGGCATCCTCCAGCTGCTGTTCAATGCAGCTGATCTTGTCGTTGTCGGACGCTTCTGCGGAAGCATATCTGTTGCGGCAGTAGGTGCATGCGGCGCTGTTATCAATCTTCTTGTCAATCTGTTTATCGGTCTGTCAGTGGGGGCTGGTGTATGTGTTGCTCACGGAATAGGCGGCAACAGGAACGAGGATGTAAGACGTACGGTTCACACTTCAATACCGACTGCTCTGATAAGCGGAGCTGTACTTACAGTATTAGGTATAGCCGGTGCACGAACTATTCTTGAACTGATGGGAACGCCTGAGGATGTTATAGGCCTGTCCACAGTCTACATGAGGATCTATTTCTGCGGAATCACAGCAAGCACCCTGTACAATTTCGGTGCAGCTATCATACGTGCTGCCGGAGATACAAAGAGCCCGCTCATTTACCTGACTCTGGCAGGTATCATAAACGTTATCCTTAATGTGATATTTGTCGTAGCCCTGAAACTCGATGTGGCAGGCGTTGCACTTGCGACATCCATATCTCAGGCGATATCAGCACTTCTCATCCTCATCGCTCTTATAAGGCGAGATGATGCCTGTAAACTCAAACTGAAGGAAATGCATATTTACCGTCGACAGCTTGTAAGGATACTTCAGATAGGATGTCCGGCGGGCATTCAGGGCGCACTGTTCTCAATATCAAACGTTATAATCCAGTCTTCTGTCAACTCCTTCGGATCAGTTGTAATGTCAGGAAACGCTGCCGGACAGAATATCGAAGGCTTTGTCTATACCTCAATGAACTCTATCAGCCAGAGCGCTCTTAATTTCACCGGTCAGAACTTCGGAGCAGGCAAGTTCGACCGCGTAAGGCGCATACTCAGGATCTGCCTGATCATGGTTTTCGTGACCGGTGTAACGCTTGGAAGCACGGTATACCTCGCTGCAAGACCTATCCTCGGTATTTACATAACAGACTCACCCGAAGCCATTGAATACGGAAAGCTCCGTCTTGCATACATACTTCTTCCGTATTTTCTCTGCGGGCTTATGGATGTGTCGACGGCTATGATACGCGGTCTCGGTCATTCCGTACTGCCTATGATAATCACTGTTATGGGAGTATGTGGACTGCGTATACTATGGATCTTCACGGTATTCCGCAATCCGCGGTGGCATACTCTCGGCTGCCTGTACTTCTCATATACTCTGTCATGGGCATTGACATTCATTCTTGAACTGGCGGTATTCTTAGTAATTATTAACCGGATCGAAAAGGCGCGGGCAGACAGAACACCTGTATATAATTAAAATAAAAAAATATTGTTTTATTACTTGACAACAAGAATAGTATATGATATAATAAATTGTAATGTATAACTGTACTACTGTCTAAGGTAACTGATGGGCTACTGAATACAATTATAATAAGTATTCTGAAAGAGGTGACAATCGTGAAAGAGGGAATCCATCCTAACTTTGTAAAGACTACAATCACCTGCCATTGCGGTAATGTGATCGAAACTATGTCTACTAAGGAAAACATCAAGGTTGAAATCTGCTCTAAGTGCCATCCGTTCTACACCGGTAAGCAGAAGCTTGTTGACACAGGCGGAAGAGTAGACAGATTCAAGAAGCGTTTCAATATGGACAAGTAAGTCGCAGCCGGTCTAATGACCGGCTTTTTTATCTAAAGGTCAAAAATATGAACTATTTCACCATATCAGCTCCCGCATCCGATTCCTTCATCGAGAAGAAATCAGAGTTTATCGGCTATATAGCGCCTGTAAGCACAAATGAAGAAGCTGTTGAGTTCGTGGATAAGATAAGGTCAATGCACCGTAAGGCAAGACATAATGTCTATGCCTACATAGTACGCAAGGATAATATTTCCCGCTATTCTGACGACGGAGAACCTCAGGGCACTGCCGGTATGCCGGTATTTGATGTTTTGCGAAAGCGCGGCCTCACTGATGTGTGTATCGTTGTTACAAGATATTTCGGCGGAATACTCCTCGGAGGCGGCGGTCTTGTCAGAGCTTACTCCCATGCGGCCTCACTCGCCTGCGATGCGGCTCATATTATGGATATGCGCCTCTGCCACAGACTGTGCCTTAAGACCGACTACGGTATGTACGGAAAGATATCCTATATCCTTCCGCAGTTCGATGTTCTCACTGTAAACTCAGATTTTGCAGAAGAGGTATCACTTGAGCTGCTTGTACTCAGCGAAAAGGTCGATGGATTCATGGCACAGCTTACAGAGCTCACTAACGGCGCTGCTGACGTCTCAGACAAAGGGGAGCTTTATGAGGATTTTTCCTCAGTTATAAATTAATCAGGAGGTGTGTCAGAAATGACTGTACGTGAGCAGATCGAGACTACAGAAATGGCTATTCTCAGCCAGTACGCCTGCACAAGCGTTAACGACCAGTTCATCGAGCGTGACAAATATGAGGATAAGTGTCCGTACAGGACCGAATTTCAGCGAGACCGCGACAGGATCCTGCACTGCAATTCCTTCCGCAGATTAAAACGAAAGACACAGGTCTTTCTTTCACCTGTCGGCGATCACTACAGGACAAGGCTCACACACACTCTTGAGGTTTCTCAGATAGCAAGGACTATCGCAAGGGGCATGAAGCTCAACGAGGATCTGACTGAGGCTATTGCTCTCGGTCACGACCTTGGCCACTCCCCTTTCGGCCACTGCGGCGAGGCAGTTCTGAATGATATCTGTCCTCATGGATTCAAGCATTATCTCCAGAGCGTCCGCGTAGTCGAAGAACTTGAAAAAGAAGGCAAAGGACTGAATCTTACTGTTGCAGTAAGAGACGGCATCAAGTGCCACACCAATATGGTCGCAGCGACCAAGGAGGGCAACGTTGTCAGACTTGCCGATACGATAGCCTATATCAATCACGATATTGAGGACTCTGTACGCGCAGGCATCCTCAAGGCGGATGAACTCCCCTTTGACTGCGTAAAAGTCCTCGGAAAGACAAAAACACAGCGTATCACTACTCTTATCGCCTCTGTTATCGCACACGGCGCATACGAGATAGACTTCGCTCCCGATATCCGCAAGGCTCACGACGAGCTGAAGAGCTTCATGTTCAGAAAGGTCTACACTAATCCTGCCGCAAAGCAGGAAGAGTCCAAAGCGGAATATGTAGTACGCAAACTGTATGATTACTTCATAGGTGCTCCGCAGAAGCTCCCTGAGCTTTACAGGAACATCGCCAGCGAAACAGATGTTCACAGAGCCGTATGCGACTACATATCAGGAATGAGTGACCGTTACGCGGTGGATCTTTATTCAGAACTGTTTGTTCCGAAATTCTGGAAGTGATTATATATGGCAGTCAATGACGAGTTCATTTATTCATTAAGATTAGCTAACCCCATTGAGGAAGTTATGGGGACATACGTTAAACTGAAACGCTCGGGAAACAGAAATTATGTCTGTAACTGCCCATTTCACTCTGAAAAATCGCCTTCGTGTACTGTATTTGCTGAACCTGAACCGCATTTCTATTGCTTTGGATGCGGTGCTGGTGGAGATGTTATTACCTTCATCATGAAGATCGAAAACCTCACCTTCATAGAAGCTGTAAAGCTCCTTGCAGAACGCGCCGGAATGGAGATTCCCGATTCTGACTCCTATTCTGACAAGCTCAGCCAGAGACGTACAAGGATCTATGAAATGAACCGCCTTGCTGCGAACCATTTCTATAAGAATCTTGTGAACGGGCCGGACAAGTCAGGTCTGGAATACTTCAAAAAAAGATGCCTGAGACCTGAGACAATCAAGAAATACGGTCTTGGTTATTCCCTTGATTCATGGTCGGATCTTACCGACTACCTCCGGTCAAAAGGCTATACAGACGACGAGATGTTGGACGCATGGCTCGCAGGTCGCAACAGAAACGGAAAGCTCTTCGATATGTTCCGCAAGCGTGTGATGTTCCCTATCGTTGATCTCCGAGGCAATATTATCGGCTTCGGCGGACGAGTGCTCGATGACAGCAAGCCCAAATATCTAAACACAGGCAAAACTCCGGTATTTGACAAGGGATCGAACCTTTTTTCGATGAATTTTGCTAAGGATTCAGATACGACGAGAGTTATCCTCTGTGAGGGATATATGGATGTTATCGCCGTCAATCAGGCCGGCTTTACAAGTGCAGTCGCAACCCTCGGTACTGCGATCACCTCTGAGCAGGCAAGGCTCATAAGCCATTACGCCAAAGAGGTCATTATCGCTTACGACAGCGACGGTGCCGGACAGGCTGCAACTCAGAAAGCACTCAACCAGTTTTCCGACGTGGGACTCCAGTCACGTATCCTACACATGGAAGGCGCCAAGGATCCTGACGAATACATAAAAAAGTTCGGAGCTGACCGGTTCAGGCTTCTTCTTGATGAATCAGGCAACGCAGTAAACTTCATTCTTGACAACTGCGAAAAAGGCCTCGATCTTACGGACGAAGCTGACAGAGTCGAATTTCTTAAACGAGCAGGAAAAGCACTTGCAGCCATCGAGTCGAAGATCGAACGTGAGGTGTATATTTCCAGAACAAGCAAGAAATGCGATATACCTGTCGAGGTGCTCAAATCCCACGTTGATGATATCATCAGCAGAGGACGCAGGAATGCAGACAAGTCAGAGTGGCGCAATATCAAAGCCCAGACGGCTTATATCAAAGATGACATCAATCCCGAGGCAAGGACTTTCCGCAAGGAATCGAAAGCCGAGGAATCGATAATATACTATCTCCTGCACAGGCTGCAGGAGGCTGACAGGATCTCAGCTGAAGCTCCGCCGGATATATTCGTTACGAGCTTCAATAAAAGGGTGTATACTGCGATCCTGGAAAAAATAAAGAATTCCGGTCATTTTTCGCTCTCCTTGCTGAATGAGGTATTTTCAGATCAGGAGATGGGAAGAATAAGCGGAATAGAAGCAAAATATCGCGAGACCGGTCTTTCCAACGAAGGCTTCGAGGACTGCGTGAGAGTACTGAAAGCACACAGAAGTTCTCCCACAGATCAGGCCCCTTCACTGGACGATCTTAATGATCTTTTCCGGTCGAAAAAACAGCATCAGTGATCATAATAAGTTAAAGTTACAGGGACTAATAAAGGAGGAATTCAATATGGATTCAAAGAAGAACACCATTGACGCTCTCTTAGAGCAGGGCAGGGCAAACGGAAAACTCACAACCAAGGAGATCACAGATGCTCTTGAAGAGATGGATTTTGAAGCAGATCAGCTGAACAGCTTCTATGACACCTGTGAAGAGAATCACATTGAGATAGTTGAGGTCGAGGATCTTTCACTCGACAATGACCTTAAACTCGCTTTCGATCCCGACCTTGCCGATGATCTTGAAATGTCCCTTTCGACCGAGGGTATCGCTATCGATGATCCTGTAAAGATATACCTCAAGGAAATAGGCCGTGTTCCCCTTCTGACAACAGAAGAGGAGATCGGGCTCGCTCAGAAGATGGCTGACGGCGACAAGTACGCCAAGAAGCGTCTTTCTGAAGCTAACCTCAGACTTGTTGTAAGTATCGCAAAGAAGTATGTCGGCAGAGGAATGCAGTTCCTTGATCTCATTCAGGAGGGTAACCTCGGACTTATCAAAGCTGTTGAGAAGTTTGACTATACCAAGGGCTTTAAGTTCTCCACCTACGCCACTTGGTGGATCCGTCAGGCTATCACAAGAGCTATCGCCGATCAGGCACGTACTATCAGAATACCAGTTCACATGGTAGAGACTATCACCAAAGTAAAGAAGGTATCCAGCCAGCTTCTCCACGAGAACGGACATGATCCCAGCCCTGAGGAGATAGCTGAAAAGCTCGCAATGCCTGTTGACAAGGTACGCGAGATCATGCGTGTTGCTCAGGATCCTGTATCCCTTGAAACACCTATCGGTGAGGAGGAGGACAGCCATCTCGGAGATTTCATTCCTGATGATGACGCTCCCGCACCTGCCGAGGCAGCTTCACACACCCTTCTCAAGGAGCAGCTAAATGAAGTACTTGCTACACTTACCGACCGTGAGGCAAAGGTACTCAAGCTCCGTTTCGGTCTTGAGGACGGCAAGGCAAGAACTCTCGAAGAGGTCGGACAGCGTTTCGATGTAACGCGTGAGCGTATCCGTCAGATCGAAGCTAAGGCTCTCAGGAAGCTCAGACATCCCAGCAGAAGCAAGAAGGTCAAGGATTTTCTTGACTGAGATAATAAATACGATCAGGCACTTCCGGTCATACGGAGGTGCCTTTATTTATACAAAAAGCCCTGAACAGTCGGACGCTGCTCAGGGCTTATATTATTGTTATACTTATCTCTTTACGAAATACTCATCATACCATACAAGGAAGGTGTAGATAGTCCATATCTTGCGCCAGTTGTCGGAATTGCCGCCGACATAGTCGTCGTAGATAGCTCTGATCTCTTCAGGTACGAAGAACTTTGCAGCTGTCTCGCTGAACAGCTTCTCACATACATCACTGTTATAATTCTCATCAGCAAGCCAGATCCTGATGGGTACAATGAAACCGAGCTTCTTCCTGAAAGCGATCTCGTCAGGAAGCACCTTAGCTGCAGCGGTACGGAATGCGATCTTGTTCGTCTCCGAATCAGCTGTGACCTTGTACTTTGAAGGAATACGTGAAGCGATATCGAACACACGCATATCTGTGAGCGGCATACGTATCTCGAGGCCGGCACAGGTGCTCATCTTGTCTACATTAAGATAGATATCTCCCTCGAGCCATATCTGTATATCAACATCTGACATCTTCGTCAGAGGATCAAGCCCTTCTGTCTCGTCATAGATATCCTTGACAAGATCAATAGGAAGAACCCCGTCAATATAGTTTTTAAGAATACGCTTCTTCTCGTCCTCCTTCATGATGTTGGTGTTACCAACGTAGAAGGTCTTGAGGTTATCGCCGTAGCGCTCTGCGTTTCTGTACATATTGTAACCGCCGAAGAATTCATCGGATCCTTCACCTGAGTAGCATATCTTTGTATGCTCGGCTGTGGCCTTACAAGCAATTGCAAATGCAATAGCAGAAGCATCGCCGAGGGGTTGCTCCATGTTGTACATAACATAGGGAACTATGGCAAAATAAGCCTCAGGAGTTATAAGACATCTGTTATTCTCTCTGCCGAGGAGATCAGCAGTCTTCTTAGCAAGACCGGACTCGTCGAATCTCTCATCATCATAGCCGCATGAATCGGTGACCTTGCAGTTGGAAAGAGCAAGAACATAGGAGGAATCAACACCGCCGGAAAGGAATGACTCTGCGCTCTCGTTTTCATCAAGCACCTGCGGGAAAAGTCCCTTTACAGTACTATGGATCTCATCAGCCCATTCATCCAGTGACTTTGAATCATCAGGACGGAATGTGGGTGTGAAGTATCTGCCTGTCTCGAGTTTGCCGTCCTTGAATTCCAGCCAGTGACCGGGCATCAGCTTCTTTACGCCCTTGAAGAATGTCTCTTCACCTGCCACATAGGTAAGCGTCATATAAAGCTGAAGCATTTTCTCGTTGAGTTCCTTGACAAAGCCTTCCTGTTCCATGATATTGCGGATAAATGTGCCGCAGAGCAGCCTGTTGTCCGCTGTTACATAGTAGTAGAACGGCTTTGTACCGAACTGGTCACGCAGTGCGAATATCTTCTCATTCTTGTCGTCCCAGAGCCAGAAAGCAAACATACCGTAGATGTGGTCTGCCATCTCTCTGCCCCATTTGTCATAAGCTGCGATGATAATGGCTCTTTCTCTTTCTTCTCTTGAAAGCGAAGCATCAAGGTCAAGCTCGGCACACAGTTCCTTCCAGTTGCGTATATGACCTCTGTATTCACGTAATTCTGACATAGTATCACCTCGTTAAATTGTATTAAAGATCATGCTTCCTTAGACTTCCTGAATTTGCGTTCTGTACCGTTTTTCAGTCTTTCGATATTGCTTCTGTGCATCCATACAACAAGAGCAGTCATAGGCAGAGAAAGCAACGTATAGAAAATGCTCCTTCCTATGGTGTTGCCTTCTGCGAAATATGAAAGAATGAATGTTGCAAACGGACAGCAGGAAGCTGAAATGATCGAAGACAAAGATACGTAATTTGAAAGAAGGATAACGATTATAAACACGACAAGAAGCACCAGAAATACCTTCGGATCGATCACAAGAAATGATGCAACTCCGACAAGCACTCCCTTTCCGCCCTTGAAGCCGAAGTAAAGCGGGAATATATGGCCGATTATAGCAAAAAGGCCTGCGATATAGCCTATATACTTGGTGCTGCCGTCACCCGGGAGACCAGCATTCATCAGATCGGCAATGAATTTCGACAGCCAGACAGCTATAATGCCCTTACTGAGATCTCCGATAAGTGTCAGCAGAGCGCAAAGGCCTCCGCAGCAGCGGAGAGTATTGGTAAGGCCGGCATTATTGCTGCCCATTGTACGTATATCCTGACCTTTGATAAGGCGGACAACTACTATAGCCGAATTGATGCTTCCGAGCAGATATCCTATACCCGCTGCTATGATAACAGCTGCCAGCCTGATCATTTATCGCTGCCTCCCCTTTCACGAACCACAAAGCGTACCGGTGTACCTTCAAGTCCGAATGTAGAGCGTATCTGATTCTCGATATATCTCCTGTAAGAGAAATGGAACAGATCAGCTCTGTTGACGAACGTAACGAACGTCGGAGGTTTTGTAGAAGGCTGAGTCATGTAGTATATCTTCAGTCTCCTGCCCTTGTCAGACGGAGGCTGTACTCTTGTAGTAGCGTATGCAAGAACATCGTTGAGCATACCTGTCGATATACGCATACTGTTCTGGTCGTAGGTGTATTTTATAAGTTCAAACAGCTTATTGAGTCTCTGGCCGGTCTTGGCAGAGATGAAAACAAAGGGAACATAGGACATGAAGCTGAAATCGTTTTCAAGCTTGGTCCTGTATTCCTGCATGGTCTTATCATCCTTTTCGATAAGATCCCACTTGTTTACAGCAACTACGCAGGCCTTTCCCTGCTCGTGAGCATATCCGGCAACCTTTGAATCCTGCTCTGTGAAGCCCTCAGACGCATCAAGCATGATAACGCAGACATCGGCACGGTCAACCGCCATATAAGCTCTGAGAACGCTGTAATGCTCTACCTTCTCGGTTATCTTTGACTTCTTGCGGATACCCGCTGTATCGATGAATACAAATTTGCCGTATTCATTCTCTACCTCTGTATCCGTTGAGTCTCTTGTCGTTCCGGCTATATCAGATACGATAACACGCTCCTCACCGGTTATCTTATTGATGAGTGAGGACTTGCCTGCATTAGGTTTGCCTATTACAGCGACCTTTATAACATCTTCACCGTATGATTCTTCATCTCCTGCCGGGAGCAGGTCATAGATAGCATCGAGCATATCGCCTGTACCATGACCGTGAACAGAGGATATAGGATAAGGCTCGCCAAGTCCGAGATTATAGAACTCATAAAGCTCCAGCGGCGGATCACCGAGAGAATCTACCTTGTTGACCGCAAGTATTACAGGCTTGCCGCTCTTCATCAGCATTTCAGCAACTGCATAATCGTCGGCAGTAACGCCGCAGCGTATATCAGTAACGAATACGATAACATCGGCCTTTTCGATCGCAAGCTCAGACTGACGGCGCATCTGTGACAGGATAACATCATCACTGTCAGGCTCGATTCCGCCTGTATCAACAATCATGAACTCCTTGTTTCTCCACTCACATTTTGAGTAGATACGGTCACGGGTTACACCGGGAGTATCCTCAACAATGGACAATCGCTGGCCTATCAGTTTATTGAACAGTGTGGATTTTCCGACATTAGGCCGTCCTACGACTGCAACTATTGGTAATGACATAACATCTTCTCCTTTCTTCGGTTATTAGTATGTGATGCCAAGAATGGCATCAAGAAGCTCATATCCGTCACTCGGCGTTGATCTAAGTGTAACACCAAGCTCTCTTTCGACATCAGATACGAGCAGATCATCAAGAAACTGTTCGCTGTCACGGCGCAGCATGGCCGATGATATCAGGAGCTGTTCACCCAGCATCTGTCCCTTCAGCTGAGCTATAAGGTCCTGTGCGGTGATAAGTCCTGTAACAGTAATAGTTTCGCCAAAGAAGTCGTTTCTTATACGGTAAACATAACAGTGAAGGCCTGAAAATGAGCGTTCTGCAAGCTCTGCAAGATGTTTGATAGTTGAATATGCGCTGTAGCCTGTTGCAAGCGAAACACGGCGCTCTCTTCCGTCCCAGTCAGCCAGATCTATAGCTTTTTCAAATTCATCCATAAGAGAGCGGAGCATACCTACACCGTTTTCATACTGTGAGAAATCCTCATAATATTCCATATCCGGGAGCTCTCTCTCTGCAATAAGAAAGAATTCGTCGGAAGGAAATACTGTTCTTGTGCCAAAGCGTTCCAGGAATTTCTGCTGGTATTCGGCGATGATATCGATAGTCTCCCCCGCTCCTTCCTTAGTAAAGGTCTTGAGCGGAAAAAGGCCATCACGATATTTGGTCACACCCACAGGAACAACAGCCATACTCGTCAGATTGGGCATGAGCTCGCCAAGATCACTGAGAGTGCGCCTGAGCTCATCTCCGTCATTCAGCCCCGGACAGCACACGACCTGACAATTGAGCTTTATGCCGTTCTGAGCGAGCTGCCAGATGAATTTCAGTTTCTCGCCTGCAAAACGGTTGTGCATCATCTTCACACGAAGCTCAGGATTTGTTGTATGAACGGATACATTGATATTCAGCTTCATCTCAATGATACGGTCTATATCCTTCTGAGACATATTTGTCAGGGTGACATAGTTTCCCTGTAGGAAAGAAAGACGAGCATCATCATCCTTGAAATACAGCGTCTCACGCATACCCGGCGGCATCTGGTCGATAAAGCAGAACACACATTTATTGCTGCACGACTGCTTTTTATCCATCAGAAACGTCTCAAATTCAAGTCCGAGATCATCGTACTCATCCTTTGAAATGAGCACAGTCAGCTCCTCCCCGTCTCTCAGAAGATCAAGACGGATATCGGTATCAGCCGCATAGTACATATAGTCAAGTACATCGCGTACTTCGTGCCCGTTGAGCTGTGACAGTATATCTCCTGGCTTAACACCGGCTTTATACGCCGGAGAGTCAGGAGTTACGCTGTTTATCTTTACCATATAAGCAACTCCTGTAAACAGTTAAAAAGGAGAGAAGGACTACGCCTCCTCTCCTCCTGATGTATCGGAATCAGCCGATTATTCAACGTCGAGCTTAAGAACCTCAACGCCCTTGTAGAATCCGCAGTTCTTGCATACTCTGTGCGGAGCCTTGTATGCGCCGCAGTTATCACACTTGGACATTGCCGGTGCATTCAGCTTCCAAACAGCAGAACGTCTCTTATCACGTCTTGCCTTGGATGTTTTTCTCTTCGGTACAGCCATTCTGGCACCTCCTTATGAGCTTCACAGCTCTGTATTCAGATGATCGCAGTGTTCACAGACACCTTCATTCAGATCACAGCCGCATACCATGCAGAGACCTTTACAGTCTTCCCTGCAAAGCATTTTACCCGGCAGCTGAAGCAGTATATCTGTAACAGCGATTTCATTCATTTCAATGCTCTCACCGTCGGCAACTATGTAATCGTCATTGTCACCGCTGAGAGAAGGAACAACAATATGATCAAAATCATAGTGATAATCTCTGTCAAACTGTTTCAGACAGCGGTCACACGTAACATCAAGAGTGAAATCTGCTTTGTACTCAAGATATACAACGCCTGCACGATTATAGATCCTGCCCTCCACCTTAACTGGTGAAGCAAAACTGAATCCGTTGATGGCAGACAGCTCGTCCCGAGCTACCTCGCAGCTAATGTCCCTGGATTCACCGACTATGCTGAAAAGCTGTTTGAGATTGATCTTCATATTTCAAGTCCTTTTTCTGATACTGGCAGAGCACCACAAATTAAATTATACACCTCTTTGACAGATATGTCAATACTTAGAGAGTATTTTTTTAAAAATTACTTGATATAATCAGTAACGCTTGCGGGAAGCTCGGATTCATCAGCTGAAACTGTGAATACAACTGTGATTCCGTTCTTTGTTGTAAGAGCATCGAGCTTCTTGAGGAGAGCGCCGAGAGCGTCATAGTCTCTGCCGCAGATCCTGAAGATACCGTCAACGAAGATCTCCTTGATATCGTAGTTACCGGAGATAAGACCGGCAATATAACCGTAGAATGACTCGAAACTGTCGATAATGAACTCGTCAGCATCGCACCATCTTACCTTGAGGCTGATGGAACGTCTTACGTTAGCACCCTTTTCGATACAAACGAGATCACCTGTTGTATCCTTTACTGTGTCGTTGATAAGGTCGATGAGTATCTTGGTCTTGCCTGAACCCTTCTTACCTGTAATGAGCTTGATCATAGTTTAACTCCTTCCGTTATACACTGCGTGAAGCAGTAATATTAACATACTTGATTATTATTTATCTTAAGCCAGTCCGGCATCAGCCGAGCTTAGCCTCAAGAGCAGCCTTAGCTCCTTCGTAGCCGGGCTTACCGAGAAGAGCAAACATATTTGACTTGTAGCTCTCAACGCCGGGCTGATTGAAAGGATTTACACCGAGAACATAACCGGATACAGCACAAGCCTTCTCGAAGAAGTAGATCATGTAACCTACGCTCTCCTCTGTAGTATCCTCAAGTTCAAGGATGATATTGGGAACTCCGCCTTCTGTATGCGCGAGAACTGTGCCCTCAAAAGCCTTTCTGTTAACAACAGACATATTCTGGTTTGTCAGGAAGTTGAGACCGTCAAGGTTCTCAGCATCAGGCTCAAGGAAGAGGTCTGACTTGGGATTCTTGATATCTACAACAGTCTCGAACATGATCCTTGCGCCGTCCTGGATGTACTGGCCCATGGAGTGAAGATCTGTAGAGAATGTAACAGATGCCGGGAAGATACCCTTATTGTCCTTGCCCTCGCTCTCACCGAAGAGCTGCTTGTACCACTCAGACATCATTACGAAGCTGGGATCATAGGAAACGAGCATCTCAACAGACTTACCCTTTCTATAAAGGATGTTTCTGAGAGCAGCATACTTATAGCAGTCGTTGTTGTCAAAGTCAGCACAAAGCTCCTTCTGAGCCTTAGCAGCGCCCTTCATGAGAGCATCGATATCGCAGCCTGCAACAGCGATAGGAAGAAGGCCAACAGCTGTGAGAACTGAGAATCTGCCGCCTACATCATCCGGGATAACAAATGTCTCGTAGCCCTCTGTATCGGAAAGGCTCTTGAGAGTTCCCCTTGCCTTGTCAGTAGTAGCAAAGATACGGTTCTTAGCCTCTTCCTTGCCGTACTTATCCTCAACCATCTTCTTGAAGATGCGGAATGCAAGAGCAGGCTCAGTTGTTGTACCAGACTTGGATATTACATTTACGGAGAAATCCTTGCCCTCACAGAGAGCAATGATCTCGTTGAGATATGTGGGATTGATACTGTTTCCGACATAGTAGATGTCAGGAGTATCCTTCTTCATGTTGTTGTAAAGAGGGCTCTTAAGGAGCTCTATAGCAGCTCTTGCTCCGAGATAGGAACCGCCGATACCGATAACGATAAGGATATCGGAATTAGCCTTGATCCTTTCAGCAGCAGCCTTGATGCGTGCAAATTCCTCCTTGTCGTATGCTGTAGGAAGATCAACCCAGCCGAGGAAATCATTTCCGAGACCGGATTTGCTGTGGAGAGACTCAGCAGCAGCGTTAACCTGTGCTTTGATACCCTCCAGCTCGTCAGCGTTGATAAAATCGCTGAGATACTTGGTGTTGAGCTTCAATGACATATTAATTACCTCCAAAAATGAACGAAAGCCTACCTCCAGAGGGTATAGCTGTCCGCACATCATAAATTACCTATTCTATGATACAATATTTTTGGATTTTTTTCAAGTCCCTTTTGTAAACTGCCTGTACTTTTGTGCAAACAGCTATATTTAGGCATTACTTTTTGAACATATTTGTTAATGAATTCCTGAAAACATGATGCCATTTCAGTTCTTCTATATCATCACATATAATAATTTCTGATTCTGCTGCAAGTGTCTTACCGGAATAGAATCCTACCTTCCCTGCTACCTGCCCTTTACTAACAGGTGCTGTTATAAGCTCCGGAAGGACTGCAACTGTCGATATTTCTCCTGCATCACGTCTTATTACAACTTTGCGGCTGTCTTTCATCCTAATACGTACAGCAGATGCTGTACCGTGTTCGACTTTGAGCGGCAGAAGAAATTCATCAGGAAATACCACAGAAGACAGCTTATACTCCAAAAATCCCTTTCTCAGCAGCTTTTTGGCTATGGATTCGGCCGAATCCTGATCCTCTGCGCCTAAAACAACCGCGATATAGGTCTCATTATTCTCGTTCCTTCCACCCTCAGCTATACAATACCCGGATAATTCCGAATGACACTCCTTGAATCCGATGTGACGGGGGTACGTCCTTGTAAGCCTGTTTTCGGATACTATATCGGCTTTGCCGTCCCTCACAGTATCTCTCCAGATACCGAAATAATCCCTTATAGAGTCGTAGCGGCTGAGCTGCGAGCATATAACCGCAATATCATACGTAGTTGAGTACTCGCTCTCGTCAGGCAGTCCGCACGGAGAACGAAACGCTGTATTTCTCAGCCCGAGATCAAATGCTCTGCTGTTCATCCTGCTTACAAAATCATCTATCGTCCTCTCCGAAGCAGCAACAAGAGTCAGCATAGCATCATTTGCATTTCCGGTGATCGTAGCTTTGAGGAGTTCATCAACAGTGATCCGCTCCCCCGGTTCAAGCCATACAACAGCACCTCTGACGTCCCGGACGGATTCCGGAACAGTCAGCTCTGTATCGAGCCTCAGCTTTCCGGTCTCAATATCCTCGGCAATAAGCAGAAGCGACATAAGTTTACTGAGATAGCCGGGATTATACAGACAGTCGCTGTTATACTCCTCAAGGACTGTTCTGGTCTCTGCTTCAATAAGTATATACGAACGACATTCTTCATCCGCGGCTGCTTCAACGATCCGGTCATTACATAACGACAAGAACAGTACCACGATGCTGAAGATAATTGCAATAAATCTGTTCATAGTTCTCACCTCATTACAGACTATGCTGCTGCCTGAACAACAATTACAAAAATAATTCGGATAAAATTGCAGAAAACACTTGACAAACAGAAAACAACGTGGTATAGTATAAGTGTAATACGTGTACTATCCATTTTAGTACACGTATTACAGAAACGCTTATTTACTATATATAATATCAAATACACAAGAAAGGAGTAAACCATGTTCTCAATAGACTTAACAAGCAGGATACCTATTTATGAGCAGATATGTGACAACATCACTGCTCTCGTACTCAGCGGAAGCCTCGGTGAAAACGATCAGCTGCCGAGTGTAAGAAGCCTTGCCAAATCTGCCGGTATCAACCCTAATACAGTTGCCAAGGCTTATCAGGAGCTTGAAAGGAACGGCATTATCTATTCAGTTCCCGGCAGAGGCAGCTTTATTTCCAAGCCGGACAGCGCAGCTTTCAGAGATGCAGCTTTAAAGGAGTTTGACGAAGCTGTTAATGCAGCTCTGAATACAGGGATCCCGCCCGATGACCTCAAGAAAAGGATAGATATCACTGATTCTTCCAGAAAGGAGAGCATAAAATGATTGAACTAAAAAAAGCAGTAAAGCGATTTGATTCATATACAGCTCTTGACGGCATTGACCTTAAAGTCGAGAAGGGCGCCGCATTCGGTCTTCTCGGTTCTAACGGTGCCGGAAAATCCACAATTCTCAGACTGCTTTCCGGTATTTACAGACCTGATTCAGGCGAAGTACTTATAGATGGAAAGAAAGTCTACAATAACGAGGAAGTCAAGAGCAGAGTTTTCTTCATCAATGACGAAACTATACAGTATACCGGATATACACTGAAAAAACTCAAGGACTACTACAAAAGCTATTATACAAATTTCTCCGAGGAGCTGTTTGAGAGCCTTCGCAGCAAGGTCAAGCTCCCCCTCGACAAGAAACTCAGCACCTTCTCAAAAGGTATGAAAAGGCAGGCTATTGTTATCATAGCACTTGCAAGCAAGCCCGATCTTCTGCTCATGGACGAGGCTTTTGACGGACTTGATCCCACGATGAGGATAATCGTCAAAAAAATGCTTGTTGACTCCATGCTTGACCGTCAGATGACTACGATCATTTCCTCCCATAATCTCAGAGAGATCAATGAGGTATGCGATACTGCCGCCCTGCTCCACGAAGGAAAGATCATCTTCTCCCGTGACATAGACAGCGTCAAGGGCAATGTCCACAAGGTACAGGCTGTCTTTGAGAAGGATGCTTCCGGAAATACACCTGAGTATACAGCGGAAGACTTCAAGGATCTGGAGATACTCCACTTTGAAAGAAACCAGAGTATCTACTACCTGATCGCAAAAGGAGAAGAGGAGGTCATAAAGGCAGCTATGTCGCCTAAGAAACCTGTTCTACTTGAACTAATCCCACTCTCGCTTGAAGAGGTATTTATTTACGAACTGGAGGTGCTTGGATATGACAGCAGCGACATCACACAAGAGTAATAGTTTCTTCGGTACAAGATTCAGGAATGACATCAAAGACCATTCAAGACTTCTGATCGTCAACCTGATCCTTTCACTTGCAGGACTTCCTCTGGCTTGTATCACGGCCTGCTATTATGCTTATCTTGATCAGATAGACTCACCTAAGTATCTGACATTCAACGATGACGGATTCCTTGCGGCCTCAATGATAGCTTTCTTTCTCGCCGCTGCTCTCGGCCTTGTTATTGCGTTATTCTCGTTCAGATATCTTTTCAAGAAAAGCCTGACGGATATGAATTATGCTCTGCCTCTCAGCAGCAAAAACAGATTTTTTGCAGATTATTTTTCCGGACTCGGAGTATATCTTATCCCACATATCATAGCGATCATTATCAGCATCATCATCCTTTCAGTCGCACAGGGATTTGTAGATGACATCAAAGAACTGATGAGCGATCATTTTACTCAGATCTTTCTGGCTGCCTGGATCTTTATTCTCGCTCTCACGATGTTCTACACTATCTGCGTTCTTGCACTGACATTTGCAGGAAGTACGTTCGAGGCGATCTTCAGTTGTTTCGGACTCAATGCAATGATACCGGCAGTAATAATCTGCACCTTCTTCAACATCATACAGAGTGCTAAATTCGGTCTTAATTCCGATTCTATCTTTACCAGTCCCATCGTCACAAGTACAAGTCCGATCGGTAACATGATCTACCTCGCCGTTACGATGGAGGAGCTCTCAAGCGATTACTGGGAATCAGGTTCAAATCCGGTTCTGGTCTGGAGCATCCTGACTCTTATAGTAACAGCCATCTACATACTTCTTGCATTTATTACCTACAGGGCACGTAAAGCAGAAGACGTTTCCAAGCCCTATGTGTTCAAATGGTTCTACTACCTTGTCCTTGTGTCAGCAGTATACTGCTTCCTCAGCCTTTTCTTAGCAGAAGAAGCAGAGATACTTCCTGCTATAATCGTAAGCGGTATAGCATGGTTCATTATGGAAGTAATCACGCGCAGAGGATTCAAAAGAATATGGGTCGGCGCTATATGCTTTATAGGTGCGATAGCCCTTGCCTTCGGATTCCGAACCATCTGCGATCTGTCAAAGGGATTCGGTATCACAGAATACATCCCCTCGAAAGCAATGGTATCCAGTGTCACTCTTTCTCTCAACAACTCGGATAACATGATCTCTGATATCAATATCAGTGACAGAACAGTCATCGAGGATACGCTCGAACTGCATTCACAGATTATCGACAGATATAAGCATCCCGATAACTACACATACAATTTAACGTCCAGGACATTCGATAACAAGAAAATGGTAAGAATGATAAATGACGGCGTAAGTGTTTACATTACCTATTCTCTCAGAAACGGTTTAAAATGCACCAGACATTACTATTGCACATCCGATATGACAGAGAAGCTCCTTACAGATACACTTCTCACAGATGAATTTGCCGAGAAGACCGGTAAGAAGTTTTATAAGAACGCTTCAAGAGAAGAACATTATACATACATATACGATATGCCGGTAATCAGATCCAACAATATAACCCTGCATGATAAATTCAGTACCGTAAGCAACAGCAAAAATCTCAAAGATGACGAGTTAAAGCGCCTGACCGATGCTTACACCCAGGATCTCAAAAACATGACCATTGATGACCTGAAAAAAGGTGATGTGTGGGGCGTGATGTCCGGGCCATACAACTCCGGCAACTTCATCCTCTCATCCTTCAATAGCACCATCAACGTTCTGACAGATCTCGGATTCGAGACTCCGGAGTATTCCGTATCAGCTATGGAAAGCGACAGCGCTCATAATATCGCAGCCTCTATGCTCGGTCTATATCCCGAAACAGTATTATTCGCCAACGAGGACAAATACTATAAGGAACCTGATAGTAACAGCTCCCTGTTTTTCGTGGATAATTACTACTACGATGAGCCCAGCTACGGAAAATATACAGTAAAGGAAAATCACACTTACATAGGTCAGCATAACGACTACAGCAAATCCTATGTCATAAGCGCCGATGTAATAAATTTCGATGATGATATGCTCGAGCTTCTTGACAAGGCTACTACCTTACTTATAGGTGACAAGATCGCTGCAACGCTCCAGTTCAACGGCCAGCTGTATTTCATCCCTGATGAAGGTGACAACGCAGAGCTTGTAGAACGTGTATACAAGAAGCAGTTCTCTTCAGCAATCGAAACAGACGGTTACTACTACAGGTAAAAGACCTAAAATCCAGAATGAAAGCGTCTCCGGAACCGGAGACGCTTTTTTCATGTATAATTATGGCTCTGTTTAAGCACCATATCCTTGACCTTCATCAGTGATGTTGTGGTGCTTCTTTCATTTTCGGAGAGCTTCATCTGAATAAACTTGATGGTTTCTTCATAATCGGGGATCATTATATGCTCAAGGGCATTTACACGGCGGCGTGTCTTTTCAATCTCGTCTGCCATGAGCTGACAGGCCTTCTCGACTTCAGCCAGCCTTATCATCTTCGGGAAAACCTCACTGAGAGAGCTTACAGCTCCGTCAAGGTCTATAGATGTAAACGCAGTACCGTATGAATAGATGTCAGATGAATCACTTGTACGGAATTTCGCTTTGAATACGGGAATATACACGCTCATTACATTCTTCTCGCCAACATCGAGTTCGACCTCCTGCTTCGGGAGAAGAAGAGCGGTCTCAAGTGCTTCACTCTGCATAAGAGAGCCTGCAACGGCCATACATTTATTGGCCTCTGCTATTCCCTTCTCCACATCAGCTCTGAGCTCGCGGTTCTCACGGATGAGAAGCATGAACTGGCGCATGAGCTCATCACGCTTATCTTTCAGGAGCTTGTGTCCCCTGCGAGCGGACTCGAGCTTCTTTTTCAGCTTTGAGAGCTCCATACGTGTCGGATTTACGTTAAGTCTTGCCACAGGGTATCACCTCACTTCTGTTCATAATACAGGTCGAGATACTCCTCCCTGATTCGGCGGAGCTCGCTTCTCGGCAGCAGTCTGAGAAGCTCCCAGCCGATGGACAGTGTCTCTTCGATGCTGCGGTTGTTATCAAATCCCTGGGAAACATATCTGCGCTCAAATTCATCAGCAAACTTCGCATAGATTAGGTCTGTAGGAGTGAGAGCAGCCTCGCCGAGAACTACCATGAGCTCCTTGGCGTCCTTTCCTCTTGCATAAGCAGAGAATAACTGATTCATGGTATCTGAATGATCGGCTCGTGTCTTGCCATTGCCGATACCCTTATCCTTGAGTCGGGAAAGTGAAGGAAGTACATCTACGGGCGGATTGATGCCTTTACGGTAAAGCTCACGGGAAAGGATTATCTGTCCCTCCGTGATATATCCGGTAAGATCAGGGATAGGATGAGTCTTATCATCCTCGGGCATGGTCAGTATCGGTATCATAGTGATACTGCCCTCCCTGTCGTTCTGTCTTCCTGCACGCTCATAAAGAGAAGCCAGGTCAGTATACATATATCCGGGATAACCGCGTCTGCCGGGAACTTCCTTACGTGCAGCGGAGACCTCACGAAGAGCGTCTGCATAGTTGGTGATATCCGTAAGGATTACAAGAACGTGCATACCTTTTTCAAACGCAAGATACTCAGCGGCTGTGAGAGCCATTTTTGGAGTAGCAAGACGTTCGATCGCCGAGTCGTTTGCAAGGTTTACAAACAGAACATTTCTGTCAAGAGCTCCTGTCTCGCGGAAACTGCGCACAAAGAACTCGGATTCCTCGAAGGTTATACCCATAGCGGCAAATACAACGGCAAACTGCTCGTTGTCACCGAGAACTCTCGCCTGACGTGCTATCTGAGCGGCAAGCTGAGCATGAGGAAGTCCGCTGGCGGAGAATATGGGGAGCTTCTGACCTCTTACAAGAGTATTGAGTCCGTCGATCGCAGAAACACCTGTCTGGATGAATTCCTGAGGATACTTTCTTGCGACCGGATTCATAGGAAGACCGTTTACATCAAGGCGCATATCGGGTATGATCTCAGGGCCGTCATCTATAGGTCGTCCAAGGCCGTCAAATACACGGCCGAGCATATCCTCGGATACGCCGAGCTCCATCTGATGACCGGAGAAAACTACTGCGCTGTCCTTGAGGTTGATACCGGCTGCATTCTCAAAAAGCTGCACAAGTGCATTTGAACCGTCTATCTCAAGTACACGGCAGCGCCTGCGCTCACCGTTTCTGAGACGGATCTCGGCAAGCTCACCGTAAGTCACGTTTTCTACGTCTTTAACGAGCAGCAGAGGGCCTGCTGCTTCCTGTATTGTTCTGTATTCTCTTGGCATCAGTCATCCTCCTCAGTGAGAAGCTCATCAAGCTCTCCGGATATCTCCGTAGTGAGCCTGCTGTACTCTTCATCTGTATCCTTTTCCTCGACATATTTGAAACGGCCGATCTTCTCACGGACTGCAAGGCCGGCAACCGCTTCAACATCAGCACCTCTTGCTATTGCATCGGCAGCCTCGTCGTTGAATCCGAGTATCAGCTTCATCATGTATAGCTGCTTTTTAAGGCTTGTGTAGGTATCGACCTCATGGAAAGCCAGCTGATGGAGGAAGTCCTCACGTATAGAACGTGCTGTTTCCATCTTGAGACGGTCATTTGCAGAAAGAGCATCCATACCGATCAGCTTGACTATCTCCTTGAGCTCAGCCTCCTCATGGAGGATCTGCATGAACCTTGCCCTGCACTTCATCCATTCGGTTGACACGTTATTGTTATACCAGTCTGCAAGTGAATCGGCATAGAGCGAATAACTTGTGAGCCAGTTTATAGCAGGGAAATGACGCTGATAAGCAAGGTTTGAATCAAGTCCCCAGAAAACCTTAACTATACGGAGAGTTGCCTGTGATACAGGCTCTGAGATATCGCCTCCGGGAGGAGATACGGCTCCGATAACGGAAAGCGCTCCTTCCCTGCCCTCGGTACCGTTTGATATTACTCGTCCTGCACGCTCATAGAACTGTGCAAGTCGGCTGCCGAGGTATGCAGGATAGCCTTCATCACCGGGCATTTCCTCAAGACGTCCGCTCATTTCGCGGAGAGCCTCAGCCCAGCGTGATGTAGAGTCAGCCATAAGCGCTACGGAATAGCCCATATCGCGGTAGTATTCAGCGATAGTGATACCCGTGTAGACAGAGGCCTCACGCGCCGCAACAGGCATATCTGATGTGTTGGCGATAAGAACGGTACGCTCCATGAGAGATTTGCCTGTCTTGGGATCTATCAGCTCAGGAAATTCGTTCAGAACGTCTGTCATCTCATTTCCGCGCTCGCCGCAGCCGATGTAGACGATGATATCAGCCTCAGCCCATTTTGCGAGCTGATGCTGGGTAACAGTCTTTCCGCTTCCGAAGGGTCCGGGGATAGCTGCAACGCCGCCCTTTGCTATCGGGAAAAGGCAGTCAACAACTCTCTGTCCTGTAACAAGTGGCATATCAGGTGAGAGCTTCTTCTTGTAAGGTCTTCCGCGGCGGACAGGCCATTTCTGGAGCAGGTTCAGTTCCATGTCACCCGATGGTGTCTCGAGAACGCATACGGTCTCGGTTACTGAGAATTCGCCCTCCTTGATACTCTTTACCTTGCCTGATACACCGTTGGGTACCATGATCTTGTGAAGAACTATGTCCGTCTCGGGTACAGTGCCGATAACGTCTCCGGCTTTGACTTCATCGCCTGCTTTGACAGCAGGAGTAAAGCTCCACTTCTTATCACGCTTGAGAGACGGAACTTCCACACCTCTTGCAAGGCTGTTTCCGCACACCTTTCGTATATCGTCAAGCGGACGCTGGATTCCGTCATAGATGCTGCCGATAAGTCCCGGTCCAAGCTCAGCGGACATTGGCTCGCCTGTCGATTCTACAGACTGCCCTGTGCCGAGACCTGCTGTCTCTTCATATACCTGTATGGACGCACGGTCGCCGTGCATCTCGATTATCTCACCGATAAGTCTTTTGTCGCTGACACGCACAACGTCGAACATATCAGCGTCACGCATACCCTCTGCAACTACAAGAGGGCCTGATATCTTTACTATCGTACCTTTGCTGCTCAAAACTTAAGCTCCCTTCTGATTAAGGATATCTGAACCTACAGCTTTTTCTACCGCTTCATGGAGTGCTCTCATACCCTCGCCGGTATTACCCTTTATGGCAGGTATGAGCACTATGGACGGCAGCTTGCTGCTGCGGTATTTCTTTATAGTATCGCTCACTGACAGTGCAGCCGGTTCTGTAATATAGATGACTGCAAAATTATTGGCAGCAAGCCTGTGTATAAGTTTACTTATCTTCTCCGGAGAGGTCTCTGAGAAGACAGAAAAACCAAGTGCTGCAAATCCTGATACACTTGCGGTATCCCCTATAACAGCAGCCTTATATGATTCGTTATTCTCAGCCATAGATCCTCCTCATTCGTTCCGTGATAGTTGATCTGTCCGCACCGAACTCCTTGCAGACGCTCAGTATCCTGAGGTTCTTCAGTTCAGTCTCGGCTGCGATATAATAAGCCTCAAGCGGTTCCGGACCGAATGAACCAAGCCTTGCTTCTTCAGCCAGATCCATGATAAGATCATCACACCATTTCTCATACATTGCCGATGATCTTTTGAGCTGCTCAGCGCCCTCGGCATATTCGGTAACAGAAAGGAACTCAAATAACGACTCCGTTCCTGCAAGTGAAGCTGAGATGAGATCATCCCTGCCAAGTCCCGGACTGCCGGCGATCGCAAGTTCAAGGAAGCTGGCCGGTTTCCGCATAAGAGCACATCTGTATGCAGTTTTTATATCTGCACAGACCGCTGTCAGCTGAGCGTAACGACGGATAAGCTCGCTTCCGTTCTCCGCGCCCGACAGGATAGCCCTGAGTGCAGCGGCGTCGATGAATGAATCGGCAAGCTGACCGTCAAGAGTCCTCGTCAGAAGCTCATAGGCCTCTTCTGCTGTTCCGCGGATAAGCTCCGGCAGATCCTCAAAATCCTTGTGAGAGATGAGTACAGAGAGTTCAGTAAGATCAAGGTTTGTCGGCCTGATATAGTATCTCTCCGGCTCTTTGCCAGCGATGAGTGCTTTAAGGGCTGCTTTAAGATCGTGGAAGTCGTTCTTGTACAGAAGAACGGAGAGTTCTTCACACTCAGGAGCATAACCGTGTATCAGTTCCCATACTGACTGAAGTGAAAGGGGATCGTCGCTGCCCTTCTTTGAGCGAAGCAGAGACAGCATCTCCTCCTTTCCTGGTGCAGCGATAAGCTGCTCCATATCCGAATGCGTAAGCAATCCGCCTTCAAGTACCTTAACAGCGGCTACAGCATCGGCATATCTCGTGTCATTCCTGAAGCTCATTTGCTCACCTTCCCGAAAAGAACTCGCGCCGCTGTATCTCTGACTGACTCACGTTCGGAGACCATAATATCCCTGAACGAGCAATTCTCAGAAACAAGACCATAGGTAAGAATGAATCCGTTATCGATATCAGCCGGTACGGTCGATATGGTTATTTCCGTATCCTTTATGCTGTCAAGACCGGCTCTGAAGCTCTCGGGGATGCGCTCAAGGTCTCTCTTGTTGAAAGAAAGTACGCCCTTTCCTGCGCGGGTACGCTTTCTGATGAGCTCCAGTACAACGCTGAAGTATTCTTCAGAAGGCAGGGTTGCCAGTTTATCAAGAGTCTTTTCAATGACCTTATCTATAAGCTCCACCTTATAGGAAAGTATCTTGCGCTTTATGTCTGCATCAGCCGATGCACAGGAATTAATATAATCCCTTTCAAGCTGATCCCCGGATCTTCTGACAGCTTCGTTATATGCCTGTTCAGCCTTGTCATTTCCTTCTGCTATGATGCGCTCAGCACGCTTTTTGGCAGCTGAAATGATACTGCTTTCCGTCTGTTTCTGCTGTGAGTCGATGATATTCAGGATCTCTCCAATTCCCGCCATATCTCCACCTCCGTTATACGGCGATGTTGTAGATCATCAGGATAGAGATAAGAAGTGCGAGGATCGCATAGGTCTCTACCATAGCTGCCATGATGATAGCCTTACCATTATGATCGGGCTTCTTTGCTGTGATACCTACACCGGCAGCAGCTGTCTTGCCCTGTACCATACCGGAGATAAGACCTACAACAGCGATCGGAAGGGATGCTACAAGGAATGCTATTCCCTGCTCTGTTGTAAGAGAAGCAGGTGAACCGCCGATAATACCGATACGGCTGAGAAGAAGGATGGATGTAAGAAGTCCGTAAAGTCCCTGTGTGCCAGGGAGAAGCTCAAGGATAAGAACCTTGCTGAACTTTGAGGGATCCACTGATACGACACCGGAGGCAGCCTCACCCACGAGTCCTACTCCCTTGGCAGATCCTATTCCGGCCAGAAGTGCTGCAAGTGCAGCTCCGATTATTGCAAGTACCATTCCGTTAGTCATTGATATTTTCCTCCTTGAATTTTATATACTGAGTATTAACTGTAAGCGGTTCAAATTCCCTGCCTCCGCCTGTGTAGAACTTAGAGAAAAGCTCTACGAACTGAAGCCTGTCTGTGTGAACGTAGGCTCCGAGCATATTGATAGCAAGATTGGCTGTATGTCCTATAATAAAGACTATTATCAGCAGCACCAGCTTTACTATCTTGTTTTCGGGCATTGTACCGATAAGGTTTACAACTCCTGCGATAGAGCCTGTTGCAAGACCAAGCGCAAGGAGACGTGAGTATGAAAGTATGTCACTGAGCCAGCCTGTTGCGGTATTATAGAGTGCATACAGACCGCCGAACAGCTTTCCGGGTATAGATCTGGACGTTCTTCCGGCTGTAAGCAGAAGCAGTACAACACCGGCTATCGTCATATATGAACCTATCTTCATAAGCAGAGCAGGAACATCCGAGAGGATGCTCGCTCCAAGAGGAGCGACTCCTGTTATGAACAGATATATGGGCAGAGCATCGAGCACTGCATCGAGCTTTTTCCCCTTATCCCATGACATTTTGAACGCAACTCCGACGCCGAGAAACAGATGTATGATTCCGATACCGAAAGAGAACAGCAGCAGCTTTATAGGATCTGCTATGGGTTCAAACCATAAGGCAAGGCTGCCGACTTCCTTATCAAAGAATTCTCTTCCGACTACCTGTACTATATCGCCGAACCAGCTGCCGAACAATGTGCCCCAGAAAACTGTAGAAATGCCGCAGTTCCGAAACATCGTCAATGTCTTTCGCATATTCTCCTCAAGTCTGAACTTGTGGAGGGCTATCACTGTTCCGATGACCATAACAAGTCCGTATCCGGCGTCTGAAAGCATCATGCCGAATAGCAGATAATAGAAGAATGACATGACCGGCGTAGGATCAACGTCTGCTCTCGATGGCATGGCATACATTTTTGTAATACCCTCTACGGGAGCGGAGAACCTGCCGTTTTCAAGCAGAACAGGAACATCCTCGTCTTCGCCGGGATCGGTAAAGGTGATAACTGCCGTATACTTCGATTCTATCTCTTTCCTGAGGGATTCTGTATACTTCTCAGGGATATAGCCGGTAAGAATGAATGTACTGCCTGTGAAACCGAGAGAATTGAGCGCATCATACTTATCCTTTCGCATGGTCAGATAATCGACCGCAAATCTCAGCTGTTCTCGGTTTTCAGCAAGTCCCCTTATCTTTTCCGCAGCATCAGAAGCCTTTTCAAGAAGAGCCTCCCGCTGCTCCATATAATCTGATACCGCCTCAGAGGGCGTTCGTTTGTCTGCTCCGGTCAGACCGGCAAATCCGTTCTTTCTAAGGACGTTCTCCGTCTCATCAGCAGCCTGCCGGACACACAGTACAAACACGTTGGTCTGTTCCTTTGAGCCTGAAACGATCTCAGCCGAAGAACCTTCCGGCAGGATATCATTTATCTCCTCTTCACTGTACTGAGAAGGCAGAGTACCTATGAAGGCTGAGGTCGAAGAAGTACCTCTGAAATTCATAGGGATATCGAGCGAGAGCCATGGTTTCAGGGTATCGCAGGTAACTTCCAGCTGAGCCGCCTCAGCTTCAGCCTCAGCCGCTGTCTTGTCACAACGGTTGATCTCAGCCGCGACGCTCAGTATCTTTTCAAGCTGCATTGCCTCTTTTCCGAAATCATGCTTTTCGATCTCTTTGCGGCCTTCAAGCATATCTGCAAGACTTTGCTTTTCGGGTGCATAGCGTTCAAGCACATCAAGCGCCTGAGAGGCTGCATTTCTGAATTTTTCAAATTCACCGGTTACAGCGCTGACGCTTGTTTTTTCAAGACCTTCATCGCTGTTGGAACACAGCTCAACAACGCCCCTGCGCTGCAAGAGCTCAATTATTTTCTTGCTGTCGGTAAGAGGTGCTGCAAGCTCGATCTTTTTCATGGTCAGTTTAGCCATAGATCAATTATCCCCTCCTTAGCTGAAAAAACCTTTTATAACTGCATCAACAGCCGCTTCCATATTCTTATCAGCGCTGTCTGAGAGGGCTTTGAGCTGCTCATTGCATCTGCTCTCTGCTTCTGAAATGTAATCAGCCAGTTTCTTCCTGTTGTCCTGCCTGATCCTGTCCGATTCGGATTTTGCTTCTGAGAGCTTCTTCTGAACCGCTATGGACGCCTTGCTTTCGGCATTCCTTACGATCTCTTCAGCTCTGCGCCTTGCTTCAGCATTTTTCTTGTCAGCCTCAGCTTCAGCTTCGAGTATCTTATTTACTGTTTCCGATGCCATCTGATACCTCCAAACTAAATGACCAGCGGTCATTTCTTATCTGCTATTATAGCACCTAAGCAACGCGTTGTCAATAGCAGAAGCAAAAATGACCTGTGTTCATTTTATCTGTGAATAAAGAAAAAGGGAGCATCCCTACAGACAGCTCCCCATTGAATCTTCAATCCATGAATACATTATAGCAGATGTGCAGACCAGTGTCAAGTATTTTTTTGAAACTATTATCAAAATAGCGCATAAACAAAACAAACGTTCTTGACATATAACCTTTTCCATGCTATAATAAAGAGTAAAGCATACGAAAAGGGGGCGTGAAATATTGGATAACGAGAATGATCTGATCGTTGATCCGTTTTCAGACAGCGAAACCGGGAAAATATACACAGATTTACCGCTCCCTCACAGGACTTCACGCCCTGCGCAAAACGAGACACCGCAGATGATTATGGATATGCGCTCATTGGCATATACCTCCGAGGCTCAGTGGAAGACCTCTGCATGGCTTTTCTATACTCAGGGGACGTTTATAGCTGACTATGATGATGACTATCCTTACGACACTGAGTTTGTAAGGTATTATCCGACATACCGCGATCTTACTGTACCGCAGCTGCGCGGATACTTCTCCTGGCGCACAAAGCTCAGAAACGGCGAGATACCGCCGCTTGTTCAGCCTTATCTTCTCCTGTACATCTATGAGCTTATCAACTGTATCGGTACAGAAACACCGGAGGAGGCACTCAGCCGGCTGCGAGAACTGGAGTACTGTTACACGGATGCCGGACAGGCGCTTCTCGGCAATCTGTCATCATGGATAACCGATTTTACAGTGAATTACGGACTATCACCTGAACTTATATCAGATTCTCCCGACATGGTATTTGACAGATCACTGCTTACACTTATAGAATATGATAAGCATTCTGATGATGAATTATTCCTGGCAATAAAGAATTTATCTGCTTATTCCATAGATGAATCTCTGTTTGTTATGCAGTATCAGGACGATTTCAAAGCTGCAGCAGTCAGTGCTTTCCGCGAGCTTTCCTCTTTTTTCCATTCACACCGGAAAAACACGCTCTGCGACAAGTACTTCGGAAAGCCGGTAAGTAAACAATACCAGATGTTTGCGTCAGCCGTCTATTACAACAGGCAGCCGCTGAGAAACTGTGAAGTAGTCCTTGATCCTATCCACAGATATTCCTGTGTCAACGGCACATGGAGCTGCGAAAAGTATTATGGGAACAGACGCCGGAACAAGCCGCTCGGGTTGTTTATGCGCGCCCTTGACAGCATAATGCGCGAGAGATACGGATTCAGATACAAGCTGACCGCCGACGGCATAACCCGGCATGAAACAGCTTCCATCAACGCCGCGCTTGACCGTCTCGAGGCTGAAAAGCGGAGAAAAGAAGCCGCCCGCGTAGAGATAGATCTCAGTCTCCTCGGAAGCATAAGAAAGGCTGCTGATCTTACAAGAGACAGCCTTATCGTGGATGAAGATGATACAGATATTGTTGAATTACCTGAGACCGTACCCGAAACGCAGAGTGAAAACCTGCTTACACTGCCGGAGATAGCTTTTCTCAGAGCGCTGACCGAGGGAACAGATTATGAAGATGCCGCAAGAAATGCCGGTTCGCTCCCGTCCCTGCTTGCAGACTCTGTTAACGAAAAACTCTTTGACAGCTTCGGAGATACAGTCATCGACTTCTCCGGTGACAGACCTGAGATAATTGAGGATTACTCGGATGACATCAGAATACTGCTTGAAAGAGAGGAAAAATAATGAAGATACCTAAAAGAATAGCCTCCGCCGTTATCAATTCTCTTAAGGGCGGGGTTGTACCGAGGATCGGTCTGCCTTACATAACAGTCGGAAGAGATGCTGAGATAAAAGCGCTTCTGCGTGATGTTGATATCATTCAGGACGGAGGCGCATCTTTCCGTTTCGTTATGGGAAGATACGGAAGCGGAAAGAGCTTCCTTATGCAGACAATAAGAAGTCACGTTATGGACAGGGGTTTTGTAGTAATGGACGCTGATCTCTCTCCCGAAAGAAAGCTCTACGGCACAAAAGGACAGGGACTTGCCACATACAAGGAGCTTATAAGCAATATCTCCACCAAGACACGTCCTGAGGGCGGCGCTCTTACGCTGATACTTGACAGGTGGATAAGCTCGGTGCAGTCCGAAACTGCTGTATCGACCGGTCTTACACCCGGTTCTGCGGAATTCGATTCTGCTGTTGAAAAGAAGATATATCAGGCCACAGCATCACTGAACGAACTTGTTCACGGCTTTGAATTTGCAAAGCTGCTCAACACTTATTACAGAGCAGTAATGAACGGCGAGGACGAAATGAAAGCCTGCGTTATAAAGTGGTTCAGAGGAGAATACACCACAAAGACAGAAGCCAAAAGAGAACTGGGAGTAAACATGGTCATAACCGACGAGAACTGGTACGATCATATCAAGCTGTTCTCTGCCTTTTTCAGACAGGCAGGATACACCGGACTTCTCGTTCTGATCGACGAACTTGTCAATATATACACCATAACCCATTCTGTCACAAGGCAGAACAATTATGAGAAGATACTGACGATGTACAACGACACGCTCCAGGGAAAGGCTCACTACCTCGGAATAATAATGGGCGGTACTCCTCAGAGCATTGAGGATAACCGCCGCGGTGTATACAGCTATGAGGCACTGAGGTCAAGGCTTACTGAAAGCCGTTTCAACAGGGACGGTATCAAGGATCTGAATGCACCTGTGATTCCCCTCGTTCCGCTGACGTATGAGGAGCTGCTCGTTCTTACCGAAAAGCTGTCCGATATCCATTCTCAGCTCTATGATTACCAGCTGACTATCACGCAGGAGGAGCTTATCAGCTTTATCAAGGCCGAATTCGGCCGTATCGGTGCGGACAGCCACATCACGCCACGTGAAGTGATCCGTGATTTCATCAGTCTTCTTGATATAAGGCAGCAGTACCCTGCTCTGTCTGTGGACGAGATACTCGGTTCTGAAAAAATGGAATATGCTGCAGCGGAAGAAGGCGACAACAGCACTCCCGATCCCGAATTCGCAGAATTTGATATCTGAACGTGAGGTGCATAGATGGAAGTATTTGACAGGTATGCTCCTTTCATTCAGGACTACATTTACAGAAGCGGCTGGGAATCTCTCAGAGCAATACAGGCTGCTGCCGGAGATGCTATTTTCAATACCGACAAGAACGTGCTCCTGACAGCTTCAACTGCCTCTGGCAAAACAGAGGCCGCTTTCTTTCCTATCCTGACCGAGCTTTACGAAAGCCCGCCTTCATCTGTCGGAGTCATATACATCGGTCCGCTGAAGGCTCTTATAAATGACCAGTTTTCCAGACTTACAGCGCTCTGCGAAGAGGCCGATATACCCGTATGGCACTGGCACGGCGATGTGGCTCAGTCACATAAGACAAAAATGATCAAAAATCCCTCCGGTATACTTCAGATAACACCGGAGTCTCTTGAGGCGATGATGATTCGCAGACATTCGCTCATCCCTCTCCTGTTCAACGATCTGCGATATATAGTTATCGATGAACTGCACTCTCTCATGCGGGGAGACCGCGGTGGACAGACACTATGTCTTATCGAAAGACTTTCCCGTCTCTCAGGTGCGGATCCCAGACGGATCGGTTTATCCGCTACCATAGGAGATCCGCAGGCTGCTGCGCGCTTTCTCTCTGCCGGCTCGGACAGAGGAACTGTCATACCTCAGATAAAGGCAGCAGGCACAAAATGGCGCATATCCATGGAGCATTTCTATGTAGCGTCAGAGAATCAGGAAAACACTGACTCAGATCAGGCACTGCCTGTGCTTGAAGAAAAGACAGATGTCGCGCCGCAGCATTCGGATGCCGGTATCGGATATATCTTCGAGCATACAAAGGGCAAGAAATGCCTTGTGTTCGTTAATTCGCGTGAGGAGTGCGAGGCTGTAACTACTACGCTGCGCTCCTACTGCGACGCCAAGCATGAGACAGACCGTTTCCTTATACATCACGGCAATCTTTCGGCCTCATACCGCGAAACAGCCGAAACAGCCATGAAAGATGATGCTGTGTATATGACAACGGTAACGACCGCTACCCTCGAGCTTGGTATAGATATTGGAAGGCTCGAACGGGCCTTCCAGATAGATGCTCCCTTTACAGTCTCCTCTTTTCTTCAAAGACTCGGACGCACCGGTAGGCGTGAGCTGCCGCCGGAGATGTGGTTCGTGATACGTGAGGAAATGCCGGAACCACGTTCTATGCTGCCGGAGACTATCCCGTGGAAGCTGCTTCAGGGTATTGCTCTTATACAGGTCTACCGTGAAGAACGGTGGGTGGAGCCGCCGAAACTCGACCGTCTGCCTTTCAGCCTGCTTTATCATCAGACCATGAGTACTCTTGCATCCTGCGGCGAACTGATGCCGGCTCAGCTTGCATCAAAAGTCCTGACTCTCAGATACTTCCACCGCATAACAAAAGATCATTATAAGATCCTGCTCCGGCACCTGCTCGAAACCGAGCATATCCAGAAAACCGAAACAGGAGGTCTCATTGTCGGACTGGCAGGAGAACGCATCATCAATTCATTCCGGTTTTTCGCAGTATTCCAGGAGAACGAGGAATACACCGTCAGGTGCAATTCCCAGGAGCTCGGAACAGTGGTCTCTCCGCCGCCCGTCGGTGAAAAGCTCGCCCTTGCAGGTCATGTATGGGTAGTCGAGGAGATAGACCACAAGAGGAAACTGGTATACTGTGAAAAGATCAAGGGAAAAGTCCCGGCTTATTTCGGCGACTGCCCCGGCGATATCAATACGCATATCCTGCTTAGGATGAAAAAAGTCCTTGCTGAGGACTGCTCTTATCCTTATCTGATGAAGAATGCCGTCAGCAGGCTGTCACGGGCAAGGATCTCTGCTCAGAATTCAGGAGTGACGGAAACTCCGCTCATCTGCCTTGGCGGAAATATGTGGTGTCTGTTCCCGTGGCTCGGTACTTATGCCTTTTTTGCCATGGAACGCTTTCTTAAGTTAAGATGCGGCGAACGTCTCGGTTTACGTGGAATGGATTCCGCAAGACCTTATTATATACAGTTCACCATGACTGCACAGCCGGAGGAATTCTTCGCTGTCCTTGCTGAGGAAGCAAACAACCTGACAAACGCACTTGATCTTGTTTATCCCAATGAGGTGCCTGTATTCGAGAAATATGACGAATACCTGCCGCCTGAGCTTATCCGCGAAGGTTTCGCCTACGGCATTCTCAACATAGAAGAGATGAAACAAAGGATCGGCGAATGGGCAGGCAAATACACTTAAAAGTTAAACAGACATATCCCTTATCTCACGTGGATATGTCTGTTTTTTCTTTTTTCCGTTCAAATTTCAGATCGTCGTCAAAGCCAAGCTCTTTGGCGATAATGACCGCATCATCGATATCGATCGCACGCAGGCAATATTTGGTGATGCCTTCACCGCAGAACCAGAAGGTTATGCGGCATTTACGGCTCTTGAATCTTACCTGCAAGATACTCTGCATAACATCAAGCTTTACGAGATTCTGTCGTCTTGCTGTAAAAGAATGGAATTTCGTCCATTTAGAGCACTTCACCCTGATGATTTCATTGTCAAAGCATATCCTGTCCCTCGAAAATGCGACCGTCTTGACGACCACGAACCAAAAAGAAGGTATTATCAGCATTATGCCGGTAAATCTTATAAGGTCATGGAATGCGGGGAAAAGGTTGGAGATCTTATCAGAAAGAGGAAACAGAAACACAGTAAACAGCAAAGGGATCCATACATAATTCAACCATCCGCATTTGAACAGTTCTTTTATACTATAAAGACTCTTAGGCTTGATCGGTTCATACACATGCCTTGTTTTCTTATCAGGACATAAACGTTCTGTTATTCTGTTGTACTTTTCTTTGGAATGCATCGGAAGTAGAACAGGAAGATGACTGGAATTCGAGCCATAACCTGCACAGCTTATCATGAGAGCTGAATAATCAGACTTCGTGAACGGCAGACGGTCAAAGAGCAGCAGAAGAAGATCCTGCCTGTGATCGGCAAAATTGATCTGATCGTAGCTTATCCTGTATCTGCGCTCGTTAATAAGTCCGCATCTAATCTTCAGGATATCATCGTCACTCGTTATTCTGAACGGAGTGTAGCGGATAATATTCCGGACAAATGAAACGAGCCATGCTGCAAGAAAGAATGAACCGACTGCAAGAGCGGCAGCGGGTATCTTCAGGATAAAGCCTGATGTGAGTTTCTCTGTGGTCGCTGTCAGCTTGCTGAGATACTCAAGGATAAGTCCCTGAGCGATATCTCCGCCCTTGATGAAGAGGGTAGCTATATAAAGCGCTCCCGCCTGACCGCTGGAATAGAAAAGTGAAAACAGCATGATCTCGCCGGCAGAATTCTTTTCTTCTATCTTTTCCTCCAAATTGATATCAGGGATTCGCCTGAGCAGGTCGTCGACAGCATCATCGGACAGAAGGAGTTTCAGATCGGTCGTTCGGAAGAAACCGGCTCTTGTATCAAAGCTGACCTTCTTTCCTTTGAATATGAAGTGGTAAAAAGGCCTCTCTACTGTCGTAACACTTATATTCTCAAAGGGGATCTCTGTTTCCAGTCTGAAAAATACTCCTTCACGATATGTTACCGATTCTGCTTTTACTTCAAGTCTGGTCAGCCACCATCTGACTGAACCGAAAATAATGATTATCGCGACGACAAGAATATCGGCCCATGCACCTTTGAGCCAGAGGTATGCGCCCTCCGTGCTGAAGCTGTACACTGAGAATCCGCGGAGAAGCGGGAATATCAGCAGCCACAGGTTCCTCATAGAATAACGCAGGACTCTCAGCGGATGTTCTCTGATAAGGGTAGGCATATCCTTTCTGACGGACTCGCCTTTCTGATTCAAGAAGCCTCACCTCCGTCACCTATGCGTTCAATTATCTCAGCAACATCGGCAGAGCTGAGGTATAGAAGCTGAAACTGACCTCCGTATACATAGAGCACGATGAAATTAAGGCCGGTATGCCTTGATAAAGGAGTAGTTACACGGGTATAATACTGCACAGCTGAAAACCTGACCGTCTGATGAGACTTCAGGAATACACCGGCAGTCCGTGTCAATCCGTTCGGGGTAGCCTTGTATTTAAGAGATCTGAAGTATGAGGGGATATAGATATACATAAAGAATATGGCGGCTGTGCATATAGCAGTGCCAAAAATAACATCGAGTATATCAACGGGAACATAGAACCGTATTATTGCAATAAGGATAACAGAGAGCAGCAGGATGAGCACTCTGAGCGTTCGCGGAGCACGTGGATCTGGATTATACTCAGATTTATAATTCTTCATTACTTCCTCCTTTACTGAGAAGGTATATTTGTATTATAACATAAATATGCTGTAATGTACAATATTTTTCAGAAATTTTTCGGAGGTAAGGATGAATGCTATACTTGAACGTACTGCGTCAATAATATGGGGAAATGGTATGATGATCCTTCTGCTCGGAGCAGGCGCTGTCTGTACAGTAAGAACAAAAGCGGTACAACTGCTTCTCCCCCGCTTTTTGTTCATGCATATCAAAGAACGTCACAGCAGGAACAAGGAGCAGTTCAGGACTGTCTGCACGTCCCTCGGCGCAGCTATGGGAACAGGAAACATCACTGGTGTTTCGACTGCTCTGGCCACAGGAGGCCCGGGCGCAGTCTTCTGGATGTGGATATCTGCCTTTCTCGGCATGGCACTCGTATTTACCGAGAACAGGCTGTCGGCAATCTACAGTCGCGGTAAAGCTAAGGGTACTTTAGGTTACATCAGATACGGGCTCGGAAGCAAGACACTTGCCGCCGTATTTGCTGTCAGCTGCTGCGGTGCTGCCGGCGGTATGGGCGGAATGGGACAGGTCAGCTCCGCCTCAGAGGCTGTCAGGAGATGCTGCGATATTCCGTCATGGGGTATTGCAATCGGCTCCTTTATTCTCGTCTATGCAGTCATATCAGGGGGCGGACAAAGAATAAGATATATTGCCCAGTTGCTTCTTCCGGCTGTTTCCGTGATCTACGCTATAATCTGTATATGTTGTATCCTACGATTCAGAAGGAATATCTTCTCCTCTTTACAGAGCATATTCAGCTCGGCATTCGGTTTGCGGCAAGCTGCTGGCGGGCTACTCGGGCATACGCTGTCAACAACCATCTCTGTGGGGCTACGCAGAGGGATATTCTCAAATGAAGCAGGTCTGGGTTCTTCGGCTATGCTCCATTCCTGTTCAGAGTCGGAAAACAGCACAGATCAGGGAATGTGGGGGATGTTTGAAGTCTTTGTCGATACTTTCGTATGCTGCAGTCTTACAGCGCTTGCTGTACTCTGTGCAGCGCCGGATATGGAAATCCTGACAGTTTTCACTTCTGTCACCGGGATTTATGCTCCTTTAGTTTTAGCGGTGATACTATCGGTTTTTGCCCTGTGCACGGTCATAGGCTGGTATTACTGCGGAGAGATGGCCTTCAGCTATCTAACCGCAGACAAGTGGAAAAAAGCCGCAGCATTTGTATTCTCGGCAGCTGCGTCTCTCGGAGCTTTAGTATCTGTTCCGGCTGTATGGTCTCTGTCAGACATCTTCAACGGACTTATGGCCTTCCCGAACCTTACAGCTGTGCTTTTTGTCAGAACAGATAAGAATTCAAAGTAGTTACAGGCGTTCGACATTAAATTACATTATTGAAGTTTTCACTTCCAAATCACTTTTAAAAGGTGCAGTTCTTTTGTTTATTGTGAACAATTATTGAAAGATATCCTTTTTGGTATTGACAAAATGCTAAACTTTACGTATAATTATAGTTGTATTATTGTAGCTTGATGCGCAACTGTGCATCAGGCCTGAATTGATAGACTTTATTGGCAGGAGAACCTGCCTGTAAATACATACCGGCGCCCTTTCCTCAAAGGCCGATCCGGAGGCCACGCAATTGAACAACTGATTATATCTGACCGAAGCCATGATACTCCCGAAGCGTGGGAGGTACGGAAAAGTATGGAGATTCGGCAGTATATGGAGATCATGTCCTTATCAGTTCACATTTATCGCGTTGCTGATTCAAAACCAGATATCATTAACCAAACATTCCTGAGGCGGGTATGTCTGTTTTCTTATGCCCGCCTGACTCAGAAAGAGAGGTCACTACGTGAACAATAAAAACAACAAGGATTCATCAAAAAAGGCTAAAAACCCTCCTGCAACAGCTAATCAGGCTGCTCCCAGAAAGCGCACCTACACAAGGAGGAAGAGCACTTCTGACACTGCTGCTAAGACAACATCGCCCAAGAAGGCTACAAGAGCGGCTGCAGAAGCACCCGCAGCTAAGACTAAGGCTGCCAAGCCTGCAAAGGAAGTCAGACACACACCGGTCAGGATCATCCCTCTCGGCGGTCTCAATGAGATCGGTAAGAATATGACTCTCTTTGAATGCTCGAACGATATATTCATCCTCGACTGCGGACTTGCATTCCCGGATGCGGATATGCCCGGTGTTGACATCGTTATCCCCGATTTCACCTATGTTGAGCGGAACGCAGAGAAGATAAGGGGTATCGTTATCACCCACGGACACGAAGACCATATAGGCGGTCTTGCATATCTGCTCCAGAAGGTAAACGTACCGGTCTATGCCACAAGACTTACTATCGGCCTTATCGAGGGTAAGCTCAAGGAGCACGGACTTCTCGGCAAGGTCAAGCTCAATATCGTTGAGCCCCGCAAAACAGTCCGCATGGGCTGTATGGGCGTTGAGTTCATCAAGGTAAATCACTCGATCCCGGATTCCGTAGGTATGGCTATCCATACTCCGGCCGGCGTTATCATCCATACAGGCGACTTCAAGGTGGATTATACCCCTATCGATGATAAGCCCATCGATCTCGGACGATTCGGCGAGCTCGGAAACAAGGGCGTACTGGCCCTCATGGCTGACTCGACCAATGCTGAAAGGCCCGGATTTACTCACTCGGAGCGTACTGTCGGCGATTCCTTCGACAGACTGTTCAAGATGGGCGACGGAAAGCGTATCATCATTGCGACATTCTCCTCTAATATCCACAGAGTACAGCAGATAATCAACTGTGCTGTTCGCTACGGACGCAAGGTCGCTGTATTCGGCAGAAGCATGATAAACGTTATCAACACAGCCGTAGAACTCGGCTATCTGGATGTTCCGGACGGCGTTTTCATCGATATAGAGATGATTAACCGTTATGAGAGCGAGAAGATCGTTCTTATAACTACAGGAAGTCAGGGTGAGCCTATGTCAGCTCTTACCCGCATGGCTATGAATGACCACCGCAAGGTCAGCATCACTCCCCAGGACTTCATCATCATTTCTGCTACGCCTATCCCCGGTAACGAGAAGTTCGTTACCCGTGTGGTAAACGAGCTTATGAAGTCAGGTGCAGAGGTCGTATATGAGGCCATGTATGAGGTACACGTTTCAGGACACGCCTGTCAGGAGGAGCTGAAGCTGATGATGGCTCTTACAAGACCTAAGTTCTTCATTCCTGTACACGGTGAATACAAGCATCTGAAAAAGCACGCAGATCTCGGAAAGCTCATGGGTATACCCAAGGAGAATATAATTATCGGCGAGATAGGTAATGTTATCGAGACTGACGGCGTATCCATGAAGATAACAAGTCAGGTCCCCTCCGGCAAGGTCCTCGTTGACGGTCTCGGCGTTGGCGATGTAGGTTCTATCGTTCTCCGCGACAGAAAGCATCTTGCTCAGGACGGTCTTATCATCATCGTTATCGCTATCGACCGCGCTTCAAACGAGATAGTTTCCGGTCCGGATATCATTTCGCGAGGATTTGTATATGTCCGCGAGGCTGAACAGCTGATAATCGATGCAAAGGAAGTCCTCAATTCTGCTCTTGCTAACTGCTCTATCAATGAACTCAGAGAATGGAACACCCTCAAGGGCAAGCTTCGCGATTCCCTCTCAGACTTCATTTTTGAAAAGACAAAGCGTTCTCCGATGATACTTCCTATCATCATGGAGACATGATGTCCGCTATGATGAGATAAGAAAGGAGGAGGGCTGAAAAAGGATGAAAAACAAGTTCCCTGTCGTTTTCGCGCTTACACTTGCAGCGCTGCTGCTCGACTGTGCATTCACTTCGGTAATGCTTTTCAATTACAATAAAGCTTGCGGTATAGCAGGACTGATCGCCTCAGCCCTGCTCATAACCGCACTTATACTACTCGTTGTTCGCTATGGAAAGAATTCCCTGCGAAGGATTTCGAGAATGAATGCACATCTTGAAACATCTGCGGCTCAGTACATGAATTCTCTGCCGGCACCGGTCGCGGTTATCAACAGCAAAAGAGAATTTGTATGGTATAATCAGATATTCTCTGAAAAGATCAGTCTCGGATCGGACCTGTACGGCCTTGATCTCGAAGGATTCGTCAGGATAGATCTTGACGCACTGGAGAAGAACGGACGTGCGGACTGCCAGATAAACGGTTCACATTATACCGTTTATTCCGAGACCTTCAAGGAGAATGACCTGTCGTTCCTGATACTGTATTTCAGCGACCAGACAATGTACTACAAGCTGAAAAAGCAGACTGACGACAATCACCCAAATGTTCTGATACTCACCATTGACAACTATGATGATATCATGCAGAACGCAAAGGAAAGTGAAAAGGCTCAGGCTTCCGTTGAGACCGAAAAGCTCATCGAGAAATTCATGAACGGTACTGACGGCTTTATAAAGAAGACCTCGACCAACACATTCTTTGCTGTTATCGACAACAGTCATCTTGACCGCATCATCAATGATAAATTCAACATACTGGATGCCGCGCGGAATATACGCATCGCTTCCAAGTATCCCCTCACCTTCTCTATCGGCGTAGGCCGCGGAGCCGAGACGCTCTCCGAAAGCGAAGAGGTCGCCCGCCAGTGCCTTGACATGGCACTCGGCAGAGGCGGAGATCAGGCTGTCCTAAAGACCGACGGCGGCTACAGGTTCTTCGGAGGAGTATCCAAGGGCGTTGAGAAAAAATCCCGTGCAAAAACACGTATCATCGCAAATGCGCTTCAGGATCTCATCGTCAATTCCTCCAAGGTCTTCATTATGGGTCACAGATTCGGCGATCTTGACTCTGTCGGAGCTGCCTGCGGTATAGCAGGAGCTGTGCGTATCCTCGGCAGAGAGGCACATATCGCTGTAAACAGGCAGAAAAACCTTGCCTCACATCTTATAGATATAGTCGAGGAACGGACCGATAAGGAGTTGTTTATCACTCCCGAAGAAGCGGAGGCTGCAATAGGGCCTTCCGATCTTCTTGTCATCGTGGATACCCACAACAAGGATTATATCGAAAGTTCTTTGCTCTACGAAAAGGCAAGACAGGTAGTCGTCATCGATCATCACCGCAAAACAGTGAACTTCATCGACAACGCCGTTATCTTCCACCATGAGCCCTATGCTTCAAGCGCTTGCGAGATGGTGACTGAGCTTATCCAGTATTTCCGTTACAGCAACGACGAACGCATCGATTCCTGCTATGCAGAAGCTCTGCTTTCAGGAATAATGCTCGACACAAAGAACTTTGTCATGAGGACAGGCATCCGCACCTTTGAAGCTGCGGCGTATCTGAAAAAGCTCGGTGCCGATACTGTAGCTGTAAAGCTGCTGTTCTCAAGCTCCTTTGAGTCATACAGAAGAAAGACACAGGTAGTAGCATCGGCTGAGCTTTACAACAAATGTGCGATAGCCATGGCAGACTTCAGCTGCGACGACATAAGGCTCGTTGCTCCTCAGGCTGCTGATGAGCTTCTCAATATAACAGACGTTGACGCTTCATTCGTTATCTATCAGACAGGAAACACAATCAATATCTCCGGCCGCTCCCTCGGTGCTGTCAATGTACAGGTCATCATGGAAGAGCTCGGCGGAGGCGGTCATCAGACTATGGCTGCAACACAGATCGAAGACATTTCACTTCAGGAGGCAAAGGAGCGTCTTATGCACGCTATAGACATCCGATCGACTGAGATGAAGAATGTACAACAATGATTTAAAGAAAGGAATACCGATATGAAAGTAATTTTCTTACAGGATGTTAAGGGTTCAGGAAAAAAGGGCGAAGTAAAGAACGTTGCCGACGGATACGCCCGCAATATGCTCCTCCCCAAGGGACTTGCCGTTGAGGCAAATGCTACAAATATGACCAAGCTGAAAGGTCAGCAGGATTCTGCACAGCACAAGATCGATATGGAGAAGCAGGCTGCAAATGAAGCAGCAGACAAGCTCCGCGGAAAAAAGGTGGTTATCAAGGCTAAGGCCGGTTCTAATGACCGTCTCTTCGGCTCTGTTACTGCTGCGAATGTTGCTGATGCTATAAACGAGCAGTTCGGCATCAAGATCGACAAGAAAAAGATAACACTCAATACAGATATCAAGTCATTCGGTTCCTATACCGCTGACATCAAATTCTATACCGGAATTGCTGAAAAGATAGATGTTGAGGTAACTGAGGCTTAAGTTATGGCTGAAAACTCATTAGAAGCTATCCTCAGCGAAAGAGAGATGCCTCACAGCATAGAGGCTGAACAGTGCATCATCGGTGCAGCTATATCTGATCCCTCTGTGCTGAGCTCGATAGTCGAAAAGGTCAAGCCTGAGTATTTTTACAGCGAACAGCACCGCCAGCTCTATACGGTGATACTCCGTATGTTCAGCGGCGGTGCGCCCGTTGATATCGTTACTATCCTCAATGAAGCTGAGCGTCTCAATATCTTTGAGACGCCCGCCGAGGGACGACGTTATCTTTCGGAGATCGGTCAGCTGCTCCCGACCACATCCAACATCGAGAGCTACTGCCGGATTGTTGCTGACAAATACTATATCCGCTCACTTGCCTATGCTGCCCGTGAAATACTGTCCAATATCCAGTCGGGCGAGCAGGATGCCAACCTGCTTCTTGATTCGGCAGAACAGAAGATTTACGACATCCGTCAGGGACGTGATGTCAAAGGACTCGTTCCTATCGGCGATGCGGTAATAGAAGCCTATGACCGTCTCTCAAAGATCACCGGCGAGGACAGGGACAAGTATATCGGCGCCCGCACAGGCTTTACTCTTCTGGACAGCATCATGTCGGGACTTAACAAGTCTGACCTGATAATCCTTGCTGCAAGACCTGCTATGGGAAAGACTTCATTTGCTATGAATATCGCTACCAATGTTGCCCGGAAAAAGGACAAGGACGTAGTCGTATTCAATCTCGAGATGTCCAAGGAACAGATAGCTTCACGTATCCTTTCTACCGAAGCTCTCGTTGACTCGCACGCTCTCAGGAGCGGAAGGATCGCTCAGGAGGAATGGGTAAGACTTGCAACGAGTGCAGGACATCTGAGCAGCTTTCCTATGTTCATCGATGATACAGCAGGTATCACCGTTCAGCAGATGAAGGCAAAGCTCAGAAGAGTCAAGAACCTCGGACTGGTCATCATCGACTATCTCCAGCTCATGCAGACTACCTCACGTTCAGACAACAGAGCTGTAATTGTCGCTGAGATCACCCGAGAACTCAAGATAATGGCCAAGGAGCTGAATGTTCCGGTAATACTGCTTTCTCAGCTCTCCCGTGCTGTTGAGAGCAGAACAGACAAAAGACCTATGCTTTCAGATCTGCGTGAATCAGGTGCCATCGAGCAGGATGCGGATATCGTTCTGTTCCTGTACAGAGATGCTTATTATAATAAGGAGAGCACTGAGCAGAACATATCTGAATGTATCGTTGCCAAGAACCGTCACGGTGAAACAGGCACAGTCAAGCTGATATGGGACGGCTGCTTCACGCGCTTCTCAAATCCTGATTTCACTGAACCACCGGAGGATATAGGATGACAGACAAGGTCCTTGAATATATCAGGCGCTACAATATGTTATCAGAGGGCGATACCGCTGTCTGCGGCCTTTCAGGAGGTGCAGACAGCGTTTCGTTGTTGATAGTGCTGTACAGGCTTCGTGATACACTCGGGATAAAAGTTGAAGCCCTTCACGTCAACCACTGTCTGAGAGGAGCTGAAAGTGACAGGGATGAAGAATTCTGCCGTCAGCTCTGCAAGAGTCATGGTATCCCATTCACAGCAGTCTCATGTGACGTAAGATCCTATTCAAAGGAGAGATCGCTGTCCTGCGAAGAAGCTGCCCGTGAACTGCGATACGGCATTTTCAGAGAGCACACTAAGGGAAAGAAGCTCGCTACGGCTCATAATGCCGACGATAATCTGGAAACTGTCATTCTCAACCTTATAAGAGGAAGCGGACTTAAAGGAATAGCCGGCATCGTGCCTGTCAGAGACAATATCATCCGTCCCCTTCTGGCTGTATCACGTGAAGAGATAGAATCCTTCCTCAGGGATATCGGTCAGGGATATGTAACGGACAGCACCAATCTATCAGATGACTATACACGTAACCGGATAAGGCACAACATCATTCCGGTAATGAAGGAACTCAATACATCTATGATAAGCTCATCTGTCCGGTCTATCGGCACTCTGATGAAGGAGAATGAGCTTATCGAAGAGATGACTGACAGGGCTGTTCTGGCTCACAAGACGGATAAAGGCTACGCCGGACTTGAAGCAGAGCCGGAAGTGATCCGCCGGAGATGTATAGCAAGGCTCCTTTCTGAGAACGGTATCCCCTACTCGCATCAGCGTCTCGAGGATGCCGACCGTATACTTCCGGAGCATGGCAGGATAAACGTATCGGGAGAAATGTTCCTTGTTTCAGATGATGCGGGAATAAGGCTTGAAAGAATAAGCAGTGACGAGCCGCAGGATCTTTCGGCAAACCTTATTATCGGCGATAATTCTATATTTCCCGGGAGAATAATCAGATGCGAGCTTGTCAATTGTGATAAGGAGAAGAAATTTTCTCTCGTTCATAAAAACTTAACATTTTACCTGTTAGATTATGATAAAATAAATGGTGGAGCTATACTCCGAAACAGGCGTTTCGGCGATAAAATACAGCTCCCCGGCAGAGAGTTCAGATCATCTGTCAAAAAGCTGATAAACGAAACAGTCCCAAAAGAACTAAGGTCGTACCTGCACTTCATTGAAGATGCCGAGGGAACGATATTTGCCGAAAGGATCGGTATCGCAAAGCGTGTCGTTCCTACGGCGGATACAAGGAGACTGCTGAAAATAACAGTTATTTATTAAGCGAATGGAGCTGATAATTTGACACCAAAAAGAAACAAAGGCATAATTACCTATCTCTTTGTAGCGTTCGCTGCGCTTTTCCTGATCTATATTGTTTCTTCAAAACTTGCAGCAACCACCGAGCATACTGAGTACTCCACTGTGATACGTCATTTCGATGACCTTGAAGTATGTGATTATGAGCTTGATCTTGGAACCGGAGAGCTGACATACCAGCTTCTGGGTGATGAGACGCCTCATAAGTATACAGTACCGAGTGTTCAGATCTTCTATGATGATACAGAAGACTACCGTGAGAGGTATAATGCGAAGCATCCGGATCAGCCACTGAAGGAGGACTTCATAAAGGTCACCGACAGGACATGGCTGTACTCGCTGATACCTGTACTGCTTACTGTTGTACTCGGCATCGCGATACTCTACTTCATGATGAAGCAGAGCGGCGGAGGAAGCAAGTACACCACATTCGGCAAGGCAAATCTGAAAAATCAGGCAAGTGCCCGAAAGGCCACTTTTGCTGATGTTGCCGGTGCGGACGAAGAGAAACAGGAGCTGCAGGAGATAGTTGATTTTCTGAAGCATCCTAACAAGTATGCAGAGATCGGTGCTAAGGTCCCGAAGGGCGTTCTTCTTCTTGGACCTCCCGGTACAGGTAAGACTTTACTTGCAAGAGCGGTTGCCGGCGAGGCAGGCTGTCCATTCTTCCCTATCTCCGGTTCTGATTTCGTTGAGATGTTCGTCGGAGTCGGTGCGTCAAGAGTAAGAGACCTGTTTGAGCAGGCAAAAAAGCACGCACCTGCTATCATCTTCATCGATGAGATCGATGCTGTCGGTCGTCACAGAGGCGCAGGCCTCGGCGGCGGTCACGATGAGCGTGAGCAGACTCTCAACCAGCTTCTTGTTGAAATGGACGGCTTTACAGGCAACGAGAGCGTTATAGTTATCGCTGCTACCAACCGCCGTGATATCCTTGATCCCGCACTCCTCAGACCGGGACGCTTCGACCGTCAGATCGTTGTTGGTTATCCCGATGTCAAGGGACGTGAGGAGATACTTCGGGTTCATGCCAAGAACAAGCCTCTTGGTCCGGATGTTGACCTCAAGGTCATCGCTCAGACTACACAGGGCTTTACAGGCGCAGATCTGGAAAATCTTCTTAACGAGGCTGCCCTTCTCGCTGCAAGAGCCGGAAGGATGGCTCTCACCGAGAAGGATATCGAAGAGGCTACTCTCAAGGTAATCGCAGGTCCTGAGAAGAAGTCCAGGATCGTTACTGAAAACGATAAGAAGGTAACTGCTTATCATGAGGCCGGCCATGCAGTTGCTGCATATAACCTGCCATCACAGGATAAGGTACATCAGGTAACTATCATTCAGCGCGGAATGGCTGCCGGTCTGACAGTCACAAGGCCTGATACTGATGATATGCACGTTTCACGCAATCAGATGCGCGAGAAGATCATCATGCTTCTCGGCGGCCGCTGTGCAGAGGAGCTCTTCCTTGATGATATCTGCACAGGTGCATCAAATGATATTGAGCGTGCCACCAGCACCGCAAGGAACATGGTCACAAAGTATGGCTTCTCGTCAAAGATCGGTACTGTTGTATACGGTTCCGAGAATGATGAAGTATTCCTCGGCAAGGACTACGGTCACACAAGGAACTACAGTGAGGCTATCGCTGCTCAGATCGATGAGGAAGTTAAGGCTATCATTGAAAAGGCTTATGATGATTGTATCGCTATCCTCAAGGCTAACAGCGATAAGATGCACTTCCTTGCCAAGTATCTTCTGAAATACGAAAAGATCAACGGCGAGGACTTTGAGAAGCTCATGCGCGGAGAGATCGATGAATCTGTACTGATTGATGATCCTGCGCCGGTCACCGAAGATGCTGCAGTTACTGAAACTTCGGAGACAGCAGAGTCTTCAGAGATTGCTCAGGAAGATAACAAATGATGATACAGACGGAGACAGGACTTGTCTCCGTCTTTTCCTTTATTATTCATTTTCCGACTTGACTATCTTGCCATTTTGTGGTAAAATTAAATGTAGGAAGAAATGCAGCCGGAAAACAAACTGCCGGCTGAAGAAACGGAGGCTTTAGTATGAAGAATAACGAGATCGATTGCATCTGGACTGACAAAAAACGTACTCTGTTCGGACTCCCCATTTCCTTTACAAGATACTTCCTCACTGAAACAAAACTCATCACACGAACAGGCTTCCTCAATGTTGACGAGGACGAAATAGATATCTATAAGATAACAGATAAAAAGGTGCTTCTTCCTATTTCTCAGAGGATGTTCGGATGCGGCTCTATTCTCATTTTCAGCCGCGATACTGATACACCTGAAAAAGAAATACACAGCATAAAGAATGTACGACAGGTATCAAAGCTCATAGACAAGTACCTCAACATCATGCGTGACCGCTACGGTATCAGAGGACGTGACCTTATGGGCATGCATCACCATGATGCACATGATATGCACGATTCAGATTATGCTGATCAGCACGATAATTATTAAACAGTTCGGGGATTGAAATGATTTCTTTTATCACAGAAAAAATATCATCATGGGATAAGATCAAGGCTGAAACGCGCCCTGTATTCATATACGGTATGGGTGACGGTGCGCTGAAGATCATGTCGGTCTTCAAGAAGAAGGGCATTGAGCTTTCCGGCATATTCGCAAGCGATGAATTTGTCAGAGGCCATTCCTTTGAGGGGTTTCATGTACATAAGCTCTCGGAGATCGAAGAAATGGTCGATGATTTCGTTGTCGTACTTGCCTTTGCTGCCGGATATCAGTCCCTTGTCGACAAGATAAACGATATAAGTAAAAAGCATACGCTGTATGTTCCAGATGTACCCGTAGCCGGTGGCGGGCTGTTCACCTACGAATTCTGCTTACAGAATGCGGAAAAGATTCAGGAGGTGTACGATTCCCTTGAGGATGATTACTCCCGTCAGGTCTATGCAAACATCATCAATTTCAGGATAAGCGGAAATATACGCTATCTTGACAGCGTCACTACGCCCAAGTCAGAGATCTACAAGAATCTTATAAAGCCCGGCTCTAATGAAGTCTATGTTGACCTCGGCGCTTACAACGGAGATACCATAAGAGAAGTGCTCGAATTCACAAAGGGGCGCTATTCTTCCATCTATGCCATGGAACCCGACTGGAAGAACTACAAGAAGCTGGCTAAATTTGTGGATGGAATGTCGCACGTCAAAGCCTACCATGCCGCAGCATGGTGCGTTGACACTGAGCTTCCCTTCGCATCCAAGGCAGGAAGACAGTCTTCAATCTCAGCTGACTCTGAGTACACGGTCGAGGCGCTTACTGTTGACAGTGTGCTTGAAGATAAGGCTGCTACTATCATCAAAATGGACGTTGAGGGCTTTGAACGAGAGGCTATATGGGGCGCGTCCCAGACGATCGGTCACTACTCCCCTAAGCTCATGATATCCCTCTACCACCGTAATGAGGATATCTTCGAGCTTCCCTTATTGATAAAGACACTAAATCCTGAGTACAGGCTTTTTATCCGTCATCAGCTATACATCCCCGCATGGGAAACAAATCTATACGCTATACCATAATTTCCGGTTCATAGTCGGTAATGATATCTTTACGCCATAGTATTTCTGAAGTTCATTCAGGCTTACTATGGCGTTTTTATTGACATATCATCAATGCTGTGATATAATATATTTTAATACTTTTTAAGAGTATACGGAGGTATTTATGAACGCACTTGTTATCAACTGCAGTCCTGTCAGAAACGGTGCTACGGCAGAGATCGTAAGACTGGTTTCAGAACAGCTATCCTCAAGATATACCACTGAGACGGTTTGCATCGATGATTACAGCTTCGGCTACTGCAAAGGGTGCAGAAGCTGCCATATCACAGCTGAATGTATTCAGAAAGACGATGTAGACCTGCTGATGAATGAATTTGAACGCGCAGATATTATTTTATCAGTATCCCCGTCATACTGGGCGGATATACCCGGGCAATTCAAAGCGTTTATTGACCGATGCACACCATGGTGCAATACCCATGAGCCACATTCAAGCATCAGTCCGGGCAAAAAGGGCTATGTAATTGCATTACGAACAGGACCGGGGATGAAGGAGTGCGACAGAGTAATAAGCAGCATCGAGCATTTTTATGGACACCTGGAAATAGAATGCTGCGGAAGTCTCGGATTATGCTCTGTTGAATACAAAGAGGCAGTAAAAGACAGAGAGAATGAGATCAGGGATTTTTGTGAGCAAATATAGGACATATTCTGAATAATCCTGACAGTATCTATTATTACAATGCCCATGAGCGATACTAATCGCTCATGGGCAACTCTTATATACGAGGATCTGCCTTGTACATTTGTCAGTAACACTTTTTGCCCGCTGGCATATTATGTACTATGAACCGCGAACAACGCGCTTCAAATACATTTTCAAAGGGGATACAATTATGTGTAATTCTTGCTTCGACGGAAACAACTGCTGGTGGATCATTCTCCTCATTCTCATCTTCCTGATGATGGGATCCTGCGGCTGCAGCGGCTGTAATAATGACTGCGGCAACGGATGCGGCTGCGGATGCTGAGATGACAAAAATGCCGGAGCATGATGCTCCGGCATTTACATAATCTATTGTTACTGAGCTGCCTTGAGTTCAGTGTTTCCTGCATCATACAGGATAGGCTGTCCGTTGTTCAGCACGCAATCAGCAGTGACACGTACTCTTGCAATACCGCTGTTAGACGGCACAGAATACATAGTCTTCATAAGGATGCCTTCAAGTATAGAGCGAAGACCTCTTGCTCCTGTCTTCTGAGCGATAGCCTTCTTGGCTATCTCTACAAGTGCGTCGTTGTCTATCTCAAGCTCGATATCATCATAGCTGAAGAGCTTCTTGTACTGCTTTATAAGAGCGTTCTTCGGCTCGGTGAGGATGCTTACAAGAGTATTCTCATCGAGTTCCTCAAGAACTGTGATGACGGGAAGTCTGCCGACAAACTCAGGTACCATACCGAATTTGATAAGATCCTTCGGGATGACCTTCTTGAATATATTATCCTTTTCTTCCTGCTTAGGCTTTATATCGCCGCCGAAGCCGATAGGAGCCTTGCCGATACGCTTCTGTATCTGCCTTTCAAGGCCGTCAAATGCTCCGCCGCAGATAAAGAGGATATTCTTTGTGTCGATCTGGATGCACTCCTGATTCGGATGCTTTCTTCCGCCCTGAGGAGGTACATTTGATACTGTTCCCTCAATGATCTTGAGAAGCGCCTGCTGTACTCCCTCGCCGCTGACGTCACGGGTAAGAGAGGTATTCTCTGATTTTCTGGCTATCTTATCGATCTCATCGATATAGATGATACCTCGCTCAGCTGCCTTGATATCAAAGTCGGCTGCCTGTATGAGCCTGAGAAGGACATTCTCAACGTCATCTCCGACATAGCCGGCCTCAGTGATTGTTGTGGCATCAGCAATAGCAAAGGGTACATTCAGCAGCTTGGCCAGAGTCTGTGCAAGAAATGTCTTTCCTACACCAGTCGGACCGAGAAGCAGAACGTTGCTCTTCTGAAGCTCAACATCATCACCTACATCAGATTTCTGATCCTGGCTGAGTATCCTCTTATAGTGGTTATACACAGCAACAGCAAGAGATATCTTTGCATCATCCTGTCCGATTACATAATCGTCAAGGAATGCCTTTATCTCCATGGGCTTGAGAAGTTTTGCAGCAGCAAGATTATATTCCTTCTTCTTGGAAACAGCCTTGCGGTTTGCCTTGGAGATACCCGGACCATAGAGCATCTCATAGCAATACTCTACGCATTCATCACAGATATTGGAATTCGCAGCAGAAAACATACTGCGTACCCTGTTCTCCCCTTTACCGCAGAAGCTGCAGGTCTTTAAATCTGCCATGTATGACTTACCTCTTTTCGATCACTTTATCGATGAGTCCGTACTCAAGTGCTTCCTGAGCGGTCATATAATTATCTCTTTCTGTATCTGCCTGTACCTGGTCGATAGGCTTACCGGTATTGAGTGCAAGAAGCTCATTCATCTTCTGACGTGTGCGGAGAAGGTGATCTGAATGGATCTTGATATCTGTGCACTGGCCGGAAAGTCCGCCTGAGATAAGAGGCTGGTGTATCATGATCTCGCTGTTGGGAAGTGCAAAGCGCTTGCCCTTAGCGCCAGCAGCAAGAAGAAATGCGCCCATTGAAGCTGCCATACCTATACAGATAGTAGATACATCACACTTGATATACTGCATCGTATCATAGATAGCCATACCAGACGTAATGGAACCTCCGGGACTGTTGATGTAGAGTGCGATATCCTTCTCTGTATCCTGGCTCTCGAGGAAAAGCAGCTGTGCAACTACAAGACTTGCAGTAGTATCATTGACCTGATCAGAGAGCATTATGATCCTGTCATTGAGAAGTCTTGAGAATATATCGTATGAACGCTCTCCACGGCTTGTCTGCTCGACAACATAGGGTATAAAACTCATATTTTCCATCCTTTCCATTACTTATAATTCTGCCCATTTATTGAGCAATATAAACACTGTTGCCCCGCAATTGCGGGACAACATGGTTTTATCTTATATTTGATTATTCCTCGGAAGCTGCTTCCTCAGCTGCGCTGTTATCAACAACAGCGTTCTCCTTTACAAGATCAACAGCCTTCTGTACTCTGAGGTCATTTCTGTAATCCTCAACAGGGATGAAGCGCTTGATAGTCTCTATGTCAACATTGTTTGCTGCTGCCATATCCTGGAGACCTGCATTGAGCTCATCTTCAGAGATTTCGATGTTCTCGAGCTCAGCGATCTTCTCAAGAGCAAGTCTGAGCTTAACCTCACCAACAGCTCTGTCTCTGTAGCTGTCTCTGAGAGCATCCTCGGTCATGCCTGTGTACTGGCAGTAAAGCGGAAGAGTCATGCCGGACTGCTGGAGCTGCTGTGCAAAGCTGTTCATCAGTGTATCGATGCGCTGCTCGAACATACAGTTAGGAATGGGAGAATCAACCTTCTCGATGAGTGCTGTAAGTATAGCGTTCTCAAAAGCGCTCTCAGCCTGCTTTACAGCAGAATCAGCGAGCTTCTCCTTGATATCAGCCTTGTAATCAGCAACTGTATCGAAATCAGTTGAATCCTTGATGAGATCATCATCGATCTCAGGAAGCTCTTCATAGGAGATGGAATTGATCTTTGTCTTGAATGTAGCTTCCTTGCCTGCATAATCAGTCATCTGATAATCCTCAGGGAAGGTAACAACTACATCGAAGCTGTCGCCAACATTGTGGCCAACGATCTGATCCTCGAAGCCGGGGATGAATGCACCGCTGCCGAGTGTAAGGGGATGATTCTCACCCTTGCCGCCCTCAAATGCCTCATCACCGAAGAATCCCTCGAAGTCGATGTTCACTTCATCGCCGAGCTGAGCAGGTCTGTCTTCAACAGTAACTACTCTTGCGTTCTTCTTTCTGATGATCTCGATCTGCTTCTCTACATCCTCGTCAGTTACTTCTCTTACTTCCTTGGGAGCCTTGATGCCCTTGTAGTCTGTGATCTCGATCTCAGGCTTTGTAACACAAACAGCCTTGATCTCAACACCATTCTCCTTATCGAGAGATGTTACCTCGATATTAGGTCTGTCAACGAGCTCGAGCTTTGTCTCAGCAATTGCTGCATCAAGCTCTGCAGGGATAAGAGAGTTGATAGCTCCCTCATAGAATGCGCCCTCGCCGTATGCCATCTCAGCCATCTTACGGGAAACCTTGCCCTTTCTGAAGCCCTTCAGAACGATATTCTTCTTCTGACGCTGATATTCCTTCTCAACAGCAGTTTCAAAGGTCTGGGGATCGATGCTGATGATCAGTTCGGTTGTGTTTACATCAGTCTTGTTTGATGATTTTAAGCTCATGATATTTCTCCTTAATAATATATATAATTATACCTGAAATATTATACCACATTTTACCGGATTTTTCCACTAAAATGCGCTACTTCTGTGTTTTGAACAAAACTACATCACTCTCTCAGGCCTGAATTGTAAAAAATCGCCTGAAATCAGATGGAAATTGATGTCATCATATACTCCCTGCACGCATAATTCATGCGCCGAGCGGCCGTGGATGTGGCCATAGTAGCACTCCCTGATCTTGTTGCGGTAAAGTACTTCAAGTATGTCATAGTTGAAGTTTGAACCAAAGATCGGAGGATAGTGCATGAACACGATAGGTTCAAGGCTGGCTGCTATCGCTGACTGTATGGATGTTTCGAGACGCTGGACTTCCCTGCGGAGCACTTTTTCATCCTGAGTCTCGCCGTTCATGCTTACCCAGCCTCTTGTACCGCATATTCCCTTCCCCATATATTCATAATGATTGTTATGAAGTATATGTATGGTGGAGAATTCATTTTCCCTTAGGAAGCACTCCATTTTATTCATGGTGCTCCACCAGTAATCATGATTGCCCTTGAGGATTATCTTCTTTCCGGGAAGGTCATTGATGAACCGGAAGTCGGGTATTGCCTGCTGCATAGACATACCCCATGATATATCCCCTGCCAGCACTACTGTATCCTCAGGCTGAACAGTCTCGAGCCAGTTCTTTTCGATCAGCTCATGATAATGCTCCCAGCCTTTGAATACCTCCATAGTCTTCGCAGGATCACAGAAGCTGAGATGAAGATCGGCTATGGTGTACAGGCTCATCAGATACCGAGTGTATCAAGCACATACTGCTTCTGATCCTTCTTGTCGATAGTATCGTTGAAGCGGTCTTTCTTGTTCTTGAGACCTGCAAGTGCAGCAGGTACAGGGATATCGGATAATGCAGCGATCTGGTCTACCATTTCATACTCGTCTGCATCAGACTTTCCGCCTGTAAGTGCTTCGAGTACAGCTGCGCTGAACTTGTAGGGGCTTGCTGTGGAAGCGATAACAGTCTTTGTTGTATCACCTGTCTCAGCTTTATAGTCATTATATACCTTTACTGCAACTGCCGTATGTGTGTCGCAGGTGTAGGAATACTTCTTGTATACATCGCTGATAGCCTGCTTTGTGGAAGCATCATCGCAGAATCCTGCGGCAAACTCTTCCTTCAGCTTCTTCTTTACATCATCGCTGACCTCGTATCTTCCCTCAGAAGCGAGCTTACCGAACCACTCGTTGATAACGGCGTCGTTCTCCCCTGTCATTATGTATAGAAGTCTTTCCAGATTGCTGGAGATAAGGATATCCATGGAGGGAGAAACAGTTGCATAGAACTTTCTGTTTCTGTCATAGATACCTGTGTTTATGAAATCGGTCAGTACATTATTGATGTTTGAAGCGCAGATGAGCTTGTTTACAGGCACGCCCATGTGCTTTGCATAGTAAGCAGCAAGGATATTGCCGAAGTTTCCTGTGGGAACAACTATGTTGATCTTCTCGCCAAGCTCTATCTCACCGTCTTTTACAAGCTCTGCATAGGCAGATACATAGTAAACTACCTGAGGAACGAGACGTCCCCAGTTTATGGAGTTGGCAGAGGAGAACATCATGCCGTTGTCATCAAGCTGCTTCTTTACATCAGCATCGGTAAAAATAGCCTTAACGCCGTTCTGGCAGTCATCAAAGTTGCCCTTGATAGCGCATACTCCGACATTGCTTCCCTCCTGAGTCTTCATCTGACGCTTCTGCATCGGGCTTACGCCGTCCTCAGGATAGAACACAAGTATAGATGTGCCTTCTACGTCCTTGAATCCCTCAAGTGCAGCCTTTCCGGTATCTCCGGATGTAGCAACAAGGATCACTATCTTCTTGTCGAGGTTTATCTTCTTTGCAGATGTAGTAAGGAAGTAAGGAAGGATCTGGAGAGCCATATCCTTGAATGCACAGGTAGGACCGTGCCAGAGCTCGAGCATATAGGTGCCGTCAAAGAGATGAGCTATCTCTGAGATGCTCTCTGTCTCGAAATTCTTTGTGGAGTAGGCATTGTCTGTGCAGTACCTGATCTCTGCCTCTGTGAAATCAGTGAGGTACTTAGAGAAGACATAAGCTGCCCTGTCGGCGTACTTCATACCGCCGATGCTCTTTATCTCGTCAAGTGAAAGCGAAGGGATCGACTCAGGAACGAAAAGGCCGCCCTCAACAGAAATACCCTGTGTGATGGCCTGCGCGCTGCTGACTCTTACTTCACTGTTTCTTGTACTTTTGTAAAACATAGGATCACCCTTCAGAAAAATATATTATAGCCTGTTGTATCAAAGGCATTTGGTATATAATCGATACTGAGAACTCTTCCGCCGCTGATTATCACCTGAGCGATATCGAATCTTGGCTGGAGCTCAGTTGGATTCTTGATACAGTAATCACTTGCAGTCCTTATGATAAGTCCCTGCTTGCGCTTGTTCACAGCTTCAAAACCGGTCACCATGCTGTCCGGCTTGCGGGACTTGACTTCCACGAAAGCAAGATACTCGCCGTTTTCTGCGATTATATCGATCTCACCGCCGCGTATACGATAATTCCGGGCAACTATCCTGTAGCCATGGCTTTCCAGATATCTGCAGACGGATTCCTCGCCTATACGGCCTGTTTCAGTCTTATCCATTATTTATCAGCTTCTTCAGAAAGCTCTTTCTGTGAACGTCGGAAATGCCGTACTTCCCGATCATTTCATAGTGCATCGCTGTTCCGTAGCCCTTATGCTGTTCAAAGCCGTACTGTGGATATCTTACAGCAAGGTCGCGGAGAGCGCGGTCCCTTGAGACCTTTGCAAGAACTGATGCTGCTGCGATGGAAGCCGAATGAGCATCGCCCTTGATGACACACTGCGCAGGACGGTCAAGGTCGGGAAGCCTGTTGCCGTCAACAAGCACCATGTCAGGAGCTATTGCCAGTCCGCTGACTGCCCGCTGCATGGCAAGCATCGTAGCCTGAAGTATATTGAGCCTGTCGATCTCCTCAACAGTTGCAGATGCCACACAATAGGCCGCCGCCTTCTCTGTGATCACATCGAAAAGCTCCTCACGGCGTTTCTCTGATATCTTCTTGCTGTCGTTAAGATAGTCAATGAGAGTACCTTCCGAAAGTATTACAGCTGCTGCGTAAACATCACCGGCAAGAGGACCTCTTCCGGCCTCGTCTACTCCGCATATAACAGGGTATTCCCTGCGAAGCTCTGAATCATATTCAAAAAGCTCCTTATGAAGTATGATCCTCGGCATCTCTCACACCTCCGGCATTTCAAGAGTTATCCTGCCAAGCTTTCCGCTTCGGAACTCGTCCAGAACGGTTATGGCTGCTCTTTCTGTATTGATAACACTGCCGGAAAGCACCATGCCGCGCTTCTTTCCGACAAGCTCAAGAAGCTCAGGTCCGGTCTCTCCGCCGGATAGCTCTACCTTATAGCGTTCCTTCAGTGACGAAGGATAGGACTCGGCGAGGAAGCTCAGGAGCTTCATCGCAAGTGTCTCAACATCGAGGATATCATCGCTGATAGCTCCTGTGAAAGCGAGCCTTATGGCGGCTGACTGATCCTCGAACTTCGGCCAGAGTACGCCCGGCATATCAAGAAGCTCGGTATTATCCTTCAGCTTTACCCACTGCTTGACGCGGGTAACGCCCGGCCTGTCCTCGACCTTGGTGCGCTTGGAACCTGCCATGCGGTTGATAAGTGAGCTTTTTCCGACATTCGGTATACCGAGTATCATAAGCCTTATCGGTGCACCAGCCATTCCGCTGCGTTCACGCTTTGCCATAAGCTCCGACAGCACCTTGCTCCTGAGCTCTGGCATTACACGGTTCATTCCCTTGCCTGATCTGCAATCCACAGCCAGCGCAGGGATGTTATTCTTAGCAAAGTGATCGAGCCAGAGCTGAGTAGCCCTGCTGTCAGCGAGGTCGCTCTTGTTGAGGAGCAGAAGTCTCGGTTTCTTCCCGGTGAGGGAGTCGATCTCGGGATTACGGCTGCTCAGAGGCGTCCTTGCGTCCACAAGCTCCACCACGGCATCAACGAGCTTGAGGTTGGCAGCTATTGCCCTCCTCGTTTTCGCCATGTGTCCGGGGAACCACTGGATCACTTTCATATCATAGTTGTTTTCAAGATTATCCACAGATACCTCCTGTCCGTGGTCAGTCAACAGCACCAAAGCTGCTGAAGGGGTATATCCTCAGCACAGCCTTTCCGGTGATATCTTCAAGCGGGATCAATCCGACCTCCGCGGAACGGCTGTCCTTGGAAACGTTTCTGTTATCACCCATCACAAAGACAAAGCCTTCGGGTATCGTAACAGGGTACTGCCCCGTAAAAGCGCCGCTGTCCAGATGAGTCAGGCCTTTGGTGACGTACGTCTCGTCAAGCATAGAACCGTCAACATATACAGCCCCGCGCTCAAAGTCGATGTCTATCGTCTGGCCCTCCGAAGCGATGACTCTTTTGACGATCGTCTTGCAGATACCTGTATTATACACAGGTTTGCCTGAACTGTCAAGGGTGACAGAATCATTTGCTTCTACAATTATTATATCACCGGGATCGGGATCTCTGGCGATCTTTGATACTATCAGCTTATCGCCCGGCAATAAGGTGTCCTCCATAGAAGAACCGCTGACCGTTGTCACGCTGATAAGATAGGTGAATACCAGCATGAACAGGAAAAAAGTAATGATGAGGGTTTCAATGAACCCTGCGATCTCCGACACAGATTTGCCGGAACCCTTTTCTTTAGTCATTAGCAGACTCTTTCCATGAATTGAACAGGAATTTGAAGTTCTTGAGAGGATAGTATCTGATGATAGCCTTTCCGTAGATCTGCTTCTTGCTGATAAGGCCGACATGAGAATCACGGCTGTCTGTTGAGCCGTTTCTGTTATCTCCCATTACGAAGCAGTATCCCTTGGGAATGGTTATCGGATACTGACCTGTGAATGCGCCGAGATCGTTTGTGGTAGATCCGGCAGCTATGTAAGGCTCATCGATGACCTTTCCGTCAACAGTTACCTTATTGTCGGAGATATCGATAGTCTGACCTTCGCAGGCGATAACTCTCTTGATTATACACTGGTTGAGTGTGCTCTGCATCTTCTGATCGGGAACATAGGCCTCACCATTGTCATTGAGCAGATAGTTCTTGTCGTTGTCGATAACGATGATATCGCCGTATTTGACATCGGTATATACCATTGACATGAGTATCTTGTCCTGTTCCTGTGAATCATCAAAGTGCTTGTTGAGCGTAGGCACCATCGAGTGACCGCTTATAGTCACAGGATGTGCGCAGTATGTAATTAACATGATCATCACAAAGACTGCAATGAGCGTCGATTCTACGATCTCTACTATATCACTGAGGATGCTGCCTTCCTTCTTCTCCTCTGCCTTCTCGGAAGCAGCAGCCGGAGAGGCCGCATTCTCCTCATTTATTATCTTCTCTTCTGTATTATTGTCCATTTACAACACCTCTCATCTGTCTGAGTAAAAAGATCTTTAATGTAGCAAAAAAGGGACGTGACGTCCCTCAAGGAAAGGACGAGTCAGCCGGACATACCGGCTGAACTCAGTCTGCATGTAACGCAGATAGCTGATTGACTCAGCGGATCTGCTCCTTAACCTTAGCAGCCTTACCAACTCTGTCTCTGAGGTAGTAGAGCTTAGCTCTGCGAACCTTACCGTGTCTGATAACCTCAACCTTGTCTACAACAGGTGAGTGGAGAGGGAATACTCTCTCGATACCACAGCCGTGTGCTACACGTCTTACGGTAAATGTCTCGTTGATTCCGCCGTGCTTCTTAGCGATAACAGTACCCTCAAATACCTGGATACGGCTCTTCTCGCCTTCCTTGATCTGAACGTGTACCTTTACGGTATCGCCGACGTTGAACTGCGGAACGTCCTGCTTCATGCTTGACTCGCTGATTAACTTAAGTGCATCCATTTTCTTTTCCTCCTGAATTTCCGGACATTCATACGCTTCCGCAGTACACGGATTCAGCTTTCCGTGAACCGCAGACGTTGACCTCCTTGCGGCAGGTGAGCTCTGCTCTTACAGCGCAGCGGACTGACCGATTTAATGTCTTACGGCATTAACCCTCATCTGCACGTGAGAATGCAGACGGATTTCAAATGCTTTTATATCATAACATACTTTTACGGAAAATGCAAGTGTTTTCACGAAAAAATTTCATTATTTTCGCAAAATATTCCCGTACGGCGTATCCGGGCAGGTTCAAAACAGTGTGAACCCGCTATTTTAAGGGCTTCAAAGAACAATGTCGGGTTATAGTTGGTCTGTGTGCCGGCAGGAAGGCGAAGCTCCATATCCACCGAATTCCCGGTGATCTCACACTTTTCGACCTTCATATCGGGCTTGATATCAACAGTTTTGATGCCCTTCTTGGTCTTCTTTTCTATAAGTATCTCATCCTGCGAGAGAAGAGACTGTATATCCTCATATAAAGCAGCCGGCTCTTCCGTTTCAAGAGAGAAGCTGTAGGTGGCGTTGGCGATGGCTGTGACCTTCTGCTTCTGCTCGGCTACGGATACCACGCGCATACCCTCAGGCATTACAGCATTCAGGGCGTCCCGGACTTTATCAAGAGGCATTACCTCGGTCAGATTGAAGTCCATTATCTCACAGCTGCTCTCAAATCCAAGAGAAAGCGCAAGGGCGAATGCGTAGTACGGATGAGGATTGAAGCCCTCGGTGTACCATACCGGCAGCTTTGAGCGGCGGAAGGTACGGAGCATGAAACGGTTAAGATCAAGATGAGAGATATACTTTGCCCTGCCTGTCTTTTCAAATACTGCACGAAGCCTCATTACTGCTGCACTCAAAAGCACTCCCTCCCTACACATTTATTGACTCCGCAGCCGGAGCAGCGCTCGCGGCAGTTAGGAGTAGTCTTTGACTGATGCGCCGTCTTGTTCTCGCGGATGAAGAATTCCTTGGAGACCATGTAGTCAAGATGATCCCATGGAAGGATCTCGTCATAGCTGAATCGTCTGTGTGCATAGAATCCCGGATCTACGCCGCATTCCTTAAAGGCCTCGAGCCACTGGTCGAACTTGTAGTGTTCACTCCAGCTGTCGAATTTGCAGCCGCGCTTCCATGCTGTATATATCACCTTGCACAGTCTCCTGTCGCCCTTTGCAAGAACGACCTCAAGAAGGCTGACATTAGGATCATGGTAGCTGACCTTGACCTTCTTGCTCGTAACGGAATCAAGCAGGAGCTTCTGCTTATGCTCTATCATCTCAGGAGTGTCCTGAGGTTCGAACTGGAATGGGGTGAAGGGTTTGGGAACAAAGGTGGCGCAGCTTATGGAGACCTGCACTCCCCTGCCCTTAGGTCTGTTTTCGATACTGTAGAACAGATCGATGATCCTCTGGGCAAGCTCAGCGATGCCTACTATATCCTCGTCCGTCTCTGTGGGGAGTCCCATCATAAAGTAGAGCTTTACGGCAGAATAACCGCCCTCAAAGGCTATGCGGCAGGTATTCATTATCTCTTCCTCTGATACGTTCTTATTGATAACGTCACGCAGGCGCTGTGTGCCGCCTTCTGCTGCGAAGGTCAGACCGCTCTTGCGGACCTTCTTGATCTTTTCCAGCAGGGATTCGGAGAAATTGTCAACTCTCAGGGACGGCAGAGAGAGGTTTATCTTCTCGGACGCTGTGTATTCAAGAAGCTGAGTAAGCATCGGATCAATGCCGGAGTGGTCGCTTGTACTGAGGGATGCGAGGGATATCTCGTCATATCCGGTATTTTCGCAGAGGCATCTTGCCTCACGGCAGATAGTATCAGGCTCCTTCTCGCGGAAGGGACGGTAGATGAAACCGGCCTGACAGAACCGGCAGCCTCTTATGCAGCCTCTGAGCACCTCCACCGATACACGGTCATGTACGATCTCAGTGAACGGGACTACGAAGTTTTCGGGATAGAAGACCTTGTCCATATCCCTGATGATACGCTTCTGTATACGCTCGGGAGCTCCGTCGCTCACTTCGATGCGGTCGATAGTACCGTCTTTCTTATAAAAATAGTGGTAGAACTGTGGAACATAGACGCCGCCAATATGAGCAGCCCTGCGGAGGAAGTCAATACGCTTTGCCCCCTGCTTCTTCATCTCGTTGTAGAGATCCATGATCTCGAGATTGACCTCTTCGCCCTCGCCGAGGATTATGATATCAAAGAAATCAGCAAGCGGCTCGGGATTACAGACACAGGGGCCGCCGGCAACAACAATCTGTGTCAGCTCTTCCGTTCGGTCACGGGAGAAGATCGGTATACCCGCAAGATCAAGCATATTCAGCACATTTGCATAAGACAGCTCGTACTGCATGGTGAAACCGATGAAGTCGAAGTCCTTTATCGGATCAAGACTCTCAAGAGCATAGAGAGGTATATCGTTCTTACGCATTATCTCCTCGAAATCAAGTCCGGGAGCGAAACACCTCTCGCACCAGTAGTTCTCACGTTCATTCGTGAGCGAATAGAGTATCTTCATTCCGAGATGAGACATACCTATATCATAAGTATCAGGGAAGCAGAAGGCGAATCTGACATCGACCTTCGACTTGTCCTTTATAATGCTGCCGACCTCTCCGCCGATGTAGCGGGAAGGCTTCTGTACCTCAAGCAGGTGCTTTTCAATCTTATCTTTAAGTGTCATCAGGACCTCCAAGCTCTTTTTCAAAAAGGATCATATCGCGTAGCTGAACTCCGGCTTCGATTATCGGGTGATCATAGTTGATCGTAAAAAAATCCGGTATACTTCCGCTTCTTCTGAAACCACATCTCTCATAGAAAGGGACGGTAAGAGGACTGTCGCCTGTGCCAAGCGTAAGAATGCGGTATCTGCCGGAATACTCCCGCTCAATAAACCTTATCAGTTCTCTTCCAATGCCGCGTCTCTGGTATTGAGGCTTAACAGCGATATTCTTTATCTCAAGAACGCCATTCCCCTCGTCGGTAACGGCACATATACCGCAGATATAGCCGTTTGTCTCGTAAGCATACAGCTCACAGCGGTCAAGATAGCGCAGTATCATGTCTTCCTGCTCATCGCCGATAAGGAGCAGCTCCATGCAGGAACGCTTATCCTCCGTGATCTTACGTATCATGTAAGATTCTTGTCACTGAAGCGGACGGGAAGGAAATCGCTGAGACTGTGTTCACCGTCAGAAAGGATGACTGCCATGTCGTCTGCAGCAAACTCAGCCATCACCTGGAGACAGGCGCCGCAGGGAGTACACGGAACTGAATAATCATCTCCCGCGCTTCCGGCGACTGCTATTGCTTTTATCTCAGTCTCGCCTTCGGAGATCGCTTTGAAAATAGCCGTTCTTTCGGCACATATAGTCATCGAATAGGAAGCATTCTCTATATTGCAGCCTGTGTATACCTTGCCTGAGCCTGCAACAAGGGCAGCACCCACATGAAAATGGGAATAGGGGCTGTAGGAGCTCCCGGATGCTCTGACTGCAAGATCAAAGAGTTCTTTACTTTTCATGCTGGCCCACCTTCCTCTTCTTTCCGTCCGGTGTTACTATATATGTATTCTCAAGCTGGAGATTAAGGTTGCCGACAACAGCGTGTCTGTATTCGTTGCGGAGCTGAGTCTGCTCCTCCTTCTCTTCAGGTGTAAGGCCCTCGGTTTTTGACTTGCGGGCAAGTTCGTTGATCCTGTCGATTTTCTTCTGATCCATAGTGTCCTCCTGTAATGTGTAAGGTCATAATCTTTCAAGTTAGATTATAACCCAAATCAGAGCGAAAGTCAAGAAAAGACTGGATTTTGCTCCGGCTGTATGCTATAATGGATAAAAAGCCCGTCCGTATAAGCAGAACGGACAACCAAAGAATATCATACACATGGATGGTATAAACACAGGAGGTATCCGCAGATGAAGAAAGCTGTTGTGACCGGAGGCGCCGGCGGGATAGGCGCAGCTGTTTGCCGTGCCCTTGCCGCAGACGGTTATCATGTATTCATCAATTATTCCAGATCAAAGGGCAAGGCAGAGATAATCGCAAAAGAGACCGGCGGAACTGCCGTTTGCTTTGATATAACAAATGAAGAAGCTGTCAGGAAGTTCTTCGACTCTGAAAAGGACATCGATCTCCTCGTTAACAACGCCGGAATATCAGAAATAGATCTCTTCACTTCTATTGAGCCTTCAAAGTCCCGCAGGATCATGGAGGTCAATCTCATAGGCGCTATGAACTGTGCAAGAGCCGTGCTGCCGGATATGATACACAGGAAATGCGGTTCGGTCATCAATATCTCGTCTATGTGGGGACAGTGCGGCGCTTCCTGTGAGGTCGATTATTCTGCATCCAAGGCCGGACTGATAGGCTTTACCAAGGCATTGGCTAAGGAGGTCGCGCCGTCAGGCATCCGTGTGAACTGTGTAGCTCCCGGATTCATTATGACTGAGATGAACAGCCGTTTCTCGCCTGAGGATCTTGAACTGATACGCGAGGACATTCCTCTCGGTATATTCGGGGAACCTCGTCATATAGCGGACGCTGTCGCCTTCCTTGCTTCTGACCATGCTGAGTACATCACCGGGCAGGTACTGGCCGTAAACGGCGGAATGGTAATATAGACACAGAAAGGATGTAAGATATGGATATCAAAGGACTGCCGGAAAGGCTCATGAAACAGATAGAATTTATGCTCGAGCTTGACAAAATGAAGAATCTCTACCGTCAGACCTATGTGCTGCATGAGGACAGAAAGGAAAACGATGCGGAACACAGCTGGCATATTGCTGTGCTTGCATTTCTGCTTGCCGAATACTCAAATGAGCCTGTTGATGTATGTCATGTTATGAAGATGCTCCTCCTGCATGATGTTGTTGAGATAGACGCAGGCGATACATACTGCTATGACAGCGAGGGCAACAAGACAAAAGCCGAACGCGAGGAAAAGGCTGCAAGAAGGATCTTCGGACTCCTTCCTGAGGATCAGCGTGATGAATACTATAAGCTATGGCGTGAATTTGAGGATTCAGAAACGCCTGAGGCGAGATATGCTGCCATACTTGACCGTCTGCAGCCCCTTACTCTGAACTACACCAGAAACGGACAGTCATGGAAGGAGCACGGCGTAGCCAGAGAGCAGGTCATAGGAAGGAACAGGGAATATTTCAAGGATTCCGATCAGCTGAGCGAGCTCATCAAGGCCATCATCTATGATGCTGCCGAGAAAGGCTGGCTCAAATAATAGTAAAACCGCCCAAAAAGTTCTTCACAATCACGTGTACTATTACTAATAAGCCGAAAATAGTGATAGTTTGATGATATTTATTTTCCCGATATTGAAACTGTCTCACCTGTATGTTATTATATGATATGTAGAATAACATAATCAGACATAATGTGCAGTACGCACTTTCGTTTAACAAAAGGAATGATCTTATGAAAATAAATATTGAAAAAAACGTTGCTTTTATTAAAAGGCTGAACGATAAACGCAATAACAACTCAGAGCGCTTCGGACTTCTCAATCTTATTCTGATGGTCGTTTTCCCTGTTTTCATCACAACTATGGCAGAGATAAACCAGTTCAAATATGTTGGGAAGTTTCTGCACTTTGCAACATCGCGCCCCGGTGTCATCACATTCGATATACTGGTTGCGGCTCTCGTCTTCCTGTTCATGCTGGCGATATTCCGCAAGGGCTGGCTGGCAGTAAGTGTGCAGAGCTTTGTCTACATGGCGCTCAGCATTACCGAGCTGTTCAAGTACGGTACAAACGGCAATCACCTCATACTTTCGGATATGAAGCTCATCAGGAGCGTCAAGAGCCTTTCTTCTTTCGCCTATATTAAGATAACCCACAGGCTCATCATCTACTGTGCGATAGTTGTACTCTTTGCGCTTATAGTCTTCTGGTTAAACCCGAAATTTGAACTTCAGCCGTCAAAGAGAGTTATCATGGGGCTTATGTGTGTTGCACCTGCCTCGGCAATGATACTGGTGCCGTCCTTCTATAATCCTGTATACTCCCTTTTCGGAGTTGATACGACAGCATCAACCAATGACTTCCTGCTGAATGAGAAATTCTCAAGCAACAGCTTCCTTGCTTTCATAGTTCAGACGGCATCTGAGAATTATGCAAACAGACTCGTTGAGCCTTCAAACTACAACGAGGACTATGTAACAGAGATAACAAGCAGTGCGTCCGAGGAACCTGAGAAGAATGACGATTTCCACAACGGAAAGAAGCCTAATGTTATCTTCATCATGAGCGAATCCTTCGCTGATTTCAGAGTGTTTGACGAGCTGGGTGTTGACAGCTCCGTTTATGCCGGCTTTGACAAGGCTGCAAAGGAAGGTCACAGCGGCACACTTATCACACCTACATACGCAAGCTGGACTGTTCGCTCAGAATTCGAGCTTATGTTCGGACTGCCGGTAAGAGGGCTTAATACGCCAAATATGCCGCAGAGAGTCCTTGCAGACCGTGAACAGCCCGCACTTGCCCAGTACTACAAGAGCTGGGGATACTCGACTGCTTATGTTCACCCGTTCATGAGCTCATTCTACAGCCGTCAGCGTATTTACGGAGAATTCGGCTTTGACAGAATGATATTCCACAATTCCAAGAAGGATGATCCGGTCGAGGAGACTGATTTCACTGTTCCTGTTGAGTATTTCGGTACATACGTTGATGATAACACCGTATACTCTCAGCTCCTTGATCTTATCAAGACCACAGATGATCCGCTGTATGTTCATACAACAACGATGCAGAACCACCAGCCCTACGATCAGGGCGATGATCCGGCAGATGAATTCGGCAACTACCTCACATGGATAAAGCACAGCTCTGACGGACTTACAGATTTCCTTGCGGAACTCAGAAAGATCGATGAGCCTACTGTTGTATTCTTCGTCGGCGATCATTTCCCGTCTCTCAGAGGAGAAACAAGTGTTTACAATCAGCTTGGCATCAACGGAGAGAACTGCAGTGTCCTCTATGAGCAGAAGTACTTCTTATGGAGCAACTACAATGCAGATTTCTCAGCTGTACCCGAGAAGCCTGTCTCCTTCTTCTATATGCCGTACATCGTTATGAATATCATTGATGCTCCGCACGATGCATTCATTGACACCATGCTCGATCACATGGAGAACGTTCCTGTATACTCTACAGACTATAACAACGGCACTCCCGACAACGAGGAGCTTGACGTACTGACATACGACAGAGTTATAGGAGATGTGATGTCACCGTGTCCTATTCCCGAGGACGTCCTCGAAGCAAGCAAGAACAACTGAACGGAGGTATTCTATGAAACCAGTAAAACCGGGCATTAAAGGAACTGCCGAGACCATTGTCACATTCGATGACCTTGCACTGACTGTCGGAAGCGGAAGCCTTGATGTATTTGCCACACCGTCTATGGTCGCTCTTATGGAAAAAGCTGCCTGTGACTGTCTGGAGGAATACCTTACCGCTGATGAGACAACAGTCGGTACAGAGCTTAATATAAAACATCTTTCGGCAACGCCGGAATCAATGACAGTACGCGCTGAGGCTGAGCTCAGGGAGATCAACGGACGTGAATTCATCTTTGACGTGAAGGCCTATGATGAAGCCGGACTGATAGGTGAAGGAACACACAAGCGTTTTATGGTCAACGGCCCTGCATTTGCAGACAAAACAAAGGCTAAGCTCAGATGACCGTAAACACGGCAAGCCGTGATACCGAAAATGTTCAGATCTGTGTAATATTAGGATAAGGCTGCGTAACTCCGGAGTTACGCAGCCTTTTGTCATATTCTCAGCTATTACCGCAAAAACAATAATTTTATCACGGATTCAGTAAGATCTCAAATACTGCCGGCACGTCTTCCTTAACGAAAAATCGCTCGTAAACATAGTCTCCGACGACAGTGGAAGGCCCGGCAGAATACTTTTCATCGCCGTTTTTATCTTTAGTGATCTGTGCCAGGCGGAAATCATGACGGTTTTTCCGCAGAGCTTTGTCGGTATTGAGGTATCTCTCCGGATAGTATACATGAACATACATCGGTGATTCAGCCGAAATAGAATAAGCCTTTGAAATTACAGATGCCTCAATCGAGCCTCGTCCGTTAAACTGTCTTGGATCAGGCGGATCAACTTCCTTTATGATCGGCATATCCTCAGAGGCTTCACCTTCATTATAATAGTATTCACTATTCACATAATAATAGATATCACCATATTTTTGGAGCTCGTAGGCGTTGTGATCTGCCTGCATTTTCTGCTTGTCAGGGCTGTAAGACATGGTTCGGATATTGTCGCAGTAGATCGGATGCGGGGCAGCAAAATTTCGTGTCAGTTCATCCGTTTTCAGGATATCGCCATCACGGCAGGAAATGAACCTTGCAGTCGTTCTGTATCCAGAAAGCCATGAAAAATCCTTTGCGTCAGACAGATCAGTTCGGATATAGAAAGCATCAAAAGTACTCACTCCGTCCTTAAGTACCTCTGAAAGATTTGTGCCGTCAAAATACAATGAGCAGAGCGGCTCCTTTACTGTGCGCTCCGATTTTCGCACCGGATAGATATCGAGCACTTGCAGCCCGCTGATCTGACTTTCGATGGTATCAGATAAAGCCTGCCTGATCTCCGGCGCCTGATAAGTATCGGCTCCTTCTGTGCTTTCTTCTTCTCCGGTGATAAACACTGTGAAATCACGGGAATCATACTGCATCTGAACAAAAACATCCGGAAGCGGAGTTGTACCGAACATACCTTGCTGACGATCAACATTCGCTTCTGTCACGCTGGCAGAAAAGCCGTATTTCTGTGTAATATAAGCCTTTGCGTTCTCTGTCGCCTGCTTCTCCCATTTTGCATTCTGTGCCTTCTGTTCCTTTGAATCACAAGCGGTCAGAAACAGACACGAAGAGACAAGTGCAATAAGCAGCATATAGCATATCTTCTTTTTCTCATGCATGGCAGTCACCTCCGAAATCAGTTAAAGTATATCACAGCATGAAGTAAAAGTCAATAAAACGAACAGCTGCTTTAATGTGTACGCGGGTATATAAAAGCACCTGCTTTTCGGCAGGTGCTTGCGTTAATGCTATTATTGATCTGTGTAATCTCTTACATTCAGTTTTTCCTCAGTACGCTGTTCCTCATCTATTATTCCCGGTATCTGCTCGGTAACGTATGCTTCTCCGGAAACAGGATCAATATAATAGCGTATCAGAGCTCCGGTATATGACCTGTACAGAACAACTATCTCGTTGGAATCATTGGTGTTCACGTCCCAATATATAGTGTATTCATCAGAATCCACCATACTCTTTAAATTGGGGTTACTGCTGAAACAGTAGTTCTTGATCGCATTGAGCGCCTGCTCTTCGGTAAGAGCCGCTGTCTCACCTTCGCGCTGACCGGCTTCTGTTTCCGCAGTCTCATCAGGCTGAGCAGCTTCGGTATCCTCTGTCTGAGCGGGCTCCGTTTCATCAGGCTCTTCTGCCTCAGTTTCGGTCTGCTGTGGTGCTTCGGTCCCGTCCGGCTGTTCAGCTTCAGTGGGTTCGGGGTTCTCAGCTTCTGTCAGCTCAGTCTGAACAGTCTCCGCAGGTTTCTGCTCATTCTCAGTAGCAGAGCCTGAGCCGTTTACACCTGTACCGGCGTTATCATGACCGCAGGATACAAGCCCTGCGCACATAAAACATAAAGCAAGCATTATCATTTTCTTTTTCATAATTGTAGTTCCTCCGTCGGTGTTAAATATATGCCTGACCTACTTTGGGATTATATCACAAAACGCTGTGAAAGTCAATCGTAAAAGATGACAGATAATCGTGGGGTATGACTATTTATAATTGTCATCCCCTCTTTCGGTAATAAACCCGTAAGAAACAGCGCTTGCTTTTTGACGCTTTCTGCTGTATAATAGTTTTAACAGACTGCCATGCAGAGATCTGCTAAAAGCAGCAAACTATACAACGCCGGCAAAGGAGCAGAATTATGGATTTCTACGAAGCAGTAAGCAGAAGAAGCAGTGTCAGGGAGTTCACCGATGAACCCGTCCCGGAGGAGGCGCTGAAACGCATCATTTCAGCAGCCTATCAGGCTCCGGCGAACGATCATTTCCGTGACTGGCATTTCATTGTTGTTACGGACAAGGAAATTATGCGTGAGGTGCTTGATGGCGTTCCTAAAGACCTGACAGAGAAGGACGTCAATCAGATGACATTTCTCTCAGATCCTGTACAGAAGGAATCCTTCCGGTATGCTGTCCCGAAGCAGTTCAGTATGCTTATGGATGCGGCAGCAATTATCATCCCGCTTATGAAGAAGAAGGTGGATGTACTGCACCCTGCTGATCTTTCTCATCTCAATTGCTTTGCATCGGTATGGTGCAGCATCGAGAACCTGTGGCTTGCGGCCGCTGCGGAGGGCTATGGCTGCAATCTGCGTATCCCACGCGGCAACGAGGAGGAGACCGCAAGACAGGTAACAGGCTTCCCGGATAAATACATGATCCCCTGTTTCATAGGCATCGGCAGACCTGCCCCTGATGCAGTCCGCACAAAGCAGATTCTCCCGGATCTTGATAAACAGCTCCACTGGCAGAAATTCTGAATCACTCTGACGATGAAAGGATAGAAAAGAATGTTTGAAGAATGGATAAAGAAACATCTGCCGAAGGATATCCCTTCGGATATTATTAATAACTGCGTAAACCTCTGTGGATATGATATATGGGGTCTGACCATATACTGCGAGGACGACAGAGGTCCAGAGAAAGCAGTATTTACAGCCCGGAACCAGGAGGAGCTGCGGATCTGGGCGTTCAAACAGGTCGCAGCTGACATCGCACAGCGAATGGAGCTTCGTTCTCGCCCGAATGACAACCTCAGGTGGCGTTATGTCCGCGACCACGCCGAAAACGGGAGGTGGCTCTATATCGAACACAGCCGTTATCAGTACAATACCATTGATGACAGCCGCCTTGCGTGGTTTGAGACCTATCTGCGGCTTGTTAAAGCTGTTATGCCTGCTGCATAATGGAATACTGAGGTGCAGGAACGCATCAGACTGATGAACATTAGTTTCAAGGTGCCGCACTGGGATTATGACAAGGCGAAAATGCAGTTTGTTGAGATAAGCGATTCAAAATATGTTTCTCAGGGCATCGAAGAACCTGCTCCCGGAACCATATTACGCAAAGAATAACCATTTCCAAACGAAATTAAACTAAACTGAAAGAAGGATTATCATTTGAAGATCATTGACGGTCATGCACATCTCTACCCTGACACATCTGCCCAGAAAATTATTGACAGATTTACTGACTTCCACCGTATGGAACCGCAGTCCGGTATGGGAAAAGGGATCGTGGATGATCTGCAGGAAAAAATGGCACAGAGCGAAACAAGCTATACTGTTGTTGCCAATTTTGCACCTGTCAAAAGCCCGCTCAAGACTAATGAATGGACTCTTACCACCTGCCGGCGGTACACAAACCTTATTCCCCTTGTCAGCGTTTATCCCGAAATGCCGCTTGACGAGGTGAAAGCCTACTTTGACAGAGGAGCAAATGGCATCAAGATGCACAACGGCATTCAGGAATTTGATCCCGCTACTGAGGGACTAAGAGAGATCTACCGTTATTGCAGCGACACCGGATACCCGTTACATATCACTGCGGTGAAACATCAAGAGTCCACATGAATGAGTATACAGATATGTCGCATATTCTCCCGGTAGTGAAGGAGTACACGGATATACCCTTTGTACTGACTCATCTTGCCGCCTCCGATCCGGATGTGATCGAGCGTACAGCTGAGAGCTGCCCTAATGATTTGTTTGATACTTCTATCGCATTCAGCGGCGAACACTGTATACACCGTATCCACCATGAGCTGTGGGAGGACGATGAGAAGGCTGCTGCTTTTTTCCGCAGGATCGGTTGCGACCGTTTCGCATTCGGCTCTGATTATCCCTTCGGCAATCCTGTGAACGATATCCGCAGGATCAGGAGCCTGCCTCTTGACGAGACCGAAATATCAATGATCCTCGGAGAAAACACGGCACGGCTATACTTTCGGGATGAAAGCCTTATATAGTACATAAATACAGCAGTCCGGAACATCATGCTCCGGACTGCTTTTTATCTTTCTTCTGTACTAACTGAGGAGGTCTCTGAGAGCCTGATTCTGCTCTGGTGTGAGTTCCTTCATGCCCTCAACGTATCCGTTTCCGAGATATGGCTGGAAACGCATGGCAACGGGTTCAGTGCCGTCCCTGAGCTTCAGCATTATGTCATAGTCTGTACGCTGAGGTGCACAGGGATCATTTCTGTAACTCTCCCATGCGTCAACGAGCCACTGAGGCGTTCCGGTGTGATCGGGGAGCTGAGTGTAATCCTCCGGCTCGAGAGAGCAGAGTATGTCAAATACTGCGCTTATCCTTGCCGGATCGGTCAGTGCATCCTGTACCGATACCACAAACCTTCCGTCCTGCGGTACACTGATCGAATACTCTATGCTCTGAATATCCTCCGCGCTCCGAACACCGAAGAATTCAAGCCCATTTCTTATCCCCTGTGAAGTGCTTATCACATCGGACATGAAGATGCTGCACTGAGTCCCCTTCTTCACAATGATGTATGCCTTGTTGCTGCCTGAAGCCGCATAGCGGTAAACGTCTGCGCCTGCAAGGGCGGGCTCCTGTGTCTCTGCTCCGCCGCCGTGGTATTCGCTGTTGTTTCCCACTTCTACGACCTTGGCGATATAGTCACCGAAGTCGGAAAGACCTACCTCTCCGGCTATGCCGTGCCGGCTGTACTCGTCTGGGCTGAGCTGACGGTAAAAGCCATCCTCCGTCCTTATATCCACATGATGTATCTCGTCATCACCGAAGCTGTCTGTATCGGGATCCTTTGTGCCTCTGAAGGGGCTCCAGAAGCAGCCTGTAATATCCACGCCGCCCTTGCTCCCACCGGAGGAGCTAACAGTTGTAGCAGGCTCAGTTTTAGGAATGACTGTTGTTCTTGTCTGTGTATGCGTCTGCTGAGAGGCTGCGGTCCTGGCTCTGCCTGTGGATGGTAGAGCTGTACCGTTGCCGGAGGGGCTGGTTTTTGCAGCCGCGGTCGGGGACTGATCCCCTGCTCTTTCAGCTGCTGATACAGCTGTGTTCTGCTGTGTTGCGGACACAGGTGTCATATCATCCAAAGGCTTTTCCTCTGCCGATGGGCTGACGGCTGTTTCCACTGCCTCAGAGTCTGTAGGCTCAGAAGTAGTTTCCTGTGAAACCGGCGCAACAGCGTCCTCGGGAGAGGGCTCTCCTGAGTTCTGCTGCTGAGAATGTGTATCAAGCATATCCTTTGCACTGTGCTTGTGAAGCATGGGCAGTGCGAGCAGGAGAAATGCGGCAGCGGCAATGGATGCGATCAATGTTATCCTGCGTCTGCGTAATGGTTGGACGGTATTCACAGGAAGTTCGGCCTCACGGATGAGGTCATCATCTATGCTCCCTATGAAATCAAGAAATCTGAGTTCATTCATTATAGTACCCTTCTTTCTGTAAAAAGGCTTTGAGTTTTTTCCTTGTCCGGAAAAGGATAGTTGCTGCTGTTCTCTCGTTTATGCCGAAGCGCTGTGATATGGCTGTCAATGAATCGCCGTACCAGTATCGGCGGACGAATATCCTTCGCCTAAGCTCGTCCTGTGTCCTGAGGAAGCGGCTCACAGCGTCGGCAAGCTCCTCCTCAAGGATATCGTCGGCCTTCGCGGGGAGACAGTCCCCTATCTCCTCCAGTGAGACAGCGAACGCCGGTGACCTTTTCAGTGCAGTGTTGTATTCGAGACGCTTTATCGCTATATTCCTGACTATACGGCAGAGATAGGTCTTCAGGTCGTCCGGGTTTTCCGGCGGTATCTTGTTCCATATCTCATAGAATGCGCTGTTCACGCATTCTTCGGCGTCCTCCCGCTGTGCGAGGATATTACCGGCAATATAGAAGCAGAGCCTGCCGTACTTGTCTTTCAGCTCAGCTATGGCGTTTTCGTCCCTTTTCCGGAACAGTTCTATGATAGATGCATCTTCCATCGTTTACCTCCTTCCATGAGGCTTTGAGGTCCTCTTACCTATATAGTCCGGTTCTGTAGACTGTATATTTCACTTTTACAGAAAAAAGGTACGGAGTCAACCGCACCTTTTATAAATTTGCTCAGATTGTAAGCTCAAACAGGTATTCCCTGCGCTCCTCATCGGAAAGACGGTTCTTCCTGCCGCCGTGTTCGCTTTTCAGATCCATACCGAGCTTTTCCATAACGCGGCGCGAGGATGTATTCTCCGTATCACAGTGAGCGGAGAAACTGCGGATGCCGAGCGTATTCACGGCGTAATCAAGAAAAGCAGAAGCGGCTTCGGTGGCAAAGCCCTGCCCGTGAAAGCGCTTGTCGATTATCCAGCCGAACTCCGCTGAGGTACGCTCTTCATTAAGGTAGAGGTTAACTGTGCCGATATGAGTCCCGTCATGGATAACTGCCATTCTGTAGAAGGCGGGCTGTGGCTTCTTCATTTCCTCGGCAGCCTCGGTTATGAACTGCTCTGTCTCTTCAATGTTCTCAAAGGGCAAGAACATCATATAACGTGTATTCCCGGGATCTGAGCCGAAGCGATGTGTTGTTTCAAGATGCTTCAGTGAGAGAGGTTCGAGTATCAGTCTTTCTGTGGTTATTTTCATTGTTTCTCCTTTATAGTGTCAGGGCAGAAGTCATGGTCTTCCTGTATTCCCCGTCAGTTTGTGCAGATATTTGTACAATACATTATAGCACAGATACTGAAACAAATCAACACGGTTCAGGGCCGGGCTATTGGATCGTCACTGATACATAGCCGTATGATATCATCCGGACACTGCACAGCTCCATATATCAGACAGGATATATATACAAATATTGCTGAATTTCACAATAAATATTGACTAATGGTATAAAATGCGGTATAATCTACATACATTGATACTGCTTCAATGAATATTCTATTATGTGAGGAGAAGTGAAATGATCAAACGCATAATCGCAGGAGCGCTCAGTGCAGCTATCTGCACAACGTCAGCAGGCAGCGCTGTTCCGGCAGGGCTTACAAGCTGCGGCCATGACAAGTACGACAGTGGTGTTCTCGTTGACGTCTCAGTAAAGGCAGACGAAGCTGTCAGCACAGAACCTGCAACAGCGGCTGCCACAAAGGCTGAAGCCACTACGAAGGCAGCACCGGTTACTACAAAGGCCGCAGCAGTTACCACCAAGGCTGCAGTAACGACAAAGGCAGCTGCTACAACAGCTGAGCCGGCGACCAAGGCGGCAGAGACTACCGAAGCTGCAACTGAACCGGAAGATGCCATAATGCTCGGCGAGAGTATCACTGCGGTCGTTTCAGAAGACGGCACTGTCCTCATTAAAGGCAGCGGAAATATGTATGATTTCTCGAAATCGCCCTTTGCCGGCATGGATATAAAAAAGGCAGTATTTGAAAACAAGGACAAGGAGAATGTAATCACAAGCATCGGTGATCATCTCTTCAAAGACTGCGATACGCTTGAAGCAGTGGGTGGAAAGGACGGTACTATAATTATACCGGATGGCGTAAAGACCATTGGTGAAGGCGCATTCAGAAACTGCTCCGGTATAAAGAGCATCAGCATCGGCAGCAGCACAGAAATAATCGGAAGCTATGCCTTTGCAGGGCTCACTGCTCTGGAGAGCCTTGTAGTCCCCGAAAACGTCGCTGAAATGGGCAGGATGATGCTCAGCGACTGTACAGGCTTAAAAGAGCTTACTCTTCCCTACGCCGGGACGACAGCATGGTGTACATCGGCCGAAGGCTCCACAGATCCCGATCACTCTGTCGCTGATCTTCTCTACGATCAGCACTGGAGTTCGGATAACACAGCATTTGACTCAGATTCATTCAAGCTGACCAAGATCACCATAACCGGTGGTGACAGAGTCTCAGCTCATGCCTTCGCAAATATGAAATGCCTGCATGAGATAGACCTCAGCAGCTCTTCAGTAGTGTTCATAGACGAAAAAGCCTTTGACGGCTGCAGCAGCCTTACGACGCTGAAGCTACCGGACACTGTGAAGAGCATCGGAGAAAGAGCCTTCAGAAACTGCACAGGCATCAAGGATTTCGGCCTGAAAGAAGGGCTGGAAACTCTCGGAAGTTTCGTATTTGAGAACTGCACCGGACTTACTTCTTTCAGACTGCCTGACAGTCTTGTATCTACCGAAAGAGCTATACTCAGCGGATGCACCGAGATAACTGAGCTTGATCTTCCCTATGCGGCAGTTTCAGCCGAATGCGGTGCAGGCAACAATGTGAATCCCGATACCTCTGTTACTGACCTGTTCTACGATCAGCACTGGAGCTGGGAAAACGATGAAGCTGACTTCACAGACTACAAGTTAACAAAGATAAAGATCAGAGGCGGTACTGTTATCCCTTCTTACGCCTTTGCAAACATGACAGGTATCAAGGAGATAGACCTCAGTGAATCACCTGTGACCATGATCAACGGTCATGCCTTCTATAACTGCACCTCCCTCACAACCGTAAAACTGCCGGATACGGTCACATCTCTCGGAGAATACTCATTCTCCCGCACGCCAATTACCGCTCTGCCGGACAACGGAAATATAAAGAATGTCGGTGACGGCGCTTTTGCTGAATGTCAGGACCTTAAGATAACTACTGTACCGGATTCATACGAGACAATAGGAAGATTCGCCTTCAAGAACTGCAGGGGTATAACTAACTTCACTATCCCTGCAACAGTCTTGTCCATGGGAAGATCAATGCTCATGGGCTGCACAGAGCTTTCAGAGCTCACTCTCCCCTATGCTTCGACTGATGCTGTATGTGCTGCGGATACATCTCCCACACCGGATCAGTCAGTTACAGATCTCTTCTACGACAACCACTGGAATTCTAATAACGATGGATTTGATTTCTCCGCCTACAAGCTCACCAAGCTGACCATAACAGGAGGTGAAAGGATACCGAACTACGCTTTTGCAAACATGAGAAACCTCACCGAGATCGACCTCAGCCAGAGCAATATAAACAGTATAGACTACCGTTCATTCAGCAGCTGCACAGGTCTTACAGAGCTGAAGCTTCCGGATACGCTGAAGAGCATAGGTGAAGCTGCTTTCCTTAACTGCAGTGCTATCGAGAAACTGAACCTGCCGGACAAGCTGGAGACCATCGGTGCAAATGCTTTTGAAGGCTGCGAGAGCATCAGGGATCTGGTGATACCTGATTCCGTTACCTCCATGGGAAGGGCTATACTCTGGAGATGTCCCTCTCTTGAGACACTTACGCTCCCCTATGCTGCCACGGACGCAGAGGCTGCGAAAATCGGCGGCTCACTGAATCCTGATAAGTCAGTAACAGACCTTTTCTACGATGAGCACTGGAACACGAAGAATGAGAGCGCTGACTTCACCGTCTTCGGGATCTCCAAGATAATCATTACCGGCGGCGAGCGCATACCTGCAAACGCCTTCTCTAACATGGACACTCTCAGAGAGGTCTGCATAGCAGGTACAGATATCACTTCTATAGAAGAATACGCATTCAACAACTGTGCCGGCCTTGAATATGCCGAGATACCCGAAAGCGTTGCAACCGTGGCAGAAAATGCCTTTGCCGGAACTGATACTGATATCTATGTCTACGGCAAGGAAACAGAGCTTGCAGAAAACACTCTCGGCAAGGAGTACAGCGGCACTATACATGGATACAATGGCTCTTCCGCCAATACCTACGCAGATGAGAATGAATTTTCGTTCCAAGCGATAGACGGCGAGATCATCATGGGACCGAAGACTATCTCGATGGCGATCGGTGACACATACACTATAAAGTCAGGCTCTGCGAAGGCAAAGTTCACCTCCGGTGACAAAGCCGTCGCCACGGTCAGCGATAAGGGTATCATAACTGCCGTTGCCCCCGGCGAGACAAGCATTAAGGTAGAGGGCGCAGACGGAAAGACGGCTTCTGTCACAGTAACTGTCAGAAAACCCATAATACTCTGCTCCATCGGCGACGTGAACAGGGACGGAAATGTCGATGCTGTCGATGCTTCTGAAGTACTCACCTGCTACGCCAATATCTCCACGGATCAGCCCGTTACCCTTGATGAGAACCAGCAGAAGGCCGCAGACGTTAACAGCGACGGTCTTATCGATTCTGTTGATGCTTCGGATATCCTTACATACTATGCTTATTCCTCAACAACACCAAAGGATGAAGTAAAGCCTATCGAGGAATATCTCAGGGAAGCTGAAAATGCAGCAGCAGAGGAATGACATCAAGATACTGGAGGACAGAAAATGGACTTTAAAAAACTTTGCATAGTAATAGTTATGGCTGTGATATGTGTATCCTGCCTGACGATGTTTATGAAGAACAAGGATAAGCCTTCCGACAAGACTGCGCTCGACTACAGTGCGATTACAGCCGTATACAATGAAATGGAGTCATTGAAAAACTCTTCAATGCTCAGCAAGGGCGGGCCCGGCGGTCAGTGGAGCATATATGAGCTTGGCCTGATGTATGAGAAGGAAGATGAGTTCTTCAAAAAGATACGAAAGGATCTCGGGGAGGATTTTCACTGGAAGCTCTCTAACGGAGATTCATTATTCATAGGCGTTCTCCCTCACCGGAACAGCTACCGTATCTATGCAGGCACTCCTGATGAAGGGCATATGCTCTATCCCGACTGGAACTACACAGAGCTTGAAAAGAAGGACTGATCAGTTACAATAAGTGAGCCCTCCGGCATTTTACTACCGGAGGGCTCTTTCTTTATGATGCTGTTCTGAATGTGATATCACCCGAAGAAGTGTCTATTTCGATCTTGTTCTTGCCGGAACCGCTTATATAGTTATCGCCCTCTTTTTTCAGAGCGATGGATGAATCAAGATCACCGGTTGCAGTATCTATATTGGCTGTGAAGTCCGGATCACGGGGGAATGATATGCTTACGTCGCCGGAGGCAGTATCAACATCTATGCTCTCCGGTACAGCACCCCATGTCGTTGTTACTGTGCCGCTTGAAGTGCTTGCATTGAAGCTCTTTGCTTCAGCAGCAGTAAAATTAATCTTGCCGGAGGAGGAATCACAGTCGATTGTGCCGACTGTATCAGCCGTTATAGTCACGCTGCCGGAGGCGCAGTCAGTATCTATGCTGTCCGAACTTCCCTTCTGAGTCATTACGAGATCACCGGATGCAGAATCCAGTTCGAAGGTCTTTACCGAACAGTCCTTGATAGTTCCGGCACCGGATGATACGTCAACGTCTATCCTCTCAGCTTCGATCGCATCAAATGTATATTCACAGGATGCGCCATCTAGATCGAGAGTATTGAGGACTGTACCTTTGGGTATCCTGACTGTCAGTTTCTTATTGCCCGTATCTCCGGTCATGACGATGCCTGATTCACAGAACTGTATCCTCAGTGTTTCGCCGTCAAGCCATGTGTGGACCTGCTCGGACTCGGAGAGAGTTTTGTCAGCGGTCTCTTTTACAGACACCTTGTTCGAATCATCGTATTCCACATCTATGCTGCCGGATGACCAGTCGATCTCAATGCTGCTTACCTTTTCACTGAAATCGCGGTCGCCGGCCGTGTACTTGTCGGCATTTGGGTAAGTGTTCCCCACAGAGAAGCTCATGCAGCTTCCGAGGCTGCCGAGCATAACCATAGCTGTTACTGCTGCTGTTATCATCTTTACTGTTTTCATTATACGTTCCTCCTGTTATCCTTTCTTGTGATGCCTATGAGTGCCATGAGAGCTGCAAGTGCAGTACCGGCGAGAAGTACGATCCAGCAGACGCTTGAGTTGATATTGCTTACTGTTGTGAAGTCGAACATGAACTTCGGGAGCTCCGGCTTCATTCCAAGAATAGCCATTACCAAGGCGTCTGAGAAGAAGTAAAAGACTGCTGAGAAGAGTATGCAGGATGCAGCTTTGAGCCAGCCGTTCCACTTCAGGAAGCGGATCAGTGCGGCCATGCCCCAGAGATATGTGATCACCGGCAATGATGTTGCTGCGGCTATGCGGAAAAACTGTGCTCTGTCATGGCTCTGTATGCCAAGCCAGATCATCATAACGGCATAGGTCAGTGTGTATACTCCAAGAACGGTCAACAGCTTGTTATTGCCGAGCTTTGCGGCTACGGGCTTCGACCTTACGACAAAAGGCGTGAACACTACTGACAATCCGAAGAGGACCGGTAGTGCTGCCGTCATGAACCAGCTGCCGCCGGTATATATGCAGCATACTCCGAGGAGGGCTATGAGGCTCGCGGTAAAGCACCCCATTGTCCAGAGCCCCTTGTTCTGAGGCGCCATAAGCGGCACTACTATAAGTGATGCAGGTATGAACATGGCCGTGAGCACGATAAAGAACCAGCTGAGACCGGAACCTATCGCAAGGTCTACAATAAGGCATATCAGTATCGGCAGAGTGAATACTGCTCCTATGATAGCACCCACAAGTGCACTGCGGCGCTTGAAGTACTTTGCCTGCGTTCCTATGACCTCATTGCGCTCCTTTACGATAGCCTCCTCGATGTTGAAGCTGTTCATGTCTTCAAGCAGTTTTGTGCATTCCGCACACTCTGAAAGATGCTGTTCAACAGCTTCTGTGCTTACTTTGCTGCACGCCTGATCTTTATACAGAGGCAGCAGATCACGTATCATTTCACAGTTATATTTCATTTTTATCCATCCTTTCCTTCAGCTTTAATCTGGCACGGTGATAGGTAACTCTTGCCCAGGATTCCGTCTTCTGAAAGATAGCTCCTATCTGACTGAATGACAGTTCCCCGAAAACTCTGAGTTCAAAGACCTCTCTGTAAGGCTCCTCCATTGAGTGGAGCAGCATATGTATCCGGAAGGAGGTCTCCTTGTCCGTTATGCTCTGCTCGATATTGGTACCGGTATCGGCAAGGCTCTCGTCAGGTTCTCCTTCGATCCTTGACTGTTTTCTCGTCTGGTCTATGAATGCGTTCTTTGCGATGGCACACAGCCATGAGAAGCACTCGGATTCGCCACGGAAGGTCTGCTGAGTTGTCATTGCTTTAAAAAATGTCTCCTGAGTTATCTCCTCGGCAGCGTGCTTGTCCTTTGCAAGTGTCATCACGTAGGAATACACCTTCATGTAACAGGCTTCATACAGTTTTTCTGCGGTCTTCTTTTCCAATCATCACACCTCCTTTCCGGGCTTCTGTTGGTTAGACGGATGAAGTACGGATTCGTTACAGGAATTTTCAAAAAAATTTTCAGTTTTTTGTTTTGCCGGTATACAGGCATTTGCAGGGGAAAGCATCAAAAAAGGACAGGCTGCTGTCCAATAATTAAATATTTTCACCTGTTATCCTGCTTCGCAGGCTGAGATGGCTCAGACCTGAGAGACTGCTCCGGCATAGATATATTATAACTCTTACGGATATAAAAATCAATAGCCCACATATCCTGCCAGGATGAAAGATATCATATCCATGGCAATTAATCATTGACAACACCCCTGTTAACGTGATACACTATTATTATATAATTACCGAATCTTATGACAGATCTCATCAGGAGGCTCAACATGATCCGCAGATTCCGCGAATGGTACAGTATGCAGCGAGCTAAACGCCCTGCACTTATGTTAGTATTCGGCATCGCCATTTTCAACATCATCTTCTTCCTCATCGCAGCAGTGGTCATCAAGTCGCTGGCGCTTTCCGGCACTGAATCCATGTCGTTCTTTGAAGCACTATACTACACCCTCACCATGATACTCGATGCAGGCTGCATATCCTACGTCATCGCTGACATCGGTACATCCGGCATAGCGATAGCGCTGGTGTGCATAGCTGTTGTTATCATCGGCATGATAACCTTCACAGGTGCTATCATAGGTACCATGACCAATACCTTTTCAGACTCCATAGAGAAAACGCAGTCCGGCTTTGACAAGCTCTTTATCTCCGGTCATATCGTCATACTCAACTGGAACTCCCGCGCTTCAGAGATAATCAATGATCTGCTCTACTGCGGCGAGAAAAAGCGGGTGGTTGTCCTCACGGACAGCCGTAAGGAGGAGATCGAAAAGGAGATAAGTGACCGCATCGCCGATACTGTCGGCCGTGAGAACGAGATGCTGCGGCAGAGGCTATCCTGCTACGGCGGACTGAAACGTTATTTCCGCTACCGCAGGGAGCGCATGAAGAACAGACTCTATGTCCTTGTACGCGAGGGCGATGTCTTCTCCACAAAGCAGCTGAGGGATATCTGCATTGAAAAGGCTGAGGCCGTTATGATACTCGGTGCGGATATCAACAATACCCTCTGCAAGTATCAGCACAAGACAAAGATGGAGGAGCACTCACGGGGAAACGCACAGACGGTCAAGACGCTGATGCAGGTCTCCGATATCACAGGAGCAGACGATTCCATTGACGACCAGAAGATAATCGTTGAGATATCCGATGACTGGACGGCAGAGCTCGTTCGCCGGATCGTCAAGAACAAAAAGCAGCAGCAGGACAATGCCAAGAATACTATCGTGTCCGTGCGTGTGAACCAGATACTCGGCCAGCTTCTCTCCCAGTTCTCACTGATGCCGGAGCTTAACCTGGCCTATCAGGACCTCTTCTCCAACAAGGGGGCTACCTTTCAGGCGCTCGAATGGCCGGAGGAGGAACGTCTGAGCTATATAAGAAAGGCAGAGCATAGCATAGGGACTGAGGACAGTGTGCGGACTGAGCTGCTTGCTGAGCGACTTTACATCGACGATTACCTGAATAAACACAGGCGAGCAATCCCACTCGGCTCAATGGCACATACGGTAACGGACGGACAGACCGGCGAGGTAAGGGTGCAGCATTTCTTCTACTTCTCGGCCGGAACGGAGAACGATATCCGGGCAGAGGACGAAGTAAGCACAGATCCCGTAATTCTCAGGATAAACAAGGATTACTGGATAGAAAAGAAGCGCGTTATCATCCTCGGACACAATGACGGCATCGGGGATATAATGAAGGGCTTTGCCGCCTTCTGTGGTGAATGGGATCCGGACGGCTCCCGTCATATCCTCGAGATAGTTGTAATCGACGATGAGGAGCAACTCGATAAGGCTGGCCACTACAAGGAGTACCCGTTCGTAATCGGCACACGGGCTGCGACTATCTACGACAAGGACATCATCTGTGAGACTATTGACTGGTTCATGGACTTTGCGGAGGACGAGGAGAAAGGCGATGTCAGCATACTTATACTGTCCGACGACAGCGCACCCAATGAGGATATTGACGCCAATGTCCTTGCGAATCTTGTTTACGTGCAGGATATCATAGCCGACAAGAAGGCTGCCGATCCCGATTTTGATACGGAGAGCATAGACGTTATCGTTGAGCTGATAAATCCCAAGCACCACGATATCGTCAGCAGGTACAGCGTCATGCAGCATCTTCCTGAGCACTCTGAGGACAGCGCACGGCGATTCTGTGTCCGGAACAGCAACAATGTTGTCATCAGCAACCGCTACATAAGCAAAATGGTGACTCAGATAGGCGAAAAGAAGGCTATCTACGATTTCTATACCGATATCCTGACTTATGACGAGGCTGGCACGGAGGTCTACCGCAGCAAGGAGGTCTATGCCAAGAAGGCTTCATCATTCTTTGAGGAGCTGCCGCCGGAATGTACTGAGGCAGCACTTATCCGATCCGTATGGGATGCCACAAGGGACTGGCATCCGACTACGGTGCTGGGATATGTTAAGCCGGGCGGCTATGTTAGGCTGTTCTGCGGCGACCAGGAGGCTCAGACCGTAAAGCTCAGCCCGAACGACAAGCTCATAGTTTTCACGGATCACTGATATACCTGTTATCAGGCACTTGACAAAAACTGCCGGCAGGTATATAATATCATTATAAGGCAAAGAGGCTTTTTCAAGGCCTCTTTTTGTCTTTTTAAGGATACGATGTATCATAATACCTACGAACAGGAGAGATAATATGAAAAAAACGCCCTTTCTTACAAAAGAGCAGGCTGAGGAGATAGCTGCATCATTTCCGACGCCCTTCCATATCTACGACGAGCACGGTATACGTGAGAATGCACGTCTTGTCAGAAAGGCCTTCGCATGGAACAAGGGATTCAGAGAATACTTCGCAGTAAAGGCAACTCCGAACCCGTTTATACTTAAGATACTCAAGGAGGAGGGCTGCGGTGTTGACTGCTCCTCACTGACGGAGCTGATGCTGGCTGACGCCTGCGGATTCTCAGGCTCTGATATAATGTTCTCGTCGAACGTCACTCCGGCTGCTGATTATGAAATGGCATACAAGCTCGGGGCTTACATAAATCTCGATGACCTCACCCATATCGAATACCTCGAAAAGCTGACAGGCATACCGGAGACTATCTGCTGCCGATTCAATGCCGGTGGAAATTTCACTATCTCCACCTTTGTCATGGACAAGCCGCAGGATGCAAAATACGGCTTCACCCGTGAGCAGATGTTCGAGGGATACAGACTCCTCATGAAGAAGGGCGCAAAGCATTTCGGTATCCACGCTTTCCTTGCTTCAAATACCGTCACCAACGATTACTACCCCACCCTCGCAAGACAGATGTTCCAGCTTGCAGCAGATCTGAAAAGGGAGACCGGCGCCGATATCAGATTCATAAACCTTTCAGGCGGTGTTGGTGTCGCATACAGTCCCGACCAGACGCCTAATGATATCATGGCTATCGGTGAGGGCGTTCGTAAGGTATATGAGGAGATCCTAGTTCCGGCTGGACTTGGCGATGTTGCTATATTTACCGAAATGGGAAGGTTCATGCTCGCGCCCTATGGTGCGCTTGTCACCCGTGTGCTCCACAAGAAGCACATCTACAAGGAATATGTGGGATGCGATGCCTGTGCGGCAAACCTGATGCGTCCTGCCATGTACGGTGCATACCACCATATAACCGTTCTCGGAAAGGAGGATGAGCCCTGCACTTATCTCTGCGACGTTACGGGAGGTCTCTGCGAGAACAACGATAAATTCGCTATTGACCGTATGCTGCCGCCTGTGGATATCGGCGATCTGATATACATTCACGATACCGGTGCACACGGCTTTTCCATGGGCTACAACTACAACGGCAAGCTGCGCTCTGCTGAGCTCCTTCTCGGCGAGGACGGAAATGTGAAGCTGATACGCCGTGCGGAAACTCCGGCTGATTACTTCGCAACCTTTGATTTCTGCGATGTCATGGACAAATACCGCAAGTGATCGTTATATTGCGGCTCTCAGGCAGGAAGTGAACTGACCTGACAGCCAGATAAGCATGTTGCCCCTGCGCGCATTAAAACGCTCAGGGGCAAAACTTCTGTATGGGTATCCGTTTTTCATTCCCGGAAAAATTCTGAAAAAAATTTCCGGAAATGTGTGACACTTTGCAGATACAGACTGAATGTTGTTTATGAAAGCACAAAACCTGAATCGCTTTCGATCATAAGGGGGGACATCTATGACCGGAACTGAATACTGTGCGTTATACAGGCGGTCGCCTGATCTGGCGTATGATGAGCTGTTTGAAGCATACTGCGACTATGTTCACGCAGTGGCCTTCAACAAGCTGAGAAGCGTTGCATCAAGAGAGGACATTGAAGAATGCGTGAGCGATATCTTTGCAGATATATTCTTCGGATATGACACTGAAAGTAAATTTGAGGGCGATATGAAAGGCTATATCGGAACTGTGGCAAAACGCAGGGCGATAAACGCCTATCACAGCCTTACTGCAAGAGCCGGACATTCCTCCGGGGAAGCAGACGACTATCTTGCAACAGTAAGCTCGGACACTGACATCGAGGAAGAACACGATAAGGAAGAAACAAGGGCGGTACTGCTGGACAGTATCAAAAAGCTCGGCGAACTGGATTCGACCATTATCCTCCAGAAATACTACTACGACAGGACATCGGAGGAGATCGCAAAGCTGTTGTCGATGAAGGCCTCAGCTGTGCGTATGCGTGCTTCAAGAGCACTTGAAAAGCTGAAAAAGGCACTGGCAGATGCCGGTATAATGTTATAAGGAGTGAGCACTATGAATGAGAATCGTGGATTTGATATACTTGAAAATGCAGACGATAAAGAGATAGAGCTCCTCGCAGAGGTCCCCGTGCTTTCCGGTAAAGAAAAAGAGAGTATGTTGAAAATGAGCAAGAAGAAGCTGGCTGCAAAGAGTTCAGATAAGGCTGCTGAGCTGCAGGTAAGCGGTGTTGAGCGTTACAGCCGCCCGAAGTGGTACAGGTTCGCCTCCATAGCCGCCTGTGCTGTTCTGCTTACAGGTCTGGCCGGCTCGACAGTATACCTCCTGAAGGGCAGAACTCCTGCGGATCCCATACCCGGCCTGACAATACCTGCCGCTGAGATAACTGCAAAGGATACAGATGCCCTTGACATGGTACTGAAGCATCTTACAGACAGCGTGAACGAGGCCAGACTTGTATCCTGCGGCGGCGGAGTTGAGACTGACAATAATAGCATAACCGTAACAGGCAGAACACTTTACCGTGTTACCGATAAGCGCTTTTCGAACATCAAAGAGGTCAGGGAGTACTTCAGACAGTATTTCTCCGAAAATATGCAGCTTTCCACGATGTGGAGCATTGTTTCCGGCGAACAGTATTCTATATTCAATGAATATAACGATGAACTCTACTTCGAGAAAAGCGACACGGCGCAGGATCGTGCTCCCTATTACATTATAGGCAGCGATGCCGGTGAGATCGATGCAGAATACTCTGACACCGGAGCGGACAGCGTCTTTGAGAAGGCTGTCACATTCTCGGTCAATGCAACCATGAACGATTATCCCTGCGTACTGAACGGTACAATGGTGCTTGAAGACGGAAGCTGGAAGCTGGATAAGTTTTCCGCGGACTATCTTCTTGATGATGCAAAGAACAACGTCATTGTCAATACGCTCCTTGAAAAGCTCGAGGAATTTGATAAGGCCTGTGTCGGAGAAGGCATTGAAACAGACAGGTCTGAACTGCTGTTAAATGCAGATGACGGCGGTGTCAACTATAAATACTACAAGGTGACTGATCAGCGTTTCAGCAGCCTGTCTGATGTGAAGGATTATTTTGCTGATTACTTCACCAACGATTATTTATCACGTTTTCCGTCACTTTGGGAAGGATACGGCTGTTCATTCAGAGAAGTGGATGGTGTGCTTGGCTATGTGAGCAAAAACATAAATGGCACGTACACTTACATCAGCGATCCCGCGGTTGAAAACGTGGAAGAAGACTCTTTCGATATCATTACAGACAGAGAACTGTCTCCTGAGAAAACCATGGAAAAGCTTGTAATTCACTGCATCCTTTCAGACAACAGATGGAGGATCGACTGGATCTCAGCAGATAATTCAAGCTGGCATGAACCCGATTATACGACATCAGCATCTTCGGCGCTTAAAGCATTCTATGAGATCGAGGGTGTGGTTTACGGCAACGTTGATGTATCTGACGGTGAGCCGCTCATAAAGAACTATGCTGGCAGAGAACTGACATATAAAGAAGTGAGATCAGACAAATACAGCTCTGTCAGCGATATCATGGGATATATCCGTGAAAACTGCTGCGATGAGCTTCTGGCTCACTATGAGAATGATATGTACATTGACGGCGCTGCACGCTATATCGACGAAGACGGCAGACTATATGCCCTTGATGTGACCAGACCTTTTGACGAGGCCTTCGGTGCGGTATCGGATTATGAGACACTTGACGAGACAGATGAAGACTTCACAGTCAGAGTAACCCCTCCGCATGATGACTCATTCTATATAAACGTAAAGAACCTTAACGGTGAGTGGAAGCTCTCAGGATGCTCAAAGTATCGGGCAGACTGACTATATAAACCCAGTGCATCAGGGTACAAAAGAACAGGCGGTCGCTTCGGGAAAGAGGCGATCGCCTGTTTTATTGTATCTGAGAATATATGTATGCAGTCATTTTCTGAGCTCTTCTGCAACGCTGCGGAGGATATCAGCATACTTCCTGTCCTTCTCCTGTTCCTCCTCAGAAAGCTCCTCGAAGGGTATCAGTGAGGGATGCCCATGGCCGCGGCACCATTCTGTCTTGGGCTGGAAGTTAGTAAATACCGCCCAGGCATCGTGGACATCCTTCAGCGTGATATCCGCACCCTTAACCAGCACCAGAAGGGCGTAGAGATGTACAAGCTCTGCGTTACTCAGTTCAGTCTTCTCTGCAATAAGTTCTGCGGCTTTATCTATGTATGTTTTCATTTCAGTTCTCCTTTCAGTATTATACGTCTGCGGCAGTAAAAAGATGGAGCTGTCATCTGTAAAACCATCTGTCTGGGATTACGTCGAAGGTGCTTGTTCTCAAGAGAGGTTATTATTCTCCGTCAAGCAGATCGTATATGCCGTCCTCAGAGAGTACACCGCGTTTCAGGTCTTTCGGAAGCAATCCGGCTTCATCGGCAGCAAAGTCACGCTTCCAGTCATCGCTGGTGTAATAAGCGGAAAGCTCGTCAAGAAGAATTTTTCTTTCGGGTGATCCACTGTCCATAGCCTGCACTTTATCCATTACATCTTCAAAATAGGCGATGCGCTCTATATGCTCCTGTATCGGTGCGGGATACTCAGAGTTTATCCTGTCAAATCCGCTGCGGACCTGTTTTGCAGAGAAGGAGGACAGCCTGCCGTCCGGCCATTCTATGTAAACATTGTCCAGTTCGTCCATATAGAGAATGGTTGCCGTTGAACCAACAGGATGTTCGCAGGTCACTGCCGTTGTCATCCTGATCTCAGCGCCTACCGTGATCGTTTCCAGCATAGCTTTCACTCCCTTGTGTATATTTCAGATCCTGATCTGCGGCGGTTTCGAGTAATTCAACAGACATTTCGTGTCAGTTGCTGCATCAGGTGCCTTCGTGCAGGATCTTGGTTTATCTCATTATACCCCAACGTCAGAAATGTGTCAAGGCAAAGATTGCTGACAGAAGCCTGTACTGCTTTTGTGTGTAAAAAGGAATTGACATTATGCGTAAATCTGATATACTATTCTTATACAACGATACTGCGAAAAGAGGTCCTGATGATGAGAAGAAAAGCATTATTTGCTGCTGCCGGTGCCGTACTTGCACTTACGGTAAGCTGTCCGACCAATGCCGGAGAAGCATCTGTTCTACCATTTTCTGCCTATGCTGCCGGAGTGGAGAATCCAATGGACAAGCAGGACGATAAGGAAGTCCCCTATGATGCTTCTTACTGGATACAGCCCAGTGATTGGAATACACCCACTATTGATCCGAGGGACTATGAGGGCGGTATCATGATGTTTTTCGACAAGATCGGACTGGAGCCCGAATACGGAAGGGGCAAGGTGCAGAGAATATATTTCTCAGTCACCGGAGCGGAAGAGAAGGTAAGCTATGTCAAATTCCATATCTTCTATGACACAAGGCTCAGGATCAGCCCGAACAGCGCCGGTCTGCCAATAACTCCCGGAAGGGGTGTAAGCGGATTCACCACCGGCTCGGCAATAATAGAGGAGGGCCAGCTTGCCTTCTATGCCTATTCAGATGACGATACAGAAATACCGCACAGCTGCATCTTCACCATTGATTTTATCGTGCCGGAGAACGCAGAAGCCGGCGATTTCTACCCTATCGGAATGGTTTATCAGGATGACGGAATAGTTGCTGATACCTTCATCAACAAGACACATGATGAGGCGGGAAAGCTGCAGATGACATATCTCTTCACCAAGGGTATGCACAACGGCTATATTAAGATGCTCGGTGAAAAGAAAACTGCCCCTCCGGCTGAGCAGGACGGCTGTATTTCCGGAGATGTGAATAACGACGGAGAGGTAAATGCCGTTGATGCCTCCGAGGTGCTGACCTATTATGCAAAGACTTCCACCAACACGGACAGCAGCTTCACTGAGGCTCAGAAGAAGGCTGCTGACCATAATGAGGACGGTGAGATAAACGCCGCTGACGCTTCCTCAATTCTTGCATACTACGCCAGTAACTCGACCACAGTAACAGCCGGTGACTGAACAAAGACAGGAGCATATCTATGAATAAGAATAAAATCACCCCTATGCTTTTGGCTGCCTTCACAGCGCTGTCCGCATCCGGCTATGTCTGTGAGGCAGATGGAACACAGAGCTACAAGGCATATTACAAGCTCGATGCCAACGGAGACGGTGAGGTCAATTCTATCGATGCATCCGTTGTACTGACTGAGTACGCTCAGATTTCCACAGGACGGACAGGAAGCCTTTCCCAGACCATAAAGTACGTTGCGGACTATAACAATGACGGGACACTCGACTCGGTTGATGCCTCCGGTATCCTCTCGACCTATGCTTATAACTCGACCACACATGATGAGCCTACCTATGACATGGTGACATTCGAAATGAAATGCACCACCATGAATGATTTTTATACTCTCTTCGCTAACAGCTATGAGGAATGTCTCAGTATGATATCCGAAGAAAAGAAAAAGCATCCGGAAGGCTGTCTCTGCGAGATAATATACAACGAGATACTCTACGGCGGTACCTATGACGGGATAATCAGGACAATTTACAGAGAATAACCTTCAAGTACAGGAACTATTGACATAGAAATCATTGACCAGTCCATATCAAAATAACCAAATGAAAGAAGGCAGATAGGAAATGAGTTTCTCAGAAGGAAAAGAATTCAGAATTAAACTGTTCAAGATCCTTGGTATCGTAATCGGTTCTGCTGCTTTATTCTATGCGGTCTGCATGATCTTTTTCATGATCCAGATAAACAAAGCCATGAAGTGGGATGTCATTAAAGAGCCCGATCGAGCTCACTTTGAGGAGCTGATAATGATGCCCGGAATGGCCGATAAGATCGAAAATGTCTGTATACGAGGCATACGTGATCCGTCCTACTGCGTCAGAACAAAGGCTTACGATTCTCTTGAAAAGCTGTATGATGAACTGCCGTTCAGTAATGAATTTCAAAAAAAAGAGGCTCTCGGAGCAGTGAAGGAGACAGCGGAGGAGCTGCCGAAGATACCCGGTGATGAAGAGATCATAAAGGCGTTCATACCGGAGATACTTCCGCTCAGAACAAGTGACAAGGACGGTCCGGTAATAGCATCCTACTATGAGCATCAGCGGTTTATCATTCAGACTGAAAACGGATTCAGAGGAGTTTTCATCGTAATGACAAACTGACAATCAATTCCGCCCCGGAGCATTTTTGGTGAAAGCTCCGGGGCTTTTTTTGAAACTTTACAGATAACACTTGACAAATCTCATGAAATGGTGTATGATGATATCAGTTATTAAACACGTTTAATAACTTGAAACACACGTTGGAAAGGATGATATTATGCCGGATAGATCAAAGAGAGACCTTGAGGTCACACGGGAGGCTCTTGCAGCTGCTGCTGAGGAGCTGCTTATGGCCTGCACTGATTCTGATGAGGTGACGTCGAGGGCTGTTGCTGCTAAGGCAGGAGTGAACCCTGCCATGATAAACTACTGCTACGGTTCACGGGAAGAGCTGCTCTATGAGGTTTACCGGCGTCTGCTCGCACGGGCTCAGGCTGCTGATCCGGAGCTGAGATCGCTTATGTCGGCTGTTATGCCGCCGAAGGAAAAAGTCTGCCTGATACACTGCACCATGATGCGCCTGATGATAGCAAATTTCGGAATATCAAGGGCTGTCACACGATTCATACTGCTGAGCCGCTCAGGCGATGCAGGACTTGAATCCCTGCCATTTATCATGGAGCATTTCGGAGGACGGAAAACAGAAGAGGAATGCCGTCTCGTTGCCTTTGAGCTCTCGAGCCTGCATGAGGTGGCGGTATTGCAGCATGAAATGATTCGTGACAGTCTCGGGATCGACCTTACCGATGAATATACACTGAAAAGCTATGTCAGAAAGAACGTTGACCGCTTTCTGACTGAAGAGGAGGAATAGGCATGAAAAAAGCACTTATAGTTATAGATATGCAGAATGACTATCTCTGGGAGAAGAGAAAGCCTATGTTCAGCTATGACACGCCTGCTCTCACGGGCGCTGTCAATGGGGCTGTGAAGGAATACAGCGAAAAGGGATGGGACATCATCTACATTCTCCAGCTCTTCCCCGACCTGCCTACTAACCGCTGGATAATCGGATTCTCCATAAAGAATACTGAGGGGGCAAAGCTTTACAGCGGACTGAATGTAGTCTCGGAGCATATATTTGAGAAGAACCTGCCGGACAGCTTTTCCTCAAAGGCCTTCCGTGAGTTTGTAAGACAGCAGGACTACACGGAGGCTGTACTCTGCGGACTTGACGAGTGCGGCTGCGTGAGTGCAACTGCGAGGGGAGCTGTAAAGGCCGGTATACCTGTTTCGATAATAGCAGATGCGACAGGCAGGCGATTTCCGGAGTCGAAAGTGGAGAAGAACAGGCAGAAGCTGCGATCTCTCGGGGTAAGGTTCATCTGAGATCAGGTTCATCTGTCAGAATAGGGAAAAAGAAACCCGGATACAGTCTGTCATGACCGCTTCCGGGTATTTCTTTATGTATTGTTCTGTCAGATACCTGATGTATCAGTCATCATTCTTCTGAGGAAGATGAGATCGAAGGTATCGACTCTCTTGTCGGCGTTGATATCGGCATTCGTTGAATTTTTCAGCTTGCCGTTGCCGAGCAGGAACCTCTGAATAACAACGAGATCGGCAACTGATACCATATGGTCGTCATTTACATCGCCCTTGATGACAACAGGCTTTGTAGGTGCAGCTGTTGTGGTCACGGGCTTTGTAGGCGGCTGTGTGGGTGCTACTGTGGTAGGTACGGGCTTGGTTGTAGTCGGGGCAGGCTTTGTTGTTGTGGGTACTGCTGTTGTAGTTGTTTTAGGTGTTGTTGTGGCAGCGGCTGTTGTGGTAACCAGGGATGCGCTGTCTACTGCTTTGCCGTCTGCGGGCTTGATTATCCACTTCTGGTCGTATGCGTGAGTGTCAGGATTGATGACAAGTCCATCAGAAGTCTGTGTCAGGCAGCGTGAACCTGAGAGCAGCGGATATATCGTATAGCTGCCGTCAGTCTGTTCTCTGAATATCACGGACTGTGCTGTCGGATAGCCTGAGCTGCCATGGAGACCTACGGGATTATCGTCGCAGTCCCACGCATTGGCAACGTCGAAGAGCTGGTCGGAGGCAAGCTTGGGTGAGATGGTGTATACGTTGCTGCCCTTGGCCTTTATGCTCCATGTGAAGAGGTCGCTCTTTGTCTTGTCGAACTTTGCAAAGGTTACAGCGTTCTTGTCCTTGTCATAGAGCAGATAATCCCCTGTTGCCTTGTTTATGATGTAGTTGTCCCCCTGATTGTCGAAGGTAACTCTCTCCATTACGCAGTCAGGCAGGATAGTTGAATTGATATTGTTTACCCATGTGTATATCTTCTTGTTGCGTACACTGAGCACATCATCAACAACGGAGTAATACACCTTCCAGATAAATCCGGGATTGTCGTACTCCGGTACGGTCTCATGGTAATACTTGCTTGTATCCCTTCCGAGGAAGGCAACGTAATCATTGTTCTCATCCTGTGCGAGGTATTCGCCGAAGAAGGTCCTTCCGCCGTAGAACTTCCAGAAGGAGGGGAACATACCCACATAGCGCTCGTTATTCTTGTCCCAGAGAGTGCCGGTGAGCATACCGTGAGCATAGGAAATGGACAGTGGTTCGCGTCCCTGGATGAATTCCTCGGAATAGCCGTTCACCTTATCCTCCGGCCATACAAAGTCCCAGATATAGTTGTCTTCCTCGTACTTTGTCTTGTTCTCGATGAGCTTATGGTTTCCTGTGGTGAGTCCGGAGATATCTGCGGAGGGCATGAGGATATCAGCGCCCTTCAGGTCTCTGAACACCTCCAGAGAGTGCTCCCACTCGTGAATTGCAAGGTCTACGGAGTAGTAATGCTGCCTGCCGGAATGTGAATCCGGAGTGCTCTCCACATGATCCCAGTAGGCAATAGGACACCAGCAGTAGCTTGTGCCCGTCACGGGATTGAAGGTGGCGCTGGAGGAGTTGGGGCAGTGATATTCAGCGTGCTCGGGAGTGTAGGTGATGATGCTGTCATATTCGCCGTAGAGCGCTTCCTTGTCCAGATAATCCTCGATATTCTCACGGGCGGGACACCAGCCGTCAACATAGATGACCTTGTCGATTATCAATACATCCGTAACTACATCCACGTTGTATTCAGAGAGGTACTCCACCAGATTCTCAAACTGCTCGGGAACGGCGTTGAAGATCATGTCGTCCTCCTCGGTGGCATCAACGGGATCGCCGAGAGGTGTTACCGTGTGTTTCATCTCGACGAAGAGCACCTTGATCTGGGGCAGATCATCGGGATCGTTATGCTTTGTAGCTGTGACCTTTTCCTTGGCGAACTTGTTATAGTCGTCAATGGCCTCTGCACGCAGAGCCTTCAGCTCCTCATACTCCGCCATATCTGCTTCGGTGAGCATCTGTCCGTCTGCTGCAACAACAGAGTCAAGCTGCTGTGTCAGCAGCATGGACAAGGGCATAACGGCAGATAATGCGAGTGAGACCAGTCTTTTCATCTTCATAATTCTCTCTCCTTATCATTAATACTTTCCCGCGGGTATGCGGTATTATTCTCGCAGCAAATCCGGTGGTAAAATAAACCATCAGGATATTGTTACATAAATCATTATACTATATTTCGCACAGAAATGCAAGTGTAATTTTGTATATTTTACAGAAAATTGTAAATAATTGCATCAGCCTTACCTAAATTATCAGTCGAGGTTTAACCAAGGGACTTCTATGTGAATATAATACAGTGCAGAGAGCTTAACTCTGCAAGAAAGGAGGAAAGGGTATGAACCTTAACCTGTTTGACGATACAACTGTTACGGAGATCATCCCCCGCGGCAGAGATAAAGACAACGGGCTGCCCGACGGGGACATGAGCCGTTTCCCGGCTGATACGCCCCTTGGTATGGCCTATGTACCCTACCAGCAGTGGAGCGAGGTCTACGGCGATGAAGAGGCCATGTGCAGCGGCACTCTCTTCCCCGGGCTCGTATTCCCGTTCAGGGGAGGTAATGACAGATGAATGACAAGGCTATGCTTATAAAGCGCATCAGGCAGTATGACTTTGCTCTCAGGGAGCTTGACCTCTATCTTGACACGCATCCCGCCTGTCGGAGAGGTCTTGCCATGTTCCGCAGATACAAGGAGCTCCGTGAGGAGGCAGTGAGCGAATACGTGCGCCGTTTCGGGCCTTTGGTACCGGAGCAGAGCACAGCGGAACAGAGCTGGGACTGGATAAATGATCCCTGGCCCTGGGAAAGGAGCTGAATATGTGGCAGTATGAGAAGAAATTACAGTACCCCGTAAGGATAAAGAAGACTGATCCGAGAATGGCGAAGATCATCATAAGCCAGCTCGGCGGCCCCGACGGTGAGCTGGCTGCATCCCTGAGATACCTCAACCAGAGATACGTCATGCCCTATCCCGAGGTCAAGGGACTGCTGACGGATATTGGTACAGAGGATTCTGCCCAATTATGATATATACAGCAAAAACTCCCCGAAGCACGGCGCTCCGGGGAGTATTTTTTTCAATCTATAAGCCCACTGAACTCGTGGTCGTCGATCAGTACGTCATCGAGGTATACT
>Ga0247608_10000116_pt1 | contig 155615 bp, 234 predicted proteins | sample 176DNAGHGlowgp2_FD_193490 | JGI IMG/M metagenome (GOLD analysis project Ga0247608, IMG submission 193490) | Sheep rumen microbial communities from Palmerston North, Manawatu-Wanganui, New Zealand - 1766 DNA GHGlow gp2 | ecosystem: Host-associated > Mammals > Digestive system > Stomach > Rumen...
ACCAAGAAACAAGCACAACATTTCCGGAGAATGCTTTCTCCTCTATATTCTCTTTCTCTGAGAATGTTGCTTCCTGAAGATCACCTTCTTGACCCTCTACGGGAGCTGCCTTTGCATTAAGAATTGCGGCTTCTGCTTCTGCTGCAGCTGCTTGAATCTGCTGAACGGCTGCTATTGCTTTATCTTCAATAGCCTCAACGCTTGGCATTTCCTCTTGTTGTGCTGCTTCTTGTCCTGCAGGAGCTATAGGGTTGCCGTTCTCATCGATTACAAACTCCATAGTAGGAACCTCCTGAGGAGCTACGGGTTGAGCATGAATACCAGCAGCTGGAACTACGGCTTCTGCAAACCACTTATCAAGAACGGTGTTAGAGAATTTCTTTTCTTCCTTCTCTTCCTCATCTTTTTTCTCCTCTGCAGGTTTTTCAGCCTCTTTCTCAAGGTCTACCTCCTCTACTTTCTTTTCCTCTTCAGAAGTAGTATCTTCTTTGAGTTCTTTAGCCTCTTCTTCGCTGATAGGAGAAAGCTCAATCTCTTCCTCGGTCAGAACAGCCTTAGTAAGCTCACCATCGTTCGTCTTGTCTTCAACAATAGCGGTTTCAGCGTCTACGGGAGTAATCTTAATATCATCATTATCAATCTGATTACCACTCTCAATAGACTGCTCAATTAGCTTTTCATCCTCCTTGTCAGAAAAGAGACGAATCATGTACTGAGTCATGCTCTCGTTTTCCGAGAAGAATTTTGTTTCTGCCTCATTAGTATAGATATCAGAAAAATCTTTCTCTTCGTCTTCCTGCTCAATAGCATCTTCCTCAGCTTGCTCAGCAGTATCTTCAGCATCTTCAACTACATCCTCTACCTGCTCATCCTCATCTACTTCTTCCTCGGATACAGCAATATCATCCATAAGGTCATTCGCTTCATCTTCAGTAAGAGCATCGAGTTTCATGTTGTCGTCGTCAATAGTAACTTTAGTATACTCACCATTATCCTTACTTTCAACAACAGCTTCAGTAGCAGAAATTGGAGTTACAATCTCTTCCTCAGTCTCGATTTCATCACCATTTTCAAGAGCATCCTCAATTTTAGCCTGGGATGTTTCAATACCTTGTGAGGTTTCACTGAATAGACGGTCCATGAATCGTGTATTGTTTGAATAATACTTTGTTACATAAACACCACACTCAAACCCATCTACATCAGAGAAAGTAGCTTCAGTTGGCTCCTCAATATTCTCTTCAGACTCAACACCAAGATTCCCAAGAAGTTCAGCTGCATAGTCACGAGCTGCTGCCTCATCCTCAAAGATCTCAACAGCATCAACACCTGCTTCCGACAAACGAGTAGCAATATCATTAGCTGCTTCCTCGTCAAATACAGAAGTATCTACGAGCTGATGGTTACCTGCATCTACACCTACTACGTGGAGTGGCTCAAGTTGCTCATTACTTTCAACAGGCTGCTCACCTTCCTCTGAGAAATTCTTTGAACCAAGTTCCTCAACCTCCATCTCCTCGTCAGTCAAGAGAACCTTAGCCTGATCACCAGATTTAGTATCAGATACGATCAGAGTATCACCATCTACCTTCTTAATCTTAAGGTTACCTACCTTAGCAACATCTTCAGTCTCCTCTGCAATAATCTCAGAGAATAACATTTCACAATATTCTTGCTGGCTGAAAATTTTCTGAACCACGGTATTGTCAGAATAAACAGAGAATTCTTTCTGTTCATCTTCCTTCTCCTCAGGACACTCGCCTTCTGCACACTCAGCTTCTTTACCTTCCTCTGCGTGCTCCTCGACTGTCTTTTCACAACCAGCTTCAGGATTCTTACCACCACACTCAAGATTAGGAGAAATTACACCTTCCTCAAGATGCTCTTCTACCGTATCAACGGGATTTGTCTGATTGCCTGGGATTACCTCATCCTCAACTTCCGGATGAAGGAAACCGTCCATCTGTGGAGCATCAGCATTCATCTCGCTTTCCGGATTGTAAAGATCGACATTCCCATCCTCACTAATCTCTGCGATAGTGGTTTCATTATTTCCTTTATCGGTGACCATAATTTGGTTATCACCTACTTTTTCATACTTAAGCTCATCTGTATCAACAGCTTCGCCTTCCTTTGCCTTTTGAATGTCACTAAATACCATCTGAAGTACATTCTCTTCTGCCTTTTCAGTGGCCGCAAACATTCGTTCCATAAATCGTGTATTAGCCATAAACTTATTTTATGATTTCTAATTCGTCCCCTACTTCCTTGATAATGCCTTTTTCTTTAAGCATAGAAATTAGATCATCTGGAGCATCGGGGTATCTATCATCAAGAATAGTTTTGAACTCTTCCTTCGGTTTCTTCTGTCCACCAAATTCAAGTACAATATCATTCTTAATTCCAGAATCTGTCATCCAATCCTCTTTAGAGTTAGAATCCGTTCCAACACCATGAATCTTCTTGATTATGGCCATGCTTTTTGGGCAAAGATCACTAACCTCTTCCAATTTTTCAATACCAACCTCAGGCGCACTCATAGTCACGGCCGGGTCTAATTCAAGAGTTTTAGTAACAGATATAATAATTTTCGAGAATAATCTAGACTGCATAAAAGAGTCCTCATAAATTTTCACTGATCCATCTTCCATAGTTTCAGCAAAATTCTTCTCTTCAAGTTCTCCGGCCGTAATTCCCAGTACGCCAAATTCTTTTTGAAAATCCTCTGCACTAAGTGACGAACCTGAAAACTTTTTAAGCTTGAGTTCTACTTTATCCTCAGTCTCATTAAATTCTTTTTGAAACAGCTCTTCCTCACTAAACGTTTTCTCTACCTTAGGTGTTTCCGAAATCACATTAAACCTATGACCTCCACACTTTGGGCATAATAGGTTAGTAGTTGCAGCAGTTGTCTCAAATTTGTATCCGCAGTCTTGGCAACGAACCCAATGCGGAAATTCTTGTGCGACTCCTCCAGTATTATCACAGAATAACTTAATCCTAGGAGAGGAGTTAGTCTTGCTAAATAACTTAATTCTGTCCATCTTTCTCCTCCTCTTCTTCTCTAAGATTAACTGTCGTAGGAGTCTCAAAGACATATTGGAGTATTGATTTAACAAACTCTGTATATGCTTCTTGAATCTTCTGATATCTCATTTTAGATACAAACCCAGATTTTTTGTTCTCCATAAGAGCCATTTTATATGGTATCATAAGATTTTGACACGACTTTCTAACAGAGACACCTAAAGATGATGCGCCGAGGAGAGCATTAAGATTCTTCCCACTCAAAATCTGTCCGGTGATTTCTTGCATGATTCCAAGAAGATCCGTAGTGAAAAGAGATTTCATTATTTTAAGAGCCTCTGGTGAAATTTTTTCTGGACCACCCTGTGATTTAAGAGCTTGACGATAATCCATAATGAGACGTCTGAAACGAATCCTAGGACTAAGCTTTCCAAGTCTTGTTCTTTCAATAATATGAGCCTGTGAGAATTCCTTCTGCTCTACTTTTTGAGTTTCATCATTAATAACTTCTACATCTTCAAAAGTACTATAAGATTTAGCTTTCAAGATCGTAAATTGGTTATTAATCTTTGAAGTTTTTGGTGTGTTAATTTCAAGACCAAGTTCATTAAGATTTGAGAAGGTCTTTACTTTATATCCATCAAATCTATCTCCAGCATCTACTTCACTAAATGATTTTTCACCAAGCAAAGAACTAACAACATTTCCATCATCATCCATTACTTCAGTTACATAACTACCAGGAAATGATGGATTTAGCGTAAAGTCTACTCCTTTACATGCTACAAGTTTCTCCAGACGATCTTCTCCATTTTTCATTCCACTCCATAAACCAACAAGAACGCAAGATATACCTATACTACTGTGTTTTAGAAGGCCCTTAATACGGAGAATTGCCTGTTTTGCTTTATCATCAAAATCATTTTCATCATAAATCTGAACTTCTGCCCACCAAGCCCCATTCTCAATCCACATTTTATCAATATAGTGAGTAGGAGGACAGCCGCCGTTTCCAGTGGTTATCAAAATGCCATCATCCTTACCAATTGTTTTAGAAAGATTAGATGCTACTGATTCAGAAAAATCTTGAGCCTTTATATTTCTAACTCTATGTGTAAGAGAGCCAATCATTCTATGTGCTCTAATAGATTCTTGAGCTTCGGGAGAGTCTAGATATTGTTTAACCACATCAGAAGAGACTACTGAACCGTCGCTTGCATGTGATCCGAATTTTAAAATTCTTACTTTTACTCTCATGTTAAGTAAATCTAAATAAAGTTAATCACGCCAGGAAAATATCTCTGACTAACCAAAAAGTTCCCTATGCTGCATCGAAGCATAAAGTCATATTTCAACTTTGCATAGGGATATAATTTATTTATTATTTTCATTTTCAGAATATGGAATATAGTCTAATGGTCTTTTAAATAAAGATTCATAGTCTATAAAAGTATAAGGATCGATACCTTTAGTTATTACTTTTTCAAGAAATTCAAAAATGGACTCTCTAGTATTATAAATATACGGTATTTCTATTAGAGATATATTGTTTTTTCTACAATACCATTTTACTTTCTCGTCTCTCATAAGTTGATCTTTAAATTTTTCTATATTTCCCCTATGAAAATAACTAAACTCATAATGTTGTAGACCATTATATTCCAGAAAAATGATAGAAACTGTCCCATCAGATTTATAAATAATAATTTTATAATCAATTATAATATTATTTATTTTCTTTTTTAAATCTGGAATTGTATATCGATGTATATATTCTAATTCATGACTAGATAACCAGTCTTCTACATAATTTTCACAAATATTTGTAGAAAATCCACAATCAGGGCATCCGCATCCTGATAGGTGGTTTGATGGAACCTGCCAAAATTCACCGTGGGTTGGGCAACTAATTTTTACCGGTGTATTAATATTTATATATTTTACTTCAGAGTAATCATATTTATCTCCATGGATCTTTATTGATCTATCTATAAAATCTTTTGTAGATAATCTGTGAGATTCCCCACCAATTAGCATACCACATCTAGGACATCCATGACTATTTAAATGGTTGTATGGAGTTTGCCAAAATTCTCCATGTTCAGGGCATATAATTTTTACTTCAGTATCAATATCAATATAGTTAACTTCACTGTAGTCAAATTTATTTCCATGAGTCTCAATAGCTTTTTCTATAAAAATCTTCTTTTGTGACTCTCTTCTTTCTTCTTTTCTACATACGGGGCAGCCCAATTGATATCCTAAAAGAAAGCTTGGTACTGTTTCAAAATCTCCATGTTTTTTACAGGTTATTTTTACTGGAGTATGACAGTTAATATATTGTACATTACCATATTCATATTTATCACCAAAAATCTCTTTAGATTTTTTAATAAATTCTTCTCTACTATTTCTAAGCTTGTTAGCAATGCTTACTTTTATTTTACCACAAATAGGACATCCGCTACCTTGTAAATGAATATATGGCACCTGCCAGAACTCTCCATGTTCAGGACATATAATTTTAACTTTAGTATCAATATTTATATAATTTACTTCATTATAATTATATTTATTTTGATGAACTAAGTTGGCTTCCTCTATAAATTTTTCAACGGTTTTCCTATTTGCATTAGCAGACTTTTTCTTACCGCAGTTAGGACAACCACCTCCTCTTAAATGAATAGCCGGAGTTTGCCAAAAGAATTCATTACATTCTTTACAAAAAATTTTTATCTTAGTATGATTATTTATATAGTTTACTTCTGAATAATCATAAACTTCCTGATGTATATTTTTTGCTCTCTTAACAAATTCTTCTGTATTACTAGATTCTTTTTTACTAGTAATTTCTTTTGAACATACTTTACATCCTTTTTTCATCAAATGATTATCTGGTGCCTGCCAAAATTCTCCGTGTAATTTACAAAGGATACAAATTTTATCTTTACTTCCTATATATTTGACAAATCTGTAGTCATATTTGTCACCTTGTACTAAACGCGCTTTCCATATAAATTCGCGTGTTTTCTCATCTTGAAAAGGAATCAACCACTTTCTATAATGACTCAGTGGTACAAGCATTAAATTATTTTCAATCATCATAAGTATTCTGTTAAGTTTTTAGATCATGTGTTGTTCTGCCTTCGATTATCAATTTAAAGATAGGAGTCCCGAAGATATTGGCCAGTTCCGAGACCCTATCTAAATACTTATAATGATAACCGCTAAAGAGCCACATGACTTCTTAACGATGTTCCTGAGACCTAATCGAATAGTAAAGATCATATTTCAATCTTATCTCAGGAAAAGTTTAGGCAAAATATTATCAGCCATATCACGTAAGGCCAGACAACTAAATATGTAATTTGATTATGACAGAAGTCTTGTTCATCATTTTCATATTCTATTCTTTCCCACATCATTTTCTTTCTCACAGTACAGGATTTTTAGTTCCCGTACTTATATAAGGAAGTGTGACATTTTTTTACGCATTTTGTGGGTCTTTTTCGTTATTTTTGGGTTTTATTCCTCAATTCCGGCATCTTTTTTGAATAACTTCATAAAATTCTCCACGGCTTCTTTGCTTTCCGACGAGTTTATGCTTGAGTCATTTTTCTCATCAGCCAGTTTTTGTAGAATAGCGTCTGAGTCTGGTGTTGATGTGTCTTTAACCAGTTCATCAATGCTTGCGGAGTATGATATAAGTTTTTCTATAACGAGGAACATATCTGGAAGGCTTAATCCATTATTTCCATCCAGGAGCCTTTTAGGATCAAGCACGTAATCAATACAAATAACCAATCTTCCAAGTATATGCATCAGGAGTAGTGGTTTTATTGATTTAAAGACTTCCGACACATATAATTCCAGTACTTTTCTTTGGTCTGGATCTGAAACTGCCACCATTGAATTGCTGATAGAGTCTAGATCAAGGCTTATATTAGTTCCGTATTTCTCATTATAGTTTGTGATAATGGAGTTTAGTGCGAGATTAAATTCCTTAGCTTTTGCCTCCTTATCTTTTTTCAGGATTGCTGTTGAGTCTAGTATTACGTTTTTTGCTGATTTTGGGAGTTGAGGGGCAGAGGCTAGCATATCTTTGATGTAGTCTTTTTCTTCTATGATTTCCGGTTCTTCGATTCCCTCATTCCTTAGCAATTGTTTTTTAACTTCCGGATCGTTAAATGGGTTACTTGATTCTATCATATGAGTTAAAATAAATTTAAAAAGGGGATGGTCAGGGTGAATTGGGAAGTTGAGATAGAGAATGAGAGAATAGATATGTGAGTGAATCCAATTCTTTCCCCGACCCCCTTTATATTATCATTTGTAAAACCTGTCCAACCAATCCGAATCCTACTAGTGAGAAAGCCAGATTAAGATTAGCGGTTCCATTTTTTGCTTTTTCGTAATTATAACCCAGAACAAAAGCAGTAACTGGGCATATTCCTAAGAGATAACCTGCAACGAGAGCTAGCAAAAGATATCCCCCATAATTTATCCATAAGTTTTTCATAATGTTCTGAGTTTAGGGTTAATGCGCTCTATTCTTTCCCGCTTGTTTTCTCGCGTTAAAGTTTTCTGCTCCGCGAAAATTTGATTTGGCGTTTCTATTAAGGTGTTATTTTCTTGCGTTTCGCCTTTCCTTCACACCTTTTTCTCCACGCCTAATTTTCCACACTATCTTCTTTCGAAACGTTTTATTTATCTCTACGTTTTTATTTTATAGTGTGTAGAAGAATACGCGAGGAATGTTCAAGCGGGTTATTAGTCAGAGCGCGGTGTAGTTAATTTTATATTAACGTAGTTCCCTGTGTCTTATCGAAAAGTAGAGACCATTAAAGACTCGCACAGGGATATGGTTTGTAACGATTATTTCTTGTTCTTTTTCTTAGAGCCGAAATTCTCGTTTATATCTTTTGTTGCTTTTTCTAGCTGTTCATCTGTAGCAGTTTTTAAAAATTTTTCATCACCCTTCTTAATCTGCTTTTTGATTATAGCATTATTCATTTTGTATCCGGCAGTTCCCAATGCAGCAGCACCAAGACCAGCACCAATAGCGCCAGCAATATTACCTCTCTTAAGAGATTTATCTGTTAATTTTTTGAGTCGTTTGGAACTATTAACAGCACCCTTAGAGCCATTGACAGTTTCCTTAGCCCACTTATCTCTAGCCTTATCAATAACCTTCTCTAATTTTTTTCCTTTCTTCGTTTTTTCGGCTGCATCAAATCCTAATTTAGTACCAATAGATGCACCAACAGAACCCATAGTAGCAGCTCCTAAAATACCTGCGGCTTTTCCAGCTTTATCCTGAACTTTCTTCGATGCATCTTTATAGTCCTTTTCCAGATCTTCGCGGGATTTTTTCTTTTCAGCAAATTCTTTCTGATCCTTCTTTTTCTTGAGAGCTTTATAGGCAACCGCACCAGCCACTGAAGCACCTACACCAGCGATACCAGCTTTTGTTCCCTTCTTGCTAACTTTTTCAAGAATCTTATCGGCCTTCTTAAGTTTCTTCTGAGCTGCTTTATTAATCTCAATATCCATTTGTTGATTTTTAGTCAGAGTAGGAATAGCTTTACCTCCAGCGGAAGCTTTCTTAGCTCTATCATAGATATTAGCATTTTCCATTTCAAGCTTACTAATAGCCTTCTTAACCTTCTTTCGGCCAATCTCAGCACCCAGACCTACAGTACCAGCACCAAGGCCTACAGTTGCGCCGCCGATTGTAGCAGCTTTAGCAACTTTCTCTTTCTTAGACTCTTCCTTCTTAGCGGCAAATTCTTTCTGAGTCTGAAATTCTGTTGTACTAAATGTTTTCTCTCCAATCTTAGAGAAAACTTTACGTCTAATATACATAGCTAATTTTTAACATTCTTATCGGACTTCTTTTTACGTTTAGGTACAATACCTTTGAGTCCAGAAATAATATTCTTCGCCACCCTAGTCTTCTTTTTGACAGGCATGGTTTGTCCTATTGCTGTTTGATCGATTTTAGACACTACACCTTCAGCAGTATCCATCGTATCATGCAATGTATCTCCTACTTGAGCGGGAATGTACTTGACTCCATTAATGGTTACTTCTCCATACCCGCTAAAGCCTTTTCTCTTAATAATCATTTTCCTTCAGTGGGTTATAGTTATCATCTTGACTACTCTCCCAACTCTGCGGACCATTTTCGACATTCTTAGTGAACGTCTTTTCTTTTAACTCTTCCATAATTTTAAACTTTCATTGGTACTGGTTGAACAGGTTTGGATCTTGTTTTATAGAGTCCAACATTTTTAGCCTCCTCACGTTGATCCTGTATTTTTGCTGTCTTGATTTGATTTTTTGTTTCCTCCTGATTTTCTTTGGCTGACTGTTTTTGTGCATCTGCCAAATTTTTCATAGAGTCTCGTCTTTCTTGAGCAGCAATTTTTTCACGAAGCCTTTGAGTCTGTAGAATTTGTCTCTGTTGCTTCATTTGTTCAATCTGTAGGTCCCTTGAAGTTATCATTTGCTGGTTAAGAGCTTCCTGTTGTTCTGCCTGATCCGTTACTGCAAATTTTTTACTTCTTAAAATCCTCATCGTCTTCTGGATTTAGGTTGGGAGGTTCTACTCCTAGCTGTTCATATTGCGCATTAACTTTAGCCTGGAGGAGTTGCATATACTGTTCGAGAGATTCGTCAGTTATGATTGCCTCTGTGTTCGGGTCAATGCTCTTAATTTGTGTCTGAATATAAGATAGATAAGCTTTTCCATCAATGAGTGGAGCAGCTGTTTCAATAGTTTGGATAGCATTTTGGATAATTGAAGTAACACCCTGTACCAAACCGTTGATAGATTCAGACTGGTTAATTTGGTTATTATATTCTACACTAGTCTTCTCTGATATATGAAGTTTTATGAGAGCGGGATCTAGTTCTTCATCATAGATTACCTTATAGATTGTACATACTAAGGCGACTACTGATGATTTGATTCCATTCATAAAACCTGAGACTCTTGAATTAGCACGTTCCGATTGCTGAAGGACTTGCCATTTATTTCCGGAGGTTGAATCCATAAGAGTAGTAGGAAGTCCAAGAGGTCCTAGAATATTAGCCTTACAGTTATCTAGGGTTTGCATAATATCCAGGAGCTTGTCGGTCAGTTTGTCAAGAGGAAGCATAGAATTTTTACCTCCTAGCGTTGAATTATAGTCTGGGACGAACTTAGCGCTTTGAGTGAGAGTGTTTTCAATGAAGGAAATAACATCAAACTGAGAGGACAAGAAAGATCCTAACTCATTTGTATTATTTGCCAGTTTAGTCGCACGTGCACATAGTTCGTTGGCGCTTTCTAGAGGAATGGATTTGTCAAACTGGAGAAGGAAAATTTGTACAGAGGAAAGATCACGAAGACTGATAAGAGATACTAGAAGCTCTTTAATTACCAGCTCTTTCACCTTAAGGATGATTGGATAGAGTAAAGGTTCAGATGCCATATAGGATTCTTTCTTGAGTACCTTTTGTCTATTTTCATCTTTATTCTTAGTCCCTGATATCTTAGCTTGTTCCTTCTTATTCTTTGAAGCATTCCATTCATCAGATAGGTCATTAATCAAGCGTAGGTTTTGTGATGCTATATAAACAATTTCTTCGGTAGGGATTTCATACATAACGCCATCATCTCCTTTGGCTAGATATATTTCTTCCATTTCCCCATCCTCATTCTTTTTCTTTTTGGTGATAACGCATACCGGATCGTTAATTTCCTCAATTCTAAACTTAAGGTGTCCAGTATCATCCCTTGACTTCTGAAGCATTCCGAAGTATTCACCAAAGAAAACATAATCTTGAAGATGATCTCTAATCCAGTCGAGAATCTTGAGATCTTTTGTTAGGATGTCATTTATACGTTCCGTTACTTCATTGTCTATTTCATCACCTTCCTCATTCATAATGGTTACTATCTGTTGACCAGTCCCATCTACGAGGAAGTTAGTAATATAATCTGCAAAAAAGTTTACCGCAAGTTTTGATATATCCAAGAGCTGATATCCTTTAAGCTCTGAAATTCTATCGAGGTACCCAGAAATTCGATTACTAGGACTTGCATTACCTAAAAGAGGGGATTTTCTATCATAACCATCGAAAATACTGTTAGTTGTTCCTCCGATAGGTTGATATCCTCCTCCAGTTCGGTATACATTTGATCTTATGGGCACTCTCGAGGAACCTATAGCAAATGAACCGAACATCTTTTGAGTGATATTTTCTGGTTTCTTCATGTCACATATCTTTTAAAATGTTAGTTCTATTGTTTCATCACTAATATAAGGCCCTGCGACATTTTTTTGCTGTTTTTGTGGGTCTTTTTCGCTATTTTTGCCTCTTTAAGCGATAATATTCAGTTTTTAGCTTCAAACCATACCCATTCTTAGCATATCCTGGTCCATTGTAGATTCTTGCCATCCCGTTGAAGTCCTTGGAGATCATTAAGGGTACAATTCCTCTGCTCTTAATAAATTCTATACCGAGCGAGAGTTGGGAGAATTCATCTTTCGACATTTTAGAAACAAAATCCCCTACACTCTTTTCTCCTGCTAGCTTATAATTAGATCCCAGTATTTGTAAGAGTCCCCAAGAAGCCGACATCTGAGCTGCTTCCTTATTGATCTGACTTGCTTTCTCTAATCTTAACCATTCCTTCTCTCCGCCCTGATAGTTCTTAATCCACTTATCTGTTATAATGTCTGGATATTGTCTCATATATTGGTAAGGATCGATTCCCATGTTCCTCAGATTTTTAAAGAACTGATAGGACTCGAATAGAATGACGGGTCGATGAGAAGGCAAGAAACCAGAACTCCCAGACTCTATGGAAACGAAGGCCTTCAACATCTCTGGTTCACAATCTAAGAGCCATCCGAAGAGAGGGTAATCAGATTCTACTACTTTTCCTTTTGGGTTATTTGAATATCTTTCTTCGACCAGTATAGTTTTCCAAGATTTATATCCAAAAATCCCATCATCAACTAACCCTCTTGACTTCTGATACCCCTTTATTGCCTCCACTAATTCTTTATCACAGGTAATTCTAGGGGATAAGCCAAACATGATGGATAACTTTTTGACGTCCTCCCCAGATCTACCTTCACGTATTATAGTCATTTTAACCTTGCATTTTAAGTAATTCCCCAGTCAATTTTCCATATCCTGAATCCGCTCCCTTATTTATTACTCCCATTACATAGGTTGAGAATGCCGTCTTAAGAGCATATTTAGCATTGGTCAGGTCTTTCTCTGTGGCCCCTAATTTCTTCATTAACTGGAGACCGTAATAGGATGCCATAAATTCGGATTGGAGGAGCGGAAATTTTAAGAGGAGTGATGTAACATATGAAACAACCTCAGGAACTGCACTCTTCGCCATTGATCCCATAAAACCTAGGAGGAACGAGGATAAAGTAACAAATTCATCTGAAAAAATGCCACTATGGGAAGCTCTTTGAAGGGAACCTAGATACTTTTCGTTGTTCTGGAAGAAATGTCCAACTTCATGAAAAACGGCGGGAACAGGGTCGAGGTCAGAAATAAGAATCACGTCCCTTGGTTTTCCGTCATTATCTATTCCCTGAGCTCCGTATGCCCACCAATCCATCGCACATCTTTTTCTGAGAGGGTCGATATTATTCATGGCTAGAGCTTTCGGATCACACAACATTTTTCTTAGTTTCTCTGCATCCTTTCCTTGTGTTAAGTTTAGGTAATAGGAGAAAGGTGTACAATCGGCTACCACTAGTTTTGTCTTATATTCCTTCTCGATGTACTTGGTGAGATTAGGAATTAGAGCTGGAGTATAGGAAGCTCGATTTGCCTTGTCCCATTTCATCTCTACCCTCTTTTTCATGATAGGTTGGATGATTAGTTTATATAAGGCAGAAGCGATAGAGGGAATATACTGTGTTATCTTCTCTATTACTGAAAAATTCTTAGCTTCTGTAACATCTTCTTCCACCAATCTAATTTTGTAGATATTGCCGGTGAAAAGTTTAAGTCCTACCAAAAATTCTGTAAGAGCCATCACCAAAGCTTCTATCCCAGTTTTATCTTTGGGAACAGTTATGATAGGAGCTGGAAAATTGGAACCTCTCTCAACAAACTTATAATCAAATTCACCATTACAATATTTCGAGAGCGTGTAAAGGGAAAGTAAGTATTGATCAAACTCGGGGGATACAATCAGACCATTTTTGCAAACCCTGAAAACTAAGTCGAAATCCTGGTCTACGTTTTTTCCAATCTTTTTGTCAACACTAATCCAATCACGAGAAGGATAGTCGCGGTGAGATGCAGGGTGATTAATCATGGCCGTTCCTATCACGCTCTTAAAATCCGCAGGCTTAAACTTTCCCTTCTTAAGTCTCCCAAATTTTGTATTGGAAGGTTGAGTATTAAAGATCTCGTTTTGATACAAGTCCTTTCCCCTAAACTTCATAAACTGGTAGATAGACTCCTGAGGAAAATCTTTGAGCGTGTGAACTTCGGCCATATCTTCCTCCCTGCCAATTTCCGCGAAGCTTTTCTCGTTAAATTCTATCATAAACAAATTCTTATATATTATTTATTCTTTTTAGAGTCTTTCTTTTTCTTGAGAGCATATAGACCGGCTCCAACAGATGCAGCTCCTAATGCAATACCTGCTTTTCCTAATTTCTTAGAAGCATTTTCGCTCTTTTTAATTGCCCTATCCACCCTTCTGGTATATCTTTCTTCTAGCCCAGGTGTTTTATCAAATCTTTCATCCAATACGGCAGGACCAATATCTTTATGAACAAAAGTTAAATAATCTGCTTTATTTTTTAAATACTTAGATCCTAACCCAGCTGCAATAGACCCAGCACTACCAACGGCAGCTACTTTACCTGCAACTTTAGCTTTCTTCTTATCTTTCTCTGATTTTTCAGAGAATAAACGTTGTATAATCATAATTCATTAATGTTTATTTGAATGATAGGCTGCCAACATTTTCTCACATTTTTCCTTACTATCACTCTTAACATCCCAGAACGTAGGAGGATTAGTTTTCATGCTGACAATTCTCCAAGACCCATTATACTTATGAATCACTCCTTCACCGTTTTCTACCTTCTTTACGATCGAGGCAGGAACTATTTCACGATTCCCAGGTTTCTTGTTTCCTTTCTTTGGTGGTTCTTTATCCCCAAATTCCTTCTGCTCTTTTCCGTCAAGATCCTTTATGGCACCTTCAATCACCTGTACTTCATCCTTCGGTATTTTCACAGTCAGATAGAAAACATCATCTAAGCAATCATTCTCAAGTTTCACCACATAAGCATCAGGATAACGGAGCTCAACCTGATACATAAATTTGGCCAGAGTTTCGAAATAATTACTCCAGATACCTCTTCCATTAAGTCCACCAGAAACACATACAGTATCTCCCTCCGACTTATCTTCCATAACCACAAACTTACCGATCTTCATGGTATCGATGTGGTTTACGATTTTTTCTATAACTGCCTGAAGATTCTCGGAGTATAGTTTTTCCTCATTGGCAGCTTCTTCGGCAATCTCTGGAACTTCGGCTTTCATTTCTTCCACCTTATCCATCATCTCCTTAATTGCCTTTCCATTTTCCTTCACCTCCGGAACTTTGAGAGCATCTGTCAAAGAATCATTCAAAGCTTGTTCCGCCCCATCCTTATAACCTTCAATATATGCTTCTCTCTCCGAATGGCATTTTGTTCTCAGTATTAACATATTATCTATCTGTTAACGACAAAATCAATCTCCCGTAAAGTTCCAACCACTCTATTCCGTGTCTCGAGTTCCTTAATCTTTACAGGTCTTCTCCAAACTCCTCCTACTCTCTCAATCCCCTTTAAGTTTTTCATTCCGTTACCATTGAAATTAAGTGTTCCATTCCCTGACTCGTTTCGGTTAGTCTTGGAAATATATGGCAAGTGAAGAATAACAAGAGAGCAGTAAAAATAAGATAACCAATTGTGTTCTTCATTCCGGTTTTGGTTTATCAGAGTGGGTTCTTCCTGGCGTGTTTTTAATTTATGCGTATTTTCCTAAGGTTGAGAGAAAAGTGTAAACAATAATTCTAACCTTTCTTTTCACGCATGTTTTTATACACTAGAAGAAAAGGCGTTGATTCTAAAAGTTCGAATTTTGATTTCACGCCCCTCTTTCCTAGTGTTTCTTTTCCTCACGCCAGACCTTTTCCACTCTATTCAATCCTTTTTCTCAGACTCTTTCTTAGCCTTTTTCTTGTCGACCAGTTTCTTTGCGCCAATACCAGCTGCAACAACTCCACCAGTAGCTAAGGCGATCTTACCCTTATTCTTCTTAGCTAACTCTATGGCATCTCCGATTCTAGCATCTCTTTTTAAGTTTTCTACCTTACGCCAATTTTTAGAAAACTCTTCAAAATTACTGCTGGTTGTTTTTCCAGATCTAGTAAATCTTTCAGATACTCTCTTTTTAGCCTCTGGATTAGTCCCCATCGGAGATGCTGAATTAACAATATCTCCCGGCTTTGCTTTATTAATAGAATCGTGAATAAAATAGGCTCCTTTTCCCTTTCCAAGATTAGATCTTTTAGAAGTCTCTAATGGCATTCCCAAATTATCTTTTCCTGTTCTAATGGCTTTTCTGCCTTGTCGAATTTTATCTGCTTCATTCTGAATTTCAAACTTATCTGGAATAAAACTCGAACCCTCAGCCTTTTTAGCCATATCTAGATCATATTTATGTCTTCTAGCTTTCTGTTCTTTACTAGAAAATAAACGTTGTATAATCATGATCGTATCACTTTTTTTAGATAAATTATTTTTATCATACTCCACTAAAAAGATGATAAATTTAAATCCTATCAGTCAATTCCTTATATATATGAAAAATATAATAAGTAAAGACGAATTATTAAAGAAAATAAGAGGTAAAGAAGAGGTAATACAAGATTCTAGTTCATCTGTTGTAATATCCGGAGTATATAGAATGCCCAAATGTAAGCCAATAAGACGTTTCAGATTACTTCCAGAAACTCCTAAAATTAAAATGGAGCCAGAAAAATATCCTGATCTTGAAGTTAAACTCACACCAGGTAGTTTCTTAGTAGGAGCAAATCGATTATATCATATATTAGAAGTCAATATAGAAAGCGAAATAGTTAAGGCCACTCTATTAGGATATGATAGTAATAAATGCATGTACTCTTTTACCCTAGGAAATACTCACGAATTTAGACTCGAGGAATTTACCTCAGAGTTTTGGACGAATTACTATAAATGGAGGACAGCACATCACGAAGACTTCATTCAATACAGTAATCCATACAATTTTATACACCCAGGAACTGTAATATATGATTCTAGTATTAACGGCTATTTCAAATTTATAGATTATGTTTCTCCATTAAAACTTGCTAGTGGAAAAGAACATTGGATTCTTAAGGCTTTTTTATTGTATACAGAAGATAATACCCTAAAGCGTCAATACAGAGATCATCTAAAATCTTATTATACTGAAGATACCGTTATGAAAAGATATCCATACATAATAAGTTATAAGAATATTAGACAAGTTGGTGAATATGAATATCGAGAGTTAGTTACAGGAATTAAAAACCTAGAACTAAAAACTAATAGTATTCAAAAAACGCCAATGAACTTCCTCTTAAAAAGTTTATCAGACTCCGGATCATTTGAAGTAGAAGGTAAAACCTACTATATAACTAGATTAGATGAAACAGAAGTCAAGTGTATAGAAATAACTGAAGACTTTTCTATAATCCATCATACGTTTAATCTAGACAACCTCCCTATAAATCATGGATAATTAATTCCGTGATTTTATTTTTATCTCATTATATTATATGTGGCATGGATTTCGTCTCTCCCCTCATCGTTAGATTTGTGATCTAACTTATAGCCCTTCCAAATCTTGACTATCGGAAACTCACCACCACTAAAACTTCCCGTAACTTCCTCCTTTGTGATCTTCCCGTTTGACAATTCCTCTACTTTCTTGGCGATTATGTCGGACGGAATTTCACTATATATCTCGGTCCCATCATGGCTAACGTCTCCGGGGTCATCAATCTCCCAAAATTTTCTGAAGACATCGTAAGTGCAGAGAGACGAACACCCTATCTTCGGATCTGCATAAAGCTTCATAATTCCATAGAGCTTCAAGGCAAAATCGGAGAGGATGTGATCAATAATTTCTCGATCAGTGGTACCCGGAGGAAATCTAAACATACCACCAATCTTATGATCACTGAAAAATTTTGAACGTATTAGTATCATCTTTCAAGCTTTAATTTTCCCGCTCGTATTTTTCAGGCGTTTTTATTATTTGTGCGTATCTTTAAAGGTTGGATCTTCATGCTCGTTATTTATTTTTAAAAATAACTTATAGCAATTTTCTTTCAACCTTTTCTTTTCACGCAAATTACGATACTCTTTCGATTTTTTAGCATTTTTCTCTACCCACTTCTTCTCAAGATCCTTCATTTCTTTGAGAATTTTCCTTTCTTTTCAGAGAATAAACGTTGTATAATCATAATAACATTTAAAAATAATATTATGAAGCTTATTTCTTCAATTCACTAAGAATCTGTTCTTTAGATTCTTTTTCCTTCTTCTTCTCCTTGGCTTTCTTTACTCCAGCATCAATTCCATCAATCGCCAAAGATCCGCCTAAAGCACCGGCCCCTATCAATCCCCACTTCTTTGTTCTGGGATTCTTTAAAATTTCTTTTCCCTTCCCTGTGGCTTTCTCTAAGATTCCCTTTTCAACCTCCTTTGGTTTTGGAGTTCTCTTAGTTGTATCACGAATTGAAGAAGACCAATGATCTAAATCTTTCATCTGTGACTTATATCTTGACTCTACCTCTTCAGCAGTTATACGTTTTCTTCCGACCTTCTTGCCTTTATCATAGATGTCTTCAAAGTTTTCTCCAAGTCCAGATTTTCTAAGTCCCTCTGCTCTTTCAGCCTGTATATTATCACGACGAGCATTAATCTCTTGCCTAGCCGCTTTCAACTCCTCAGCCTTTTTCTTCCTGTCCTCTTCTTTTTTCAGATGTGTCCAGGTTCGGCTAAATAGACGCTGTATAATCATAGTCTATCAATCTTAGAAATAATTTGCTTTTCTAAGGATGCAATTTGTTTATAATTCTTGTCATCCTTATAAGCCTCTCCTATCTCATCGTCCTCTATAAGCTGTTTTTTCAGATAATCTTTGAGCTCATTTATTCCAATTTGTTTGAAGGATTTAAAGATTATTCCAGATTTTCTATATAGATTTCCACTCTTATCATACCAGATATTTGCAGAACCTAAATCAATATCATCTAAACTCCATGTAAAAAGAGATTTATATATTTGATTATTCTTCTCCTCAGTAAACATCCCAATACAAGGAATAGGACCAACCATATATTCACCAGAATTTTGTAGTTGTTCTAATTTATAAAAATCCTTATTAATTCCTTGCTGGTAATACTTTTGAATTGGCTGAGGAAGTTCTTTTAGATTAGAGGGAGATGCCATTATTTTCTCCACACGCTCTGCTCTCATCGAGAAAGCTTTTTGTCGTATTATAATCATAATTGTATTGTTATGGGTAAACTGTTTTTTATTATTATTATCCCCCAGCTTACCCATAATCAGGATAATAAATAGAGTATTAAACTCCAAATCAAAATTCCAAATCAATTAAAGAATAAATAAAAATAATCCTTTACTAATATAAGGGGATGTGACATTTTTTTGATGATTTTGTGGGAGAAAATGAATAAAAATAGTATTAAATCCTGGCTTTTGTTACAGCTTTTATTCCGGCATTTCAACGGCGGTAACTTAGTGAAAAAAAGAAGATCACACCTCTTATCGAAATGTGGTCTCCTAAATATCACACACTATTTAAGAATTTCAGAATCCTATCTTTTGCTGAATCTGCCTCTTTTATTTTTTGTTTCAAGAGTTCAGAATCAATGCCAAAAACGGAAGAGCTATTTAATTTTCCTTTTTCGGGAACGGGTAAAAAGCTAAGTTTATTGGAGGATATTAATCTCAACTCCTTACTTTTTCCAGATATTCTTTTATTAGAACGCGCTGGGATCCAAAAACTCAAATAATCTCCAGAAGGCATAGTAACATTATATTCAATATAACTTTCTTTTCCTATTCTATAATAATCTGCTATTATTCTTATAAGTTTCATCATATATAAGGAATTGAAAGTTTATCTCATTATATCATAGGTAGCATGGATTTCGTTTCTTCCCTCATGATAACTTTTCCATATCTTGACTATTGGAAATTCACCGCCACTAAAACAACCAGTCACCTCATCTCCTTTGATCTTACCTCCCGATAGTTCTTCAATTTTAGAGGCGATTATTTGGGATGGAATTTCACTATAGATCTCTTCTCCATCATACGAAACATCTCCTGGATCATCTATCTCCCAAAATTTCCTGAAGACGTCGTAAGTACAAAGAGACGAACAACCTATCTTCGGATCTTGGTAAAGTTTCATAATTCCGTAGAGCTTCAAGGAAAAATCGGAAAGTATGTGATCTATTATTTCTTGATCAGTAGTCTTAGGAGGAAATCTAAACATACCACCAATCTTATGCTCACTAAAAAATTTCTCACGTATTAGTATCATATTCCAAATGCTTTTTTAATTTTACCAATTAACTCATAGAACTCACTTTCTGATAGACTCTTACAAAAGGTATGATCATATTCATTTAAACTATCCTTAATATAATCTTTAAGATTCCAATAGTCCTTTTCAACATCAAATAAGTTTTTATTGTCATGATAAAAGACTTTCAAAAATTTCTTATTAGTGATGTCAAAACACAATAACCAATCGGAAACATTCCACATTAATGGATAAATTAAAGTTGAATCTGGATAGCTTTCAGCACTCATCGGAGGAATCAAAATTTCATGATATACATGATCAGCATGTTTCGGATTTAGGTAAGGCTTAAAAGGGGTGTCATAAAACTTAAGTTCTTTTCCTAATAACCCCAACAACCTCTGTGTCTCTGGTTTCTCCCATACCTTTTCAACCTCTCTCAAACTTTGTTGCAGATTAATTGGCAAATCAGAAAACTTAGGACATTTATATTCTGGTTGTTTCTTTTTTCCAAAACCAAACCATCCAAATTGTTTCTGTCGTAATATAATCATCTTATCTATTTTCTAAAAACCATAAAATTCCTTCCACGTATGTTCTCTGAAGCTCGTGGAATCCAATGTCTGAGGTAAGGTATTGAATATCGTCGTGGTTATCTTGAAATAAATTCTCAACCAATACCGCGGGACATTTAGTTTTTGTCAGCACGTATAATCTTTCCTCTAAGTCATGATCACCATCTGTCATATTTTCTCTCACCGGCTTTTGACCTTTCTCCCATTTCCCAAAGTTCTTATAATGTCTGAGATTCTTGTGTGCTGAAATCCATAAAAACTCTGCTAACAAATCCGACACTGTTCTTCCCGGGCTAGTATATACGCTCCAACCTCTAGCTCCTAACCACTTACCTTGATTTCCGGCTGCATTAACGTGGGTGGAGATATAGTAAATGTTTTGTCCTTTCCTTTTCTCTACTTCGGTATTAACAATCTCCACTCGTTTGGCCAATTCCTGTGACGTTGTAGTATCTTTCTTCATCATTAGTTCTGGCCAATCAATCATAACTTCCAACCCATAATCTTCGAGGATAGATTTTAGGTCAGTCACAAATTCTCTACTCCAAACTGCCTCTCTAAATTTGCCATCTGGACTTTGTTTTCCTGGTGTTGTGTCGAGATGTGCAGTTCCTAAGATTATCAATGTTTCTTTCATATTCTCTATCTCTTTTAGGTTATTCCCCTGCTTAGTGAAAATCTCTTAAAATGGAAGGGACTAGTTCTCGAGTACTAGAACCCCTCCTCATAAACAATTTTATTTATGCAAAATTCATTAAAAGATTTCTTCTACCATTCCCTGTAAGCGCTGTCTAGTAATCTCTCTAGGGTCATCTACAGCTTGTTTTTCTAGTCCCTTCATAGTCATCGTATATCCAGGACTAACACCTAATTCTGTTCCTTCTAGCATATCAAGTCTAAGACCCCAACAACATTGTTCAATGGAGTCAAAGATATCCTTACTTCCTATACCATCGTTGGAATCAAAACTAGAAATATCATCATTTCCGGTTCCATCTGCTTTCCAAGTCCCCGAAGAAGCTTTAACAGGGTGATCAACTTTGATTTTACCACCAGGAGTTGATACATATCTTAGATCATATGCCTCACGAAGAAGTCTGTGATTGATTGGTATCTTAATTAGCTCCAAGTTTATAAGACTCTTTAAATATTGAGCTGGTTCTGGAAGACGATCAGTGCTAATGTTTCTACAAGGTATCATATCCCTCTCCAAATCTTGTTGTAGCTGTATACTATGTGAAGAATCTGATGAAACCCTTACATCGTAGTATTTATTTAATTCTTTGATTAAATCGTAGAAATGAGAGATACTAGTTTGTTGTCCTGGAATTCGTGATATTCCTATATTAACTAATGATTTTATTAGAGGAAATTCAACTTTATTAACTGTCTTTTTCCCTTCTAGCATTACTATACTTAATCCTGAGAGGTCATGTTTACTAGATAAATCTAATCCTACCCATAAAGGAGTGCGGTATGGAACTAATTCTAAGGCTTTTTTAATTTTATCGTAGAGTCTATCCTTAAGATCAAAGAAATCAACGGCTATAATTTCAGGAAGTTTGTTTTTATATCCAGACATGCAGTTTACCAGATGACTTATATCTCCATTGAAAAACAACGAAGACCCAGCCAAAGGAACACCGGCTTTATCCATAAGGCATTTCCTCAGATCCATATTAGCCTCTGGAAGAAGCGATATTGGCATGTTAATGATTCTATCTGGATCAAACTCAGGAGATACTCTACCATTCTCATCAGGATAAATTTTCTGAGGTGGGGTTTTAGGATCTCCCGCATAAACCATGAAAGTATTATTCCCTGGTTGTTTGAGCTCTGGGTATAATTCTGGTCTTACATTCCATTGTGGCTCCGACACTGTCAATAGCATCTTTTTATCTGGAATCATCTCTTTGAATCTCTCAGTCGGTTGTGCGTCACCGTTGGCAGAGCTATCTAAAACAAATCCTCCAACAAGTTGAAGTGTTTTCTTACTAAAACGGCTATGTACACGTCCCCAAATTGTATTTAATGTATCTATAGCTAAATTATCTTGATTGTTACCTTCTAAGCCATTTCCCCAAAAATTAATTTCAGAAAAAAGCGCCCAACGTTTTATATTCCTTAGTTTCCTAAAGCACTGACTATATCTTAACTGATGTGAATATACATCAGCAAAACCCATTTCGAATGACGTATCAATAGTCACTCTACTCTCCCGATACGGAGATAGTCGATACAGGTTCCCATAAAGGGCTTCCCACGGGGTTACCATGTCTTTATTTAAAAGATTTAGGCTTCACCGTTAGCCTTCATTATCTGAAGACCCGATTAATGACATCGTAAAGGTTTAACAGGCCTGAGCTAACTGCTTGATTATCAGCCATATACGACCAAATCGGTACCCAATCCAGAACGTCTAGATCTTGGACTTCCTACATATACATTAAATTTAAGTTTTGGATTTTTTGTTGTTCTAAAGAAAGGGGATAATTGTAATACATCTTTTTTAAACCAATATACAAAATCTCGCTCTGCTAATTCAGTATTGACGTGAAAGACAATTGCTGAGAGAGGGCGTCTCGCGATACCTAATGTTTTTGCCGGATTAGAAAGGCAGAGAAGGCGACTAAAATTATAAGATAACTGTATTCTTCCAATTGTGCTCTTACCTACAACTATCTGATTGTCAGGTAGTTACGTCATTATATCTCTATAATGTTAAGACTATATTATCATTTAAATGTCACATCTAATTAGTCGTTGAAGTTATCATACTTTTATAGATAACTAGCTGATTTTCCTTAAGGAATTTCCAGCTTTTAATGTGATTATATAGGACTAGGTATAAGTTTAATCCTATGGCACCACTCAGGATTTGATATGGTTTTGCCGTTAATATACAAGAGGGGTAAATTTCTTTTAATACCTTCTTCCAATAGTTAAAAACACTAGACCCTCCATTGAAAAAGAATTCATTACCAAGATAAAAATCGTCGGAATAAAACTCTTCAATCTCAGGTGGTTTTCTAGAGTAGCCTAAGGCTTTAAGGGCGACCCAAGTACGCTCCTCATCAGTTAATTTACTATACTGTACCTCTAGACTAGCATTTTCGATCTCCCGTGCATTGAAATCTTTACTATTGCTATGATCTATAAAATTTCTCTCATTCATACTCACGATCTCCTTTACTCTTTATCACCCTCTGAAAATAGACTTACTCGTTTGGTAGTCTTTTTCCTTAGTAGTCCTGGATCAAAGGGGTGTGTTTTAATCCATTCTGTACTTTGTCTTACTTCCTTAGCTATTTCTTTCCTTATTGCCTCATCAGAAATAATTTTGGCAGCGGAAGCAAATGTTTTCTGTCTTTTTATTTTCATATTCCAGTCTCCTTTACTTTAATTATCCCGGCCTATTTTTTTCACGCGTATTTTCAGGCCAGTTATATGTCAAAAAAGAAAATAGAACTTGATGTTATTTATTATTCATCATTCTATTCCTCCGTATTATGTATCTTAGTCTTATAGTTCTTTTCTAGATATTCGTTTAAAGGCATTACTACAGTTTCTTTGTTAGTAAGCTCTGATTCATCGGGATATTCTACATACCTGCTGACTAATTTATTCCGACTTTAATCGTCTTCATGATTATCAAGATTTATAGTATCCGTCATTATTATTTTCCCTTTTCCCTTCTTCCCACCAATCATCCATTTCTTGTTCCTCCTCTTCCACTTGTTTCCTTAGTTCTTCCGGAGTTATACTTATGAACTCTAAATAACCAGGGCCATAATTTCTCTCAACAAAACTTTTCAAGGACTCAGCAATAAATGTTTTGATAGGGTCTGGATTAGGTTCATCATCTCGGAGGTAAAAGGTTGTGTATTCCCATTCTCCAGTTTCTAGATTCATGAGCTTAACTTTCCTTGCTCTCTTCTTGATTGCTTTCTTCCCTCTTCTTGCCATTATCATTAACAAATAATTTCTGCTCTTCAGGCGTCATTTCAGAAAAAGATTTACCTTTCATCCCCTTGTAAGCTCCCATCGCTAGCTTTTGTTCTCTAGTATGTACAACTGTTTCTACGAGAGATGGATCAGTTTGTACAGGGTCTTCTACCCAAGTACCTGTCAACTTATCAAAAACTTTTCTATATATTAACATAGCTATTAATATTTAAATTATTAATTATAAGGGAATTATTTCTTTGTTATACCCCTTTTCATCAGTTCCCACACCCGAATCAAATTGTAGTCTCAAAGGACAGTGTGGGATTTATTTGTTACGGATTAATTACTAAATCTTCTTCCGGATATAAGTACCAGTCTGTGCTTTCTATCATATTCCTTCCCCAGTTTCCAAAGAGAGGGTAGGATTTATCTATTCTTACTTTTTCTTTTGACCATTTGAAATCGTAGGGGATCATAATACCGTGTGGATCTTCTCCAATTTTACTAACGTATACTTTATTCCCTTTAGTTCTGTTTTCAAGATATGGTTGGCAGTTAGGATCAAGAAACGAGAATCTAGAAGAAACAGTTACCAGATCTTCTATATAAGGATAGTTTTTGGTTTCTGTATTAATGAATCCTCGACTATCACTTCCAAAGATCTTATGAACTTCTACATTCTGATTAATAACATTGCCATTTACCTGATGTAGATATAATTCATCGTTTGCTCCGCTTGCCATAAGAATATACTTAACATGCGTATTGTCCTCTCTAGTGGCCTTGATTACACAGTCCTGTAAATCAAAATCGCCCTGCTCAGTGTCCTCGAATAAGAATGTATAAAAATTCTTTTCGATGTAAGGAGGAATATCAATTGCTTCTAGGCTTCCTTCCACAAGTACCCAAATATCTTGTCCGTCGGCATCACTACAACTTTCTATACATAAAATGTTTTTCCCGTTGACAGTAATCCACGCCATTCTAGGATCTCCATCTCCAAGACCTGAACTCTTAAAATGACCATACTTATTTATTTCATTATTCATTCTACCGTCACCCCAAGATTCTCCCTGCTTCTGACCATTATATTGAGTTAAATTGCCACGAAGCATAAAACCAATCTTATAACCGGCCGGGAATTGGAAACTACCATTACCATTTTCATCCCAGTAAATCAAAGCATAAGCATGAAATCTTGAAAGTACATCATTAGCTTTTATAGAATTTTTGAGGGTAATAGCTCTATAGCATTTTAGGTTTTTCAGGTCAGGTTCTTCATTTGCCTTAAAGTAATAATAGTAAAGCTCTGAATTTATAACCTCATTAGAAGTACCATCATTCCTATAAATTGGACAAACCAGAATAGGATCAGTTTCGCCGGTGGTAATAGGATAAGCATTTTCATTATAAATTCCAGTTTGCTTCACTTTCTCCAAATTTCTATATGCTCTACCGTTTTTGAAGTAAGATAGAATTATAGTTTTTAAAGTATTAGCAAAGTCAGGATCAAAATCGGGAACCTCCATAATCAGTTGTTCTTCATTGGCTGGAGCATAGAGGGTTACATTATTCCATCCTCTCTGTTTACCGTACGAATCAAAGGGTCCAGTCAATGTTAGTGTGGAAGTAGGCAGAGTATAAGGGAAGTCAATATTAGTAGCAGCTCTAGTTCTTGCCTTTGATTCTCTCTCAAAATTTACTTCTCTATCTCCGTGCTCAAATTGTTTTAGATTATAATATCCGTTTTCCGTTATACAAGCAACATAAAGGCCTATATATTTATCAGGGGTATCATAGTTTAGAGTCACTTTCTGGTCTCCGCTTATAGAGTTTAGGACCTTCAGTGATGTGCTCTCCTCCGAATCCATTGAGTAAACTAGAACTTGGATTGTTTTTGTTCCCGGCAATGGATTGATCGTTATTGAGCCATTTTTAGTCATACACCAGTCATGATTCTTGTCAAACTGGTATCCAAATGTCTGTTCTGCTTTCTCTTTCTGACTTGGTTGTGTTTGCTCAGGAAAAGAATGTGAACAACTAGCCAGGATCAGAGTTAGCATTAAAATTTTCAGTGTGTTTTTCATGATTTTATTATATTTAGACTTTTGATATTTAATTAACCAAAAGATATTAAGTTTCTCCGCCATAGATAGGAGAGAGTAAGTGTGAAGAACCAATTTCAACCACGTATCCCTAAGCGTTTCCCAGGTCTCTCTCGAATCTTGCATCTTTTTCAGTTTGGTGTTACATCCAGAATCTTACGTACTTGATATTTTCCTCACCAAACATTCTAGCATAATTTTCAGCCGATGTTTCAATATACCACTTGAAGGGTTTTAGAATTAATTTACCGGCTTTCACTGTTGTTTTCTTAATCAATCTACACATAATTTTCTTGTTTTAAAGGTTATTACGCGCGGATTAAGTCACAAAAGGTTTAATTCTCAAGGTGTGTTTTTCAGGGCGGCACCAATCTCCTCGTTCGAACTTAAAAAATCCGCCCTAACATTTCTTACACCTTTCTCACTGTACGACCGAAACAATAGTAAGCGTGTGATAAAGGAGCTCCGCAGAAAGATTCACGCTTAGGAAAATTCGGTCGTGATATTTTCCTTTTGTTTCTTCCCGCGCATTGTTCCTACGTCTGAATCAAATCAATAGCCTCAAAGAGCAACGTAGGATTTTGGTTTTATTTTTCCTTCCCCTTATCTTTTCTCCTCCTCTTTATCCATATTCTCGCAAGATCATCGACACGAGCTAAGAGAGGGGATATATTAGAGATTCGTTTCTTAGTTCTTTTTACTTTCATAACCACCTATTTAATTTCGGTTTCTCCCACTTTTCTAACTTCTCCTTCCAATCCCACCGCAATAAAGGAGAATCAAGTTGACGAGGACCATATTTATAAGTTTCCTTCTTGATTGGCTTTTTCGTCTCTACCTCAATGACCCCTAATAATTCTGGCTTAACATTTACTAAACTCCAATATTCTTCCACCAGCAAACCATAAGGACAATCTGAGAGGCCCGGTTTTATTAAGCTTTCATTCCGGAGACGAGTAGCACGATAAACATACAAGAGTGGTTCAGGCGTTTCGTTCAAGTACTTTCCAGAGATTGCATCATCCACCGTTGTATAGAGTTGAAATCTTGGGAGTTGATGATCGATATATTTTTTGGAAGTCAGAAAATTACGTGGGATAATGGGATCAAGCAATTCACGTTCTAGTTTGGGGAGTGGAGATACAAAGATTAAGTTTTTCAGGATTCCAGTTCTTTTACCAACTGAGACTGAGAATGATTTTTGCTTCATCTCTAATCTCTTTCCACTATCCTCGTTCACCACAAATCCCATCTTTTTATAGAGGTTTATGGCAGGAGTATTATTAGAGTCAACAGTTAAACTAGTACATCCAGAATCTAGGGCTCGCTTCACTAGATATTCACCATAACCTTGTCCCCTGTATGATTTGGTTATCTCTAAGGCTATGATCATTTCTCCTTGCCAACCAACATAACCTATGAGACTATTACCAGAGATTAACATAACGCCAGTACATCCTTTATCAGTTCTAGCATGTCGGAGAAGGTTGTCAAGAGATTTATACTTTAGGACATTCTCTTTGTTGTAGGGAATTTCCTTTACGTTATTTTTTAATCTTGGTATTAACATATTATAACTTTTTCAGAATTGGATAATAATGTAGCCCTCCTTCACGGTCTTTCAAAGTTCGAAGGCAGCCAGTATCGGAAAGTAGACCATAGAGAATCCCGAATAAATCTTCTTTCTCTTTCCAAGATTCACCACATGTTAGGAGGTAATGATTGGTTGGTATGTAGTCGATTATGGAAGATGCAAGAAACTTAAGCTCATCCTTGGTCAATTTTCCGGTTTCTATTGGGTGGAGATCATGGCAGTTAGGGTAGTCAAGGTCATCTGTCATTAAGATTTCTCCTGGTCTACCCTCGATGGAAAAAGAAGTAGCAATGTAGGACCTCTCTTTCAAGTCACGCCACCCTCTCTTCACTGTTTTTATATTCAGTTTCATATTCGAATTTTGTTCTTTGTTATTATCCCCGCCCGTTATTTTAAGTTGGGAAGGAATAAGGCGAAAGAAGATCGAAGCGTAAATAAAGAAAAGTGTTAACATAAAGATATTACGCTTCATTATTTTTCACGTTTGATTTTCTCATAGTTCGAACTATTTTTCTCCAAACGTTTTTAATTTCGCCTTGAAAATCCCCAACTTGTTCCTTTCGGGCGGATCAATCACATTATATTTCCTTTATATGCTTTAACCACTTCTCAACATTCCCTTCCACTTCTTTCCAGAGGAGCTTACGTTCGGAATAGGGGAATCGATATTTTTCCATCATCTCCCTCCCATATTCATAGAGGTAATAATTATTTTCCTCCTTGGCATATTCCTCTATGATGTAAGGAGAAGTGTAGTAACCGTCTCTCCATGATAAACAATAGAAGGATCCTACCAACATATCAAGCCAGTAAGAGAGGTAGAAAGTGGTCCAGCTAAAGTGTATAGTCTTTGCCTGATAGAGTCTAATATTTAATCTCATCCAGGCCCCTTTATCTTTGCCCCATTGTTCAAAATTCCCATGATGTACTAAAACGCCACACCACATCATCCAACCTTTCTTAGTGATTGGGAAATACTTCATTACCTTAGTCTCCAACATTCTATTACGGGCCGGGAAAGTGAAAACTAAGAGGGACACAAGATATAAAATTTCTGTAATTAGTTTCATAGCATTAGAAAATTAAATCTCTTCTGCTATCTCAACTTTATTTGTACTTTAGAGGAGATTCGAACTCCTTGATTTGTCCTTTCACAAACTAAAGCGTATTTTCCTTATTAGTATAAATTATAAATCGTTAATATGAAATTAATGAACAAAGTAACGGAAGATATTGAGGAGACGATTATAAAGCAGTCAGATATTATCTTGAAGGGTGGAAGATGTATAAAAATAGGAGAAACATTTAAGAAGAGTGATATAGCTGGAATTGTGTTGAAGTCCGGAAAAATTATATCACTAAAGTTTCATCAATCTCCATTCTCTGAATCCCAACTCACCGATTATCCTTCCTCGAGATTTATTGAAGACATTAATAAGGCCAAGCAGGAAATGGAAGGATTTGAGAATACCAATATCCTGGCCTTAAGTTGCTATGAGTCTGGGTTATCAATTTTAGATAGGCTCGGGGAAAACGAATATATTCCTTCGGTGGGTGAACTCTCAGAGGCATTTTCAGAATTTAATAGGATAAATCAGATACGAAAAGCTCTTGGTCTAGAACCCCTTCCTATTGGTTATTATTGGTCGTCTACAATCAGAAATGAAGAAACTATGTGGGTTGTGCTCAGTAATGGTCACACGGATTGGTGCCGCTGGGACTACTGTTCCAGGGACCACGATTACGTTTTGGCTTTCTTGAAAAAGTGACGAAGGAACGTATTGTTGATGAGGGAAGCTTGAAGCGGACCGATAAAGATCTAAACGTAAGAATAAAAACCTTACATATAGGTCTTTATTTTTTTTCTCGTGATAGGATTCAAACCTATGACCTTCTCCTTAGGACGGAGCGGCTCTTATTATCGTTATAAGGCTAAACTTATAACTTTGAGCTACACGAGCAGAAAAATGAACAGATAAAGATTAGCTCTCCTATCTGTCATTCTTTAATAATTATCTCCTCCATATATTTTGTGCTCAGCACATGTTTCTAATACAATTTTCTGAGTATAACTATAAGTACCGTCCCCAAGAAGTTTTAATTCTGGTTCGGCCACTATGTAATTAAATCTATCGTGATCATTTATTATCTTTGATAGACGGTGAAATTTTCTTATATTACTAGAATAATCTCCTAGAATATGAGTGTCTCCACCAGAAGGTCCGTCCTCATATAAATATCCCTGTCTCACCTCTTTTTCAAAATTATCAACTATCTTTTGACTTGATGGCATAAGAGTTTTATAATCCTTTTGGAAAGTTGAAGTCTTCTGGATAATTCTTTTTGATATTACATCTGGTCTCTTCATTATTTCCTCATCCATCTCGAACCTATCTTTCTTAACTGGCATAGGATCTCTCCTAAATATCTTTTGAAGGAAATTTAATTTTCTTAGTATAATCATAATTTAGTCTCCTCCCTCGTAATAATCACTAAATAGCCACTTCTCCTCGTCCGTCCAGTCCGAAAAAGATTTTATTTTTAACTTTGAGACGTCTCCTTTGTAATGTCTCCTTGCTAACTCTTTCTTTACATCAATCACATATTCTTCTTGACCCTCTACATCTTCCGGAACTTCAATCCATCTTTTTGTTGCATGATCAAATACCTTAACAAATTTTATTTTATCCATATTATTATAAAAATTTTATTAAATTCTCACCTATAAGGCTTTCCGTGCTAATCTTTATCCATTCTTATAGCTCCTGAGGCCTAATCGAATAGTAGATACAGGGCTTCTTTCCCTTATCACCTCAGGATATCGAGTTTTGCAGTCACATTGTTTTTTCAATTCGTTTGGCAAAATCGGAGTCACTTAGTCTATTTCTTTCAGTTCGGCTAAGTCTCTTTTTGAAAGCAACCTCATCGTTAACAACCTTTTCGGGATGTTCTGTGATTACCGTTTTCTCTAAGTTGCTCTTTAAGAAATTACGCTGTTTTTGCCTCACTCCTTTCAATCTCTTTTCGGCTAACTCTAAAGCATGTTTATCTCTAAGAACTTTTCCGAATAAACGTTGGATAATCATTTCTTTTCTTCTTTTTTGGCTTTCTTTTTGTCAGCCAGTTTCTTAGCTCCAATACCAGCTGCCACCACACCGCCAGTAGCTAAAGCAATCTTACCACCTTTCTTCAGGTTTTTCTTAAGTTGTTCGCCAGCATCCTTTTTAGCTCTCAGTTCAGCAGCTTTGGCTTCATGTTTAGCAATAGAGACTTTAGAGTCTTCAGCTTTCTTTTTAGCCGCCTCTTTTGCTTCCTTTAATGGTTTAGCCCTTTCTGACAGATTCTCCTTATATTTTTTCATACCCTCTTCCGTCATTTTATCGGCCAATTTATCCCCTTTTTGAAAAAGACGATAACTATTCTTCCCAGACTTTATTTGTCCAGACTCTTCTACCGGATTCTTTTTGAAAGCAGTCTTTTGAAGTTTATCTAAATCCTTTCCCCTTTTCTTGGCTGTTTTCTTTGTACCCTTATCTACTTTTAAAATAATACTAGCAGAATTAAGAGCGTTTGTTGATTCTCCAAGAGGACTTAAGGGAGTCCCACCACGTTTGTAATATTTTCTGAGTCTGGCTTTCTGTGTTTTTGAGTTAAACTCTCTTTGCTCTATCTCAGAGAATGTTTTTTGTCTTTTTATAATCATATATCTTAAATTATAATTTAATTTTTACCACCTAAAATCGTCTAAACGCCTTATATATATATATAAATATATAATATTATGGTAAGAACAAGACATAATAAAGAGGCATGCAATTGCGATTTGTGTGGCAGAGACATGTCTAGTACTACAGAAGAATTAGTACTAAACTCTAAAATTTGGGCAGATATTTGTAATAGATTTAACAATAAAAATAAACCTAAAGATACTCTATTGTGCCCAAAATGTATTGAAAAGTTATTAGGCAGATCCCCTACCATCAAAGACTTGACTAGTAATATATCAGGAACAATATTTCCTATAAATTATTGGTATCTAAAAAAGAACGGTATAGACACGAATGAATTTGAAAGGAGACATAGAGAGTGGAACAGTACACAGCCTAGATATAAAGCTATATATAAAAATGGTAGGATCTTATCATTAAAAGAGGATTAGTTTATCTAATTCTCTTTTTTTTATTAATAAAAAGATAGGTTGGATTCTTGAAGACCGGGAAATAGTTGAGAGCAGATTCCCTACACCACCTTATCCTCCAATCCCAAGATCCCAATCCTATCCCGAAAGTAAAAATATTAACCTCGACTTGTATATTACTTTCATCGTACGAGTTTTATCTTGTACTCATACTTATATAAGGAAGTGTGACATTTTTTTGGTATTTTTGTGGGCCAATTTTCATGTTTTAACTGAAAAAGAACATTTTTGTAATGAAATGAAGAAAATGTGAAGATTCTGTTCCGTTTTGGTCTTTTTGATGAATTAGCAGTTATTATAATGAAAATGAGAGGGCATGGAATAGCTCTCTTTTATTTTTTGTCCTCGAAATCCTTATACATAGAATAATGATTAAATTAAAAAATGAAAAAGTATTATAAGATATACTATTATCAAACAGTAGAAAAAGTAGGAGATGAACTTGAAACTTTTACTTATCATCATATTCAACTAGAAACTATTATTCTTAAGGTCAAATCTCCATGGCCGGGAAGTATATTAAAAGGTGAGGTTTCTGTGTTAAGACCTGATATTGGATTCCTTACAAAACTTCCAAGCTTTTATTATAAATTAGAACTTAAAGAATACTTGGAGAAAATTAACACTAGTGAAGAAATAAACTCAAATGTTAAATATTTATTAAAGAATGTAGAACATGAGCTTGAAAGAATTAGTGAAAAAGGTTGAAGGCGAATTTAGGATAAGTCAAGTTAAGGATCTAGAATTTTCATTCATCAAGGAAATAACTGAAGGGTGGAATTTAGTGGCTGAAGATAAAGAAAATTGGAAAAGTAATGATCTGGTATCTTATGGTTGGAAAATCAGAAGTATAGAAAGATTATATGCCTCTGAACATCAAGACTATATTCCAATCATGAATCGCTCTCTTCTTTCATACTTAGAGAAAATACCAAGAAGAAATGTTGTTATAAAAACTAAGGAGAGATTAAGAAGAAAAGGATTCACGGAAGAAGAAATTGCTGAAGTTGAAGAATATGCTAGAAGAAAACTTGGATATTGTAGAAAATCATGGGAATCTGATTTTGAAGTAGGACAGAATTTTAAGGTTTATCTATTTTTCTATGAAGATCTTCCTAGTTTCTTCTACCGTGAACAAAAAGATGATGGAATTTTATGGTTTAGAATTTCTGGGGTTAATAATGATGGGATTTATGTTAGATGTATAGATATTAAGTTAGATTAAAGAGAGGTTACAAACTTCTCTTTTTATTTCATTCTTATTTTCCTTATATATGTTAAATGAGTTTTTACTATGAATGAAGAAAGATTAGTAGAGATTGGTGAAAAGAAGTTGAGATTCACTAAGTTGGAGAATATAGGAGAGACCGAGTTAATATGTGATACTAGATGCCCATATTCAAAGAACTGTTTTGAATTCCCGGACCCTAGAGGAATAGAGGGATCTTGTTTTGAGGATTTCTGTGCTTGTGAATTAGATTTATATGTTGATCAGGAAGAAGCTAATTGTTTGGTTCCTGCTTTAGGGTCTTTGGAGATGCTAAAAAGTTAACCGCCCCAGAAAGGCTAAAACCCTTATATATGTAATAGAAATGTACCTAAAGGAGCGGAAGAATTTAGGAGTTTCATTACATTTATTTTTTAACAAAAGAAGATAAAAGTATGAATAATAAAGAATTAGCATTACTCAGTATTATATGTTCTGGTATCATAAGTGTTATAGCCACTAACAAAATCATAGATTATTGGGAAAAGCAGAAAAGAAAAAGAGAGTTAAGAAAGTATATTATAGATAGACTCTACAATGAAGAAGGAAATCTAGAAAAATATTACAATGATTATCTAGAGAATAAAGGTTACATTTATGGCATAAATATAAAAAGAGAAAACTTAAATAAATTTTCGGAAGAAAAACTTAAAACTATTAAGATTGTGGTTGATTATATATTGGCCGAAAGATATGCAATTAGAAGAGTAAAAGAAAGGGAATTATAAACTCTCTTTCTTTTTTCGTTCCTCAATTCCTTATACATGTAAAAATAAAAGATATGAAAGATTATAGAAATTTATTAAACATTAAATCACAGAAACCAGCCGGAAAGAAAAATACATTAAAGGTTTGGATGAAGTGGGATTCTAATGATGCAGATTATATTGAGAAGACTGAGGAAATAAATCCTGAAATTTTGTTTGGTAATAAAAAGCTGATCTATTGCTTGGCCTATATCACTCTGCCCTACAATTTCAAAGGAGCTGATTGGAATGATGCTGCGTTTTGCCATCACATTCCAGATAATACTGATATAAAGGGGTTATATGATATTCTGGCAGATAACGGTTTTATGATTTATTCAGATTGGGGAGAATGTCATTCATATAAGGGGCTAAAAATAACCTATTACAATGAAGAAGGAAAACCATTTGATGTAGAGTTCGGAGATATTTATAAGAGATGGGCGAAAATGACATATGAAGAAATTTGTAAAGAAATAAATGAGACTAAAGAATAAAAGGAAGGTAAATTAAATACCCTCCTTTCTTTTATTTTTTATCAAGTAGTTCAAATCCTGCTTTTTTATCCTTTGTCATAAGATCTTTAAGGACAAAATATTCTCCTAAATCAGATGCTTTAGCCGTTTTCTGATAATCCAACCTTTCGTATAGGTTTTTCAGTGTAATTTTAATATCAGATTTAGCATATCGGTTTCCAACCTTAAATAATCGATATATTTCATCCTTAACTTGATCTTCCTTCTGACTATTTCCACTAAGTTTTGTAATCTCCCGTTTAATTTCAGCTTCATTATATCTATGTGCCCGAATTCCATCAAAACCTAAAAAGTCATAATAATCCTTATATTTATCCGGAATTAAACTAAAAAATGCAACCAGTTCATCCTCTGTTAGCTTATCCTCGTCTTCACCAAGATTTACAATAGATTTAAGCTTAATTTCTTCATTCTTGAGATTATTAAACTCTATTGAAAGCTTTCTAATATTATTATCTATATTCTCTAAATTTGTCTTAGACTCTATATATTTCTTAACATCATCCTCTATTAATCTATATACGATACAAGCATTACTAATCTGCTTTTTCGGACTATAACATTTTAAACTCTCAGTGATTTCTTCTCTTTTCAGTTGTTTATTAGATATATCCAATTCTTTATAATGTTCCTGAAGAATATAATCCACTAACCAGGGGCATACTGAATATCTTTTACTAGATTTTATAGTTAATGTAGAAAGTTTATTCATGAGTTTTTCTGTAGTATCATATGTATCAAAGAAATCAATAACTTTAGGGCAATATTCTAGATATTCCCTGCCAAACAATATGCAATCTTTGAAATATTGCTTAAGTTTTGATTCATCATCTAAAGTAAAATCACCCTCATATAAATGCAACACTTCAACAGTTCTATGATATTGACCATAACCATATTTATTTCTGCTTTCTTTGAAATCTTTAGAATAACCGATCTTTACCATATAACCTAACTTCCTATTCTCATCCATCTGAGGTAATAAAATAACATATAAGTTTGTCATAATACATTAAAATTTAAAATAAGAGAATAGTAATTATATTCTATTACGTTTATATAATCACTATCCTCTTTTGTTTATTGTTTTTCTAAGATTTCTACTCCATGTTTCTTATCTGAAGTATAAACCTTCTTTACCTTGAAATATTGTTCAAGATCTGATGCTTTCGCCGTTTTTTCATATTCAAGACGTTCATAAATCCCCTTTAAGGTTGATTTAATATCTTTATTGGTATACCGATTGCCAATTTTGAATAATCGATATATTTCTTCCTTCAGCTGATCTTCTTTATGACTATTCCCACTAAGACTATCAAGTTTTCTTTTAACATATGATTCCTGACATTTACAAGCTTTAATTCCATCAAATCCCAGAATATCATAGTACTCTTTATACTTACGTGGAATATAACTAAAGAAAAGGTCTAACTCATCATTTGTTAGTTCCTCACCATCTTCTTTACAATCACCTAAAGCCACAATGAATCGAAGTTTAGAAACGACATCCTTTAGCTCCTTAAACTTATCTGCCAACTCACAAATAGGCTTATTAATCTCTCCAGTAAGCCCTTTTGATTGAATTGTATTAATCACTGTAAAACGATCCGCATAATCTGTCTGTTGCATCTCAAAGGCTCTAATCTCTGAAACCTGCATTAGACGATTGAATACTGGGACCATATCTTTACCCATATGTTCATTAACAGCTACATAATCATCCTTATAGTGAAATGTTTTAGCCAACTTCTGATATGCCTCTGCTAAATTATGCTTATCCTCAAAAGATACAGAACTGTAAGATCTAAGAAGAGATATTGTTTTTCCCTCTTTCTCATCCAACCTGGCTTTAAATTCTTCCCAGGTTGTTTTAAGATTAGCCCTTGTCGTTTTTACAAACATAGTAGCATGATTTTTCCAGGGATTTTCTTTAAGACGCTGACGACCTAATATCTGCTCTAAGTCCATACTGATATCGACCGAAAGACATTCAATATTACTGTCACTAAAAATGAAAGTTCTAGCGCAATCCGAATAGAAATCAGCACCTAAATAAACAGTGCGGGTACAGAAGGTAAACATTTTATGATCTTCTCCTCTTCTAGGTATTTTCCCTATAACAGGGCCTTTGAGCAATTCAGGATCTTTAATTCCCTCCTGTTCAGCCTTCTTCTTAATTACATAGTTAAAGGCATCTCTTACTTGTTTTTCATTTTCAGTTCTCTTGGCACATAGAATATTACACTGATCTATACTCAAGTTGTTTGTTGTAATAGCTTTGCAAATACCAGCTACTGAATTCAAAAAGAATACTGCCTCATCAGATTGAAAATTCCAGATCCTACCTACATCATCTTTTATATGAGCAATCTCAAAGTCTCCGGCCAAATAACTCTGTATAACCTTCGAGATACTAGCATTCAAGGACTTTGTTGTAAACTTAATATCAAGCTTAGGTTTTACAACCCTTCCAGGATCCATTGTTTTCCAGTCAAACTCATAATAGGGAAGATTACAGAATTCGGGGAGCATCTCTAAGTACTTATCTAGCATTGGAGTAGCTGATACAAAACACACTCTCTTAAGATCCCTAAGATTATTGACAAGTTCTAATTCAGCATCAGATTTAAATCTAGCATCAATAAAGATACTCTGAAATTCGTCTACTACAATTTGAAAATTTCTAATCTGACCTTTCAATGCCTCCTTAACATGCCTGAAAGAATCATAAGTAACCATAATTTTAACTGGCTTACCCCAGACTCTACATTTTGCAACATGTTCAATCACCTTAAATTTTAGTTCCTCAATAGATTCCCTCTTTTTATCAGGATCTACTTCTTTGTTTGACTTTCGATCCTCCCTATCCACATTGGTCTCATAATCCGTAATAACTTCCGTTTTATTCTCGGCATAGTAAATATTAGGGTCCATTAAATGTTGACCAAGCTTATTCTCTAAAAGGAATTTTCTTGGAGATATCAATACTAAATCCTGATCATTAGTAAGACAATACTCTGTATAGCCACATCCTGTAAGAACTTTGTTGACTATATGTGGAAAATCATAGTCCTCTAGATTATAACTATGTTCTTTTCCAAAATATTTTTCCCAATCCCCTAAATATTCAATTCCATAGGGTACTACAATAGGTTTTTCTTTTTTCATATAATATCATCAAATAACTGAGAGCCCTTAAACAGGTCTCTCGTAAAATCCACTGACGTGTATTTTAAAACCGTCAGCTCCTCTTTCTTATATTCACATTCATAAGGAATTCGAGTCTTCTGAACGGAGTTTTTTGCATTTAAACTTCTAGTATGGAGCCATCCCCAATAGGAATATAGTAAAATGGAAAAATTGCAAATCACTGTCTAGAAAATTAAGCCATATTCCCACACACTTTTCTTTCTTGCCTTCGGCGTAGTCTTTAGTGTGTATTAGTTCATGGCTTGAGGGAAAGACAGTGATAAGGAAAACCAGCCAGAAAGAGAGCGTTATGTGGGTGGGCAAAGTATAATAAAATCTCGCCTCCGGCAAAGAAGAACATACTTTGGGTGGCACATAACAAAAACGGTCTGGCTGGGAAATAATTCAACTAGAGAAGATATTATGTGCCACCCCAAACGTATTAGATTTATTCCTTCGGAGAAAAGATGACCACGTTTGAACCCACCCACATAATGAAAATCCTAGTTGTCTTATCTTTCTGCCTTTCATAAGATCAAGCTATAAGAGAATACACAAGATGGCGTAAAGCCCTTGTGTGAATGGTCATAGCTTTTTCAAGATCAAGGCAGGAGTTATCCTTAAAGAGATTACAGATATATTCAGGTTTTCTTCAATTGAGAGTGAAACGAAAAATTGAAGAGAGATGAAGGGTCCAACATTTTTGTGATAGCAAAAATAGCGTAGCGGGTTGTGGCTCTGGGGAGGCTTCATCTCATCTTTTTACATTATGCGTAAGCGAATATAATGTGATAGCCTTTATGATAACAAGAGAGAACAAAAAGAAAGACCTCCTCGATTCACTACGTTCATCTCGGGGGGTCAGACTCTCAACTGGTCAAAAAAAGAGTGGGAATTTAATCTTCCACCCTAATTAACTTCAGACTTTCTCAATTGTAAGAAGTTTTTCAAGAGAACCTGCTACTGGAATATGTTGACAATTTTCAATCAATCCTTCTGCAGGAACTATATCTTCATCTAACTCTCTGCAAAAATCTGAAAAATCAACGCCTTTTATACCCAACAATTTTTCTCTAGGATCAGGAAAATCCTCACAATTTTCGTTATACAGGCATCGATTACAAATTAATTCATCTATTCTAATCTCTGCCATAGGGATTGCCTCCATCTCAATTTCGATTCCTCTATAATTTATTGTTGTTTCCATAATCCTTAACTTTTTCTAATAGATACATAATATTCTGATTTACTTTTTCATCGAACTTAACCTTCTTGAGTAGTTTTTCAATATCTACTTCATAATAAAAACTATTCAGCCTAGTAATAAATTTTACGTCAGGTCTCATTACGGATACTGAAGCTTTATCCCCAAGTATAGATCCTGGAAAAGGAGATTTAACTTTAAGAATAATAGTCTCAAGTTGGATGAAATGATAAGTAAATCTCTCAAATTCATTTCCTTCTCTTTCTTTTGTAAAATAATAATAAATTTTCATATCATATATAAGGATTTTACATTTATGCTTTTAATATAATCTAAATCCAACTTCTTCAATTCGTTTTTGTAGGTACCTGATTAAGAATTCTGCTTCATTTCTAGATGGACAGGTATGTGCAGATTCAGTTTTCTTAACAAACTCCACTCCACTATAACCAACGCATCTATAATAGAAGATCTTAGATGTCCTTTTATTGCCACCTTTCACAGCCACTCTATATTTCTCATCACAGTAACAAGGAAACATTCTCATAATTTTCCTGCTACTAATATTTTTTGTGTTATGGTATTGAAAAGGAGTTCTTGTTTACCCGTTATCATATCGTGGGAGAGCCAAGTAATCATTATAATCTGATCTCCTTCCATTGAGTAAACCCCATAACCGTTGAGTGTTTTAGTGATAGCGGTTAGGGAATTTAGGTTTAGGTAGTGTGATAGTTCTGAGTCCCCCGTGTTTGCTAGTTCTTTCAATCCTTCCCAAAGTTTCATCCTATCTTGTATCTCCAACTTCATTATTTCTTCTGGATATATAAATTGGCCTAGAAGTTCGGAAGAGAAACCTGATGAAACAAGGGAAGCACCGCCCAACAGATCTAAGACAACAGCTTCTTTTAGGTTTCCGGTGTATCCTCTATATCCTTTCCCACGTTTTTCAAATCTCTCCAAGTAATGTTCAGTAAAATGGATCTTGAATATATTATAGTTTTTCCCGTGATCCATTCCTTGTAAGAGCCATATTCGATCTGGGTTTTCGTCCTCCAGGTAATGAAAGCACATAAACATTGGACTTCCTTGGCTAAATTTTAGGATAGTGGTGAACAGGAACATTTTTAAGGAGGGGCATATTTTTGGGTTTACTCTTCCGAATATCCAAGGTAAGATCTCCGCTTGTTTCGCTTTCCTGCCTTCCTCCTCTATTTCCTTACTCCTGCCCGCTTGTTTCCCAATATAGTATTGTTCTTTCTGCAGGATTACGCTCTCATATTTCTCTAGTAGTTTAAATATTTCTTCTCTTTCATTTTCCTGCCTTATATTCCCCATCATTTTTTATAGCCTCTTCTTTTATCAATTCAAATGTTGCTTTACTGAATGGTTTATAAATGTCATAATCACTACCACAAGAAACGTCAACATATAGGTTTCCGTCTTTTCCTAACATAAACATTTCCTCTGCGCCTATATTCATTTCAGTTTGAGAGGTTAAGCACCATTTCAAGTATTTTTCTTCAGCGAATCTTCCTTTGGCGGTTTCTTGTAGCCATATATAATCCTGAGTGTGCCAAGTTCCATCATTATATTTTAAATATTTCTCATATAGGAATTCATTTGCATGATGATCAGCTTTATAGTACTTGTCATCATAGTCATCTCTTATCCCAACCACCTTAACTACTATACTTTTGTCCTCATTTATAAAGCAAGTCCCGATCAGTTTCTTATAATCTTCTTCCGTTGCTTCAAAATAAGTTTCTGTTCTTTCCTCAATATATTCTTCTATGCCCTTATCTGTTCCAATTGTATATGTAACTCCAATAGGTAAGTGTTCCAAGACATATTGAAGTGTTGATAGTTCCGTAATGGAGAGATCATCTATATGTTTATCCTCCCACTCTGCTAATAATTTTTCTATGTTCATAATATACTAATTCTATGTGCGCTTTCTTTAATGTATGGAATAATCAGAGTCATTACGTGTTCTCCATATTTATTTTGGATTTGATTTAAGTCGTTGAGATCTTTTCGTAATAAATATCCTTGTTTTTCGTATTCAGCATAATATCTGATCAGGTCCTTATTATCGGCAGAATGATTCCTAGCCCAAACCTGATAGAAAACATCAAATTCATTTTTCATAGATTTTCGCTCCTTTCCATCATTTTCCGTCTTGCTCGTTCTATAGCTTCAGTATCGGATTTTAAGCAGACTAATCCTCTTTGATGCCATACCTTGAAGCTTATTCCTTTATCTGTTCTCACTAATCTTTCTCGTGTTGTCCAGAAAATAGCAATACAAGGTTCCGTTACTCCATATACTTCTACCTCAAATTCTCCGTTAGCATGAATTTCGGTATGTTTATTATAGGAATCAACCTCTGCTTTATCTCCCGTTATGCTTTTCCATCTTAGTGTTTCTTTTCGGAGGTTGGGAAATTCGGAGAGGTTATAGACAGTTGCTTTATCATATCCACACTTTCTTTCTAGTTCCCCATCCAAGTACCACCAGCTATTTCTATCAAGGTCTCCATTCTTTAGTTTTTCTTGGGTTACTATTTTATCATAATCTTTATCCCAATCACAAATCATTTTCAACTTTTTCATATATTAATAAGTCTTTCCGCCGTCTTATTCCTTCCGTGATATTTTTAAGGTTGGGGAGATCAGGCTTCGCAAAAATAAACAACCTTGAAATTTTACCAGCATGATTTTTACGGCCGTCTGAGATTATGCTGGAGAAGAGAAACGGAAGGAGAGATCACGGCGGAAAAAGAAGAGACAGGATTTTATTTCCCATCTCTTTTATTCTTACCACTTCTCTTCTATAGTCATTCTGGTCAACAATTCTATAGCTCCTTCAATATCTCTCCAGTCCATAGTTTCGATTGGGGTATGCATAGAGAGTAGTGGAAGTGAGAGGAGTGTAGTTTCGGCATCGGTAGTTTCAAGATAGAATTCCTTCGTGTTTGTTCCTCCGATTCTTTCTGCTCCATCTTGTGTCTTTATACCTCCACTCCCCAATATTTTATTCAGGCGTATAGATTTATCCTGTCCCCATGTTATAACCGGTCCTTCTCCCAACTTGATCTCTCCATACTTTTTAGGTTCGAATTGTTTAGTATCGCACGCATGAAGAACATCTAAGTCTACGGAAATGTCGGGATTAATTTGTCGGGCTGCTTTATGTGCTCCTAACAGTCCAGATTCTTCTCCGACACATGCACAACCAATCACCGTATACATCTGTTTCCATTCCGCCTGTCCTGTATATTCTGCCAATCTCTCCATTACCTCTGACACTACAAATACACCTGCCTTATCGTCCAGTGAATTTCCATGAACGCGGTGTGATCCAAAGTCAAGGTTAATGATCCGGCCGTGAACTATTGGAGAGCCTACATGAATTCCTAAGGTTTCTACTTCTTCTTTTGACTCTGCTCCAATATCAATCCGAAGGTCATCAAAATCTAAGACTTTATTCTTCAATTTCTCTTCCTGGTACTCAATATGGATAGGATTTTTGTGTACTACTCCTTCTATTGACTCGAGGTTAGGTTCCCGAAGAATGAGCACGGCCGATCCAGGAAGAACCTTTTTATCCACACCGCCCATATTCTTAGGGATGATAAAGCCAGAATCTGTGATATATCCTACACTCATTGCAATTTCATCAATATGGGCTGAGAACATGACCTTAAGTGGACCTGAACCTATCGAGTAAGCCGTATTTCCCATCTTGTCTTTATAGAATGGTGTTCCAATTCCTTTCACTCTCTCTTCCCATACCTTTAACCCTAACTCCTCAATACCAGAAGGAGAAGGTGTTTCCAACAATTTCTTTAAAAATTCTTTGTTCATTTCATCAATAATTAATTTACTCACTTATATATTCGTTAACTATTTTTCTCATTGTCTTGATTACTTCATCCTCCATAATTCCGCATCGTCTGGCCAGGATAGGGATGATAGTACGAATTTCTTTTTCAATCATTGTCATCTTCTAAGTGCGGGTACATAGTAAGATCATCATCAAAATTTGTTCTCTTGATCAGATCTTCTAATGATTCTAAATTAATCACTTCGGGTTCTTGTATTTGATTGCTATTTTTCTCTTCAAGGATTATTTCTTTTCCACAGTTAGGACACAACACATATCTCTTTGAATAACCGTAGAAACCGGGGCCTATGATATTGTTACTATAGGAATAAGTTTTAATATCTCCATCAGTAAACGCAAACTCACACTCACATTCCGGACAGGTCTTTACGATTTCCTCTACCGGATTAGGATTTTTCAAGATTCTCATTTTCTTTTCAATAACATCTTAAGATTTTCACTAAGGAGATCACAGTTTGGAGTCCAGTCAAAACCTTCGGAGGCATAATTAGTAACTCCATCCTTGAAATCTGTAAAGAATCCAATCTTATGATCACCAAATTCAATACTAACAATTCCGTCTTCAATTTCCAGGTCTAATGTAATCGAACCATAAGGAGTTAAGTTCCACCACTCCGGATCTATGTAACGATTCTTTAGCCATTCTTTCTCAAACTCTAGAGCGGTATTCCAGACTTCTTTTCTTACACTATCATCTTCAGAAAACCAACTCTCCTGTAATGTATATCTTTTATTGTCCATATGTTTTCGTTTATGACCTTTCCACCTAACAAAGAAGGGTGTCCAATCGGTTTCATCCCAATAATGATTTATTCGATTGGTTAGGTCAGTGATACATCCTTCCTTTTCGCTTCGGTAAAACTCTCCTTTTTTATAGACAAGCTCACCATCATCGATCATCCTAACGTCTTGGATGCATCGAAATAGATCACCTACCCGAACGTCTTTTGTTTCCAATTACCTTAAATACAATTTTCCAATATTCATCATCAGGCCCGTCAAGCCATTCATGACATGTATTTCCTTCTTCGTTTGTTATGCATCCTTCAACCTCACTCTTATAGATCTTCCCCTTTTTATATATGGTGGTTACTCCAAAAATAACATCTTGAATACACCTAAATCTCTTTCCTAGTGTTTTCATTTCTGTTCCTTTTATTAGATGGTAGAATAATGAAATGAGTGGAAAATTCTTCAGTGTTCATACAAAATCCAATACCATTCCCAAACTCATCAATCAAAAGAATGTATGGAAAATCAAGAGTATGAATTTTATAGATCTTATCCTTATAGAAAATTTGTCCCATGTCTTCTAAACACCTAACTCTTCTTCCACGTCTCATATTTAGATCTCCTTTTGATTGGTTGGTAGGGTATAAAATAATTTCTTATAGTAGCAAAAGTTATATATCTCCGACCCAAAACAATCTTTTTCTTTTCTTCATGATTTACCAGCCACCATCTCCCATCTTCAAGTTTAACGAGTGGATAGAGACGGCCTTTTTTGAACTCTACTATGAAGGTGCCGTGTTTAAATCTACAATCTACTTTACAAATTACTCCCTTCACTTTCGGAAATCAATTCTAAATCCTCTCTTTCCTTTTTGTCGGCAAGGGAGAATAACAAACCACTCCTCTAGGTCCTTTGCCTTTGGGTTTCTCTCCACTCCACATTCTCGATAAACCTTTTCCAATCTATCTTTAACTTCTTGAGCCCCTTCTAAAAGAAATTCCCCAAGATTAAATTCAGCATAGATTCTTTCTCTAAGGCTTGGTAATTCTGGTCCTAGTTGTTCTTTCTTCTTGAATTCTAATCTACTCCTCTCCATACCAGCCTCCCCGCTTGAATCTCCAAAAATCATAAGTTCAGTTTGGGTTGAGATGGGAAGTAGGTTAAAAACATTCATCCAATTTCCAGAACGTGCTACCTCTATTCTCCTATTTGATCCCGCTAACCATACCCTCTTCACTAAATCTTGATCAGCGCTAGGAAGTATCATGAAATCCTTGAAAAGATTAGTCTGAGTAATTCCGTATGCATCCTCCAGTGAATTCCAAGTATCACATTCATAGAGGATCTCATAATTGTCTGAAACATCTACCCAATCTAATCCCATCATCTGTGCTATTCTCTTAGTTTCTCCAATCACCCGCTTATGTTCTTCTTGGGATGTTGGGATAGGTATGTAATTAGAGTATAAGATGTCGGGGAGGTAATCTAGAAGACTTAGTTTGTACATTTCCCTTTTCTTTTCGAATAATGCACGAAACGGTCTCAATACTCCCCTCAACTTGTCATCGTGGGAAAGATCTGGGAAAGTATATAAGAGTTGTGTATTTTCTAGGTCATACTCTGTTCTCTCCTGTTCAGTTAAGTACAAGAGTTTATCCTTCTGTATTATTCTCAGCATGATAATCTAAAAATTTCCCTCCAATATAATGAAGGATTTTAAATTTATATCGATTTTTAAACTTTTCCTTAAGATAGTTATTCAAGGTTAGTTCTGCTTTGTAGGCCGAATTATAACAATAGGATATCCAAGAGTAATCATCAACTTTACTTAATCTTTGAAGTCTGTGGTGAGCGTCTTTTTTATTAATCACCAACACCCAGAGATTATCCTTGATTCTCTTGTTTCTTTCCTTAATAATTCCTACTATCCAAAATTCCTCTGACATTCTCTTATCATAAGCTTTGTTTCTCTTATTTCCTGATTAGTCTTGGTGATTTCTTTTTTATAGATTTCCCTTTTCCTAATCATCTCTAGTCTCTTCTCCGTCCTCTCCAATTTTCCAATCTCTTCTTTGTAGGATAATGAATGACGGACTAAGAACTTGACATTAATTCTAAGATCTTTCAGCTTACTATACAAATCTTTATGTCTATTATTTTTCATCATAAATAAGGGTCTGAGGTTTAGGGAAGAGAAAAACATATCCTCATCATTTGTAACATATACCTTGTCTGATGTAACATGGTGGATAAAATGAATGGTGAGGTGGACAAAATGAATCACAGGTGGACAAAACGATACTATCAAATTTGTTTCATCCACTTTCAAAAATGTTTCATTATGTTTTCTATATGTCTCATCCTATTTTTCTGTATGTCTCATTAAAATAAAAAGATATAGGGAGCACTTAACCCTCTATATCTATCAACTCTAATCCACTATTTTTTCCTTCTCCTACTAAAAATTCAAGAAGGGATATTGGATCAACTTCTAAGCGATACCAAACATTTAAGCATCCTGGTTCACTCTCGTCATCAACTTTCACTAATATTTTCTCTAGGTCGGTGGTGTCAAGTCCGTAGTATTCAAAAGTATGATCTACTGAGTCTCTCATTATCTCGTTTTCTACTACTTCTCTCTTAAACTCTGTCTCTTTATTATCATGGCTCAGGAATTTAGGTTTTCCATCACCACCCATCACTACAACTTGACTAATTGTTACTACCTTTTTCATTTTCCCTGATTGCTATAAGTTTAAAGGAAGTCTCAGGATCATCAAAAGGTTCAAGCCCATATTTTTCACAGAACTTAATAGTAGCCTTCTTGAGAAACTCCTGATAGAATTCACTCAATTTGGTTGCTGACTCTTCCTGATCCCATTCCTCTACTCCATCAATTCCATAGATGTCACAGAATAAGAGAACTAGATAAGAACAAACTATAATAACAAATTCTGGTTCTCTTTCTATCAATCCTTGCTCTAGCTTCTCTGAATTCTTCTCTTTTAGGATTTCTTCCACCCTGAGATAGCTAGTATTACCGGTTTCACGTCCAGCCTTCTCTACTAGCATTATAAACAATTTTCTATATTCGTGTACAATGTCTTCGTATGTCATAGTTTAATCTCTTTCCAAATTTTACCAGTTTTACATTCTCCACACCTAACTCCACCATAAGGTCCAAATAAGCAGAGGTCATTACAAACATGCTTAAGTTGTTCTGGATTAATAAAATGTCTATTTCTTTTGACTAACCTAATCTGATTCCATCTATAGTATTTATTCTCTACAGGATATTTTTCTACCCTATATCGGACAGAATAAATTTGACCCTGTATTATATCATATCGATAATTTACTTTGAAATATGGACCATTAATGTTGTTCGATCTGAATAATGCTGTTTCTACAATTCTTCTTATTCTTTTCTCTGATGGTATCCAAACTTCATCTCCAGGTTCAAAATATCTCTTTCTCTCTTTTACTAACCTAGAATATTCACAACCAGAGCATCCATCGGCCAAAGCTCCAGGATAACACCTTCCATCATGGCAAAACCAATCTTCACCTTCCAAAAGTTCTACTCCCCTAACTTTTCCAACCCTTTCAGTCGGGTAGTTTAAGAGCTTAAATTCTCTCCATGTCTCCCTCTCCGGAAATGCATATTGATTAGTAAGATTCATAAAGCTATAGAAACCACCAAGTTCCATCTTATAGACAAGCCACTCGAATCCTTCTCTGTCTTCGATTATCTCCCCGACGTAAACTCTAATTATGTTCTGATCCATTCTTCAATAGGGTTTGTCATAACGAGAGAGATACCAATAAGCATCTTTAGGATCAGGTCGTGTTAGGTAGATTGGGAAGGTATAATCAACGTTTTCCTTATCCTCTTTCACAGCTAATCCTATTCCAACCTCCAGATATATGTCACAAGAGGAGTATCGATTTTCTCTTTGCTTAATCCATCTAATAACGTAAGGATGATCGGGGCCTCCATAATAGTCAATGTCATCTCTCTTCAGAAGGATAGTATTAGAGATATAGACAAGTTTTCCTACTTCAAAATAGGTGGGGTCTAATCTCTTCATAACAACTTTCCCTAATCTCGCAAAAGAATCCGACAGGTAACAAAGCTCTGCCAACTGATCTTTAATGGCATGAAAATCAAGAGTTACAAGTTCAAATTTCTTTTCAAATTCTGACTCATCCATTTCTGTCGAGACTCCATCACCTCCTATAAATTTAACCTTACTCCCATTACTTCCATAAGATCTACAGGACAGGGTAACTATTTCATCAGTCCCTTTCTTTTTCCAGCTACTTTTCCAATATATCATAAAATAAAAAGCTCGTTCGTTTCAAGATTAATCTCCACATGTATTACTTCAAATTTAGGCTTCAAGAGATCAATTAGAAACTGCTTGAAACCGTTAAATGAGTTGGTGAAAAATTTTAGTACTTCTTCAGGATTATCAGTCTCTTTCCAATAGAGGGCGACATCAGAAACAGAGATGGAGTCAAAGTTCAGGAGGCAGAGTTCTTTATCTTTCTTCCCTAACACTAAAATTCCCTCTTCAGTCTCTGTAATCAACGTCCATCCCGAGACAAGAACTCCAGACATTCGTTATAACATTCGGTAGGTGTCTCTCCAAGTTTTTCCATCTTAACTCGACGATCCCCAACTTGTATTATACCTCTCCCCATTTCTCCTTCTGGTATGTTGTAAATCTTAAGACCCATCCCCCAAAGAAATTCTACTGCTTCAATAACGGACGGGGCAGGAATTGGATTTACTACTTTCTCTGCCCAAAATTTCTTCTCCCCATTATCATAGACATAGAGAGAAGGAGCATTATAGCCAAACCTTTCCTTTAAGAATTTACCAACACGAGGTGATACAATCATTTTACGTACACATCTTTAAAGAAACTTCCCCAATAACCTGAATGTCCACACTTCTTACAATGTCCAGTAATAGCATTGTGATATTCAGTGCTTTCATCATAATCATCGTCTTCCAATACTTCTTCACAATTAGGACATACACAAATACTTTTCTCTGTATATCCTTGCTGCTCCATATATTGCGATAGCTTCATTTCTTTTTCCAATCAATTTTCTGTATCTCGTCAACAAATCCTAGCTTCAAGAGTTCATCAGCAGTCATCCATCTATCACGAGGAGCCATTTCAGTTATCTCTTTTACTGTATGACCTGTTCTCTCCCCGATAAAACTGAACAGAACTTGCTTGGTGTGTTCTATGTTACGAGCTACAATCTGAATATCCTCACTAGTCCCCTGCACTCCTCCGCTTGGCATATGTAAGAGACCTTCGGAGTGGGGGAGAGCTACACGTTTTCCCTTCTTCCCGGCCACTAACAAAGCAAGACCCATAGAATAAGCCGAACTAATATTAACGGTTCTGACATCACTCTTAATTCGGCCAATCGTATCTATAAGACCTAAACCTGCTGAACATGAACCACCGGGAGACATGATGTTTATAGTAATATCCTCCTCACTCACAGTATCAAGGTAAAGAAGTTGAGCTACCGCAATACTACATGTCTCATCCGTAAACTCGCTAGCAAAGAAAAGCTGACGATCAATCATTAGGCGAGAGAAAATGTCGAGTTGAGTTGCATGAAGTTCTCGTTCCTCCAAGATATACGGGTTTTGATATCCCTTCTTCATCATATCATCTACCACACTCATCCTAACATCATTCCTCCCCAAACAATACTTTCTAAAATCTTTTTTCATGTATTCTAGTTAATTTTATATTAACGATTATATTCATTACATCAATAAGGGTTTCACCTCCTTATATAAGTGAAGATAAAAGACGTTAGGTTAAAGACAAATGGAGAATATGTATGTCTAACTTTATGGCTTATGCTCCCAGACGTTTATACATTTTGGTGGGGACTGGGACAGGGAGATCGTGACTGGCTGGAACTCTGTTGGAAGGAAAAGAGACTAGAAGATATAGAAAAGTTTATGGAAGGAACCAGGCTTAGTCTTTGTCGCGGGAGTATTAAGATCGGGGCAAGAGGGAGATTACCAAAGAAGAAATTTTCATGGACTAGATTTAAGAGGAGAACTTTTGGAATATGGACAGAACTTAATACTCCTAAACCTCCGATGAGAAATACCCGCGACGTTCTTATAAGCCGGATCACACGCTTCCTAACCCTTCTTGAGATACCTTCCAATATTATCATCCCAAACTTGAAAGATTATATTACACTCTATATACTAAAAAGAGATCATCAGCAACCCACGACTAACGATACCATCGGGTCGAGGGCATGTAAATGCCACTATGCTGATTAGTCTAAGTGAAGTCTCTATGTGTCACGAGATGATAGAAAGAGCTGAACTACGTTATGTGTGAATGTAAGAATGTTATCTCGTATTTAACTTCTTATACAATAGGTACCTATGGATATTCTTCCAAGTCTGTAGCTCTACGATTTATGGTTAAAAGTTTCTGCTGGGTAGGAAACAGTGCTGTAAATAATAAACCACATAATAACATTGACGATGGGAGTACTACCTTTAAAGTTGTTGATCATAATAATATGATTAATAATAATAAAGTGTCTTATTGTTAAACAATTTTTAAATTAAAATGAAAGTTTATGTATTAGATTGGAAAGGAAAACCAATTATGCCTACCTCTAGAGGAGGCAGAGTTAGGTGGCTTTTGAAAACAGGAAAAGCCAAAGTTGTGAGAACTATTCCTTTTACTATTCAATTATTGGAAGAGAATAGAAAATATTATACTCAAGAGATTAATCTAGGTATAAAACCAGGATCTAAAGAATTAGGGATATCTGCTACTTCAGAAAAAGAAGAATTATTCTGTGCATCTGTAAAATTAAGAACAGATATAGTAAATCTTCTATCTACCAGAAGAGAGCAGAGGAGAACTAGACGGAGTAGACTTAGATATAGAAAGGCTAGGTTCTTAAATAGAGTTAAAACCAAAAAACCTGGTTGGATAGCTCCCTCTATTCAGAATAAGATACAATATCATATCAAGATAGTAGAATTTGTCAATAAAATTTTACCTATATCTAATATGATATTTGAGATAGCTATCTTTGATATTCAGAAGATAAAAAATCCTAGTATTAGTGGAGCACAATATCAGAATGGACCACAGAAAGACTTTTGGAATGTACGTGAATATGTTTTACATAGAGATAATCACGTCTGTCAACATTGTAAAGGTAGGTCTGGTGATAAGATCTTAAATGTACATCATATTGTATCAAGAAAGACAGGAGGTAATTCGCCAGGAAACCTGATTACTTTATGTAAGACTTGTCATAAGAACTATCATGAAGGTAAGATTAAGTTATCCATTAAAAAGAGTAGGTCTTATAAAGATTTAACATATCTTAATATAATGAGAGATAGATTATATAAAGAGTTATTCAAGAGATATGGATTTATCTATATTACCTATGGTTACCAAACTAAATGTGATCGTATATCTAAGGGTCTATTAAAGAGTATAGATACAGATGCTTATGTTATCAGTTCTGGTGATACTAATCCTTTATTAAGTGATACTATATATTGTATTAGTCAGGTTCGAAGACATAATAGACAAATACATAAGTTTAAAATTCTTAAGGATGGAAAGCTCAAAAAGAACCAAGCTTCTTATAAAGTCTTAGAATATCGTCTTAATGATGTAGTGAAGTATCAAGGAGAGAGGTATTATATAGGAGGCCGTAGGGAAAGAGGAGACTTTAATATTAGGTCATTAGAAGGAGATCGTAAGCTAGATATATCATATAAGAAGTTAAAATTTTTATATGAGCCTAGACGAATATTTATGTATATTGAAAGAAGGAATATTACTCCAATTCCTCCCACCTCTAAATCAGTGGGTTCCCTTGGAGTGTAATCATGGTAAGAATATTCGGTGAGTCAGTGTTTGTTGGGGATTACGGACTGGCTATAAATGTGGAAACTGATCTTGGACTTATCACAATTCTAACTACTTTCCCTAGACTTAATAAATGGATAGGAGTAAAATTGGTAGATACATTCTCAATTATGTCAGATGAAAAAATATATGGGACAGGGGATACAGAGCTACATGTCAGAAATCTTCAAACTTTCTTACATCAAGTCATTATGAAAGTACAAACTTACGACTCGAAGACACAGGAGATCATAAAAAGATATAAGGAGGTTTATGCTGAAGATTGATAAGGCGGGTTATAGATATCCAAACTTAGTATTATCCATAAACGATATAACCTTCTTACTCCTACTTAAATATGGGAGAGGAAAGAAATGGTTGAAGTGGAGAATGGTTTACTCGGTTTTTGCTTATCCTACTATAGAAAATGATGCTAAAGAAACTAAGCTCCCAATCCGATCCTTAGAAAAATTTGTTATTAGCGTTCTCTCCAATTTTCCAACCAGATCAAATAATACAAACGAACCAGCCAGAGAATTTATTTGGAAATGGAGACAAAAATAAATCAGGTATATTGGTATAGGATTGGAATCGATGGTAATGGTAAACTAAGAATTAAAGTTGGGAAAAATACATTCTTAAATATAATTGTTAAAAGAAAAGGTAATAAGTTTGTAGGGTGGAAATTAGTTAGAGGAATTTATCTTTCTACCTGCCAAACTATTCCTGACAGTGATCTTGTAATTCCAGTGAGAGATGTAAATAAATTTGTCGATGATGTATTTTCCAACTGTGAACTTGATTCTGTACATATAACCCAAAAAGGAAAAGAATGGGTAGAGAGATGGAGGAAAAAGAAAACTACAAAGGTTTAATCCAATGTAGTCTCTTTTTTTTTTGTGTTATCTTAGTATTCGGAGTTTTAAACAAGAATACGAAATTAAGATAACTTGGCTTGATGACTAGAGATTTTGGCCAGATAGACATAGCGATTCGTAGTGGTCCAAAAATCATCTATCAAATTCACTATACCACTCCAACACATATCCTCACAGTCTTCCTTAAGTCCTGATAAAGTTGCACGTACAGAACAAAGTAAAGATTCAAAGTCATCATCACTTGGCAAAACAGGGTTAAGGTCTCCAGGATATACGAAATCTAAGAGAGCAATAGAGTTTTCAGCAAGAGCATCTTCAAATTCGGCTATCTCTCCTGAATACTCGTCAATGATAATGTGAAATGAATGGCTGGGACTAGACCAATGTAATTCTTTCAATCTTGTCTTATATCCCTCAATCCGATTCAATACTTCTACTAATTTTTCTTTATTAAACATGATCAATCAATTTTTTAACGTAATATCTTTAAACTCTCGATATTACTTAGAGCAGGTTCCATCCCGCTCTTTCCGTTTATAAGTCTTTGAGAGGTTCACAGCGGAGTTTTTATGGTGTAAGTTTTCAAATCCTTACTAATATATGAAAGAAAATGTGAAACTGGGAATAGCAATTGTAACGGCTGGATTGATTGGAGGTGTGGGATGGAAATATAGAAAGAAAATCGTGAAAGTGGTTGGTGAATTTTGTGGTGCCGTCCTAAAAGGTTATACTGAATATGAACTTGAAGATCCTTACTACTATACTCGAGTGGAAGGACATTGGAGACTGGATCGACATGGAAATTTCACCTACGTCAGACCACATTACAGGAAAACATGGAAGAGGAGATATTAAAATCCCTCTTTTATTTTTGTCTTAGTTGAGAGCCTGAAGACCCTCAACATTGTTACCACTTTTATAAATAGCTATAACTGAAAGCTGAAACCAAAGGCTATAATAAAAGCTATAACAAGTGCCTATGCTTTTTACGTTACACAAAGCATTGTTCTGAGGTTAAGCCTTCCCGTGGCCACTCACCCGTTAACTGTAAATTACTCCCTCGTTACTGCGCAAGCTTGTAACTTAGTCATAATTTCAGCAAACGTCTTCGAACCCTTAACCTCTCAATTTCAATTACCCTACGCTAAAGCTTCGGGATTAAAATTGAAAGATTCCCTGGTTTATTATTTTGCCTTTTTTATAGAATAAATTCATTATAGTGATAAATATAATCTCTACTAAAATGTGCAAAACTCTGCTGAGAAAGGCTGAGATCCTTATGAATGAAAGGAGGATGATTCTCTTGTAAAGAGAGAGTAAAAAGAGCTGACGGTTTAAAATACGCGTTAGCGGATTTTGTGAGAGACTGTGTTCGAAGAACCAGGCTTTCATTTGTTTCAACATATAAAATTATATTAACAATGGAAAAACATAAAATTATTGTACCAGAAGGAGTAAGGTACATAGGAGAAGTAAATCCTGAAACTGAAGAGAGATTATGGGATTATGAATTAAAGGATTATGACTTTCAACATATCCTAAACAAAAAATTGACAGGGTGTGGATATACAGAGTATTGTTTAGGAAATAGACAACTCTTAATTCTGACTTCTCCAAGAAAATTCCTTTTAGATAATAAGTGGGATCAACACAAGGACGAATACAATATCTATTATGTGAGGAATGAATTAGAGACTTCTGTTGATTATGAACTTGACCTAACTAAGGATGATCTTAAGTCCATCAAGGAGAGAGCTGAGAAGACGGAAGCAGGTAAGAAGGAAACTGAAAAGAATCTTGATAAGTTGAAAACAGATCTTAGAGATGCTATTAGAGCCTGGGAAAAAGTTGATAATGATAAACCTTTCAAGATTCTGGTAACATATGATTCATTCCGTCATGTTAAGGATGCTCTGACACATTTCTATGAGGATGAAAATGATAGAGAGGGTCCAGAGAAAAACATCTTCCCGGCTTTTCAGGTAGTGGTCGATGAATTCCAAAGTATATTCATTGATTCACGCTTCAAGTCAGAGACTGAGATTGAGTTACTTGATCAGCTTAGAGGAGTGCAGAAGGTATGTTATGTATCAGCTACTCCCATGCTTGATAAGTACCTGGAGAAGTTAGATGAATTTAAAGACCTTCCTTATTATGAACTAGATTGGGAGACAAAGGAACCTGGGCGAGTAGTGAAGCCAAAGTTAGAAATTAGATTTGTAACGTCTTCTCTTAATCAGGCAGTTAATGGAATAATTCAAAGTTATCTTAATGGAAAATTTGATACTAGGATTGATCCTAATACAAATGAGTTTATTGAATCTAATGAAGCCGTTTTATTCTTAAATTCAGTATCTGGTATTTGTCAAGCTATCAGAACTAACAAACTTCATAGGGATCAATGTAATATCATTTGTGCTAAGTATACATCTAATGAATCAAAAGTTAGAGCAGCTTTCAATGATGTTCTAAAGAAAGAAGCAGAAGCGATTGGAGTTAAAAAACCTAAACTAATAGGAAGTTCAGAAAAAGTTATAGGTTCAATCCCAACTAAGGGCCAACCTCATAAAATGTTTACTTTCTGTACTAGGACGGTTTATCTAGGTGCTGACTTTTATTCGAAATGTGCTCGTACTTTCATATTCAGCGATAGTAATATAGCATGTTTAGCAGTAGATATTAGTATGGATCTCGAACAGATATTAGGGAGGCAGAGATTAGATGAAAATCCTTGGAAAAATTCTGCCATTATGTATGTCAAGTGTACTACTCTTAAACATAAAACAACTAAAGAAGAATTTGAGGAGTTTATAAATGAGAAGTTAAAAAGATCCTCTATACTTCTATCTGGATATGATAAATGTGATGATGAGGAAAAGTTTGAAATTGCTAAAAAATACCAAAGTGACTCAAAAATCTCCCATTACAGAAGTGACTATGTAGCAGTAACGAGAATTATTAACCGGACAACAGGAAAAGTAGTTAAACTTCAACCTGTTTTAAATAAATTGGTTTTGATTACCGAGGAAAGAGCTTTTGAACTTCAGCAGGAAGATTATGCCGATAGATTCACTGTATTTTCTTCTATACAAGCAGAAGGAATGGATAGTATTGAAGATGAAGTTGGTCAGAAGGTTGAAGAATTTGGTAAAATACGTTCTGTGATGGACAAGCTTCGATTTTTATTGAATTATTCTGATATTGCAAAGGCTGAAAATTTTGATAATTTTTTAGAGCTGATTCCAGGTAAATACAAAGACTATTATAAAATAGTTGGGCCAGAAATAATTAAAGCATGTGGATGTGATGAGAGTAAGATTAAAAAGAAATGGCAAGAAAAAGTATCTAATAGTGAAATAAACGACAATGTTGTTTCTGAGATCTATAAGATATTTATAGTTGGTCAAAGGTATTCAAAAGTCGATATAAAGAATAAATTAAAAATTCTTTATGAAAAAATGGGATATCAAAAGACAGCAAAAGCCACGGATCTTGAACTGTATTACATAATGAAGTCTGTGTACATAACCTCAGAAAAGAAGCATGGATATGAGTTGATTGGAAAACGATAAACAAAAGAGAATAGTGATTATATAAATGTAATAGAATATAGTTACTATTCTCTTATTTTAAAATTTAGATTAATTATGGATTTAACAAGTTTTAATTATGAGAAAGAAGGTAAAGAATATATTTACCTAGTGATGGTAGAGTATAAGGATAAGACTCTATTAAAAGTTGGTTATACAAAGACTTTAGAAAACAGAATGGATACCTATGAACTACATAATCCGGATTTTCAGTTATTGAAAATTAGAGAAGGTACCAGAGGATTAGAGGTTTATATGCATAAAAAGTTTGAAAAATATAGGTATCCAAAAAGAGAGGAATGGTTTTACTATAATGAGGAGATTGTTGAAGGGTTTGATACTCTAGAAGAGATGAACTTTTTAGATATTGGTAAACTTAAAAATAAAATTATAAATCTATTAAAACCAAAATCTATAGAAGAACTTAAAAAGATTTATTATGAAAGATATCAAAAAGAGATAGAGGATGAAAATTTAAATAAAGAAGATCTAGACTATACTATTACAAATGCATTTTCTTTTATTAACAAAAATATAAAAGACTTTATAGATGCTTTAGACTATTCAGGGATTCCATTAGAGATAAACCCAGAGACTAGATATCAGGTTATAATACCAAATCCAATTTCTACAGTAGATATCAGCATAGACCTAGAGCAACTCCTAGGCAGACAGAGATTGATAGAAAATCCTTGGAAAGATTATGCTAAAGTATTTATTCGAACTTTATCTAAGAAAAATATTATAACTTCAGATAAATATTATGCGAAGTTAAATAGCAAAAAGAAAACTACAAATCAGCTTTTGGATACTTTTAAAGATGCTAAGTTTGAAAATAGAAAAGCTTTAGCTGAAACTTATCAAAGAGATGCTAAGGTTTCACATTATAAGTATAATTATGTTTCTGTTACTGTAGTGAAGGATTGGGAAACAGGTGAAGTGAAGGATCTTATTCCAGAATTCAATAATCTAATGATGATCTCCGACATGAGAGCTTTTGAAGTTCAGCAAGTAGACTATAAAGATAGATTTACAGTATTTTCTGCAGTCAATCAAGGTGGAATTGAAGGGGCTACAATCAGATCCTGTGAAATGGTAGAGAAGTTTAACCATTTTGGGGATTCTACTGATAGATTAAAGTATTTAGCAGATATGAGTACTGATACTACATTAACTTCTCAAGATATTTGTTCATTCTTAGAAATGATACCTAGTAAATATAGAGACTATTATGAGATTATAGGCCCTGAAAGAATTAAAGCTAACAAATATCGAGAATTAAATATTAAAAGAGAATTGATGAAAAATTCTTTAGGAGATGGTCCCGACGATAAAGTAATTTCAAGAATGGGCGATATGTTTAGAGTAGGTCATAAGTATTCAAAGTCTGGCATAAAGGAATCACTTAAGAAATTATATCAAGAGTTAGATTACAAGAAGACAGCAAAGGCAACGGATCTTGAGGTTATGTATGTTATGAAGGCTATCAAACTACAGGAAGATGGTAAATGGGTAAATGGCTTTGAGATAATAGGTAAGCGTTAAATCCTTATTTATGTGCGTAGGGTTGGTCACCAGAATAAAAGTTGAACATTGTTACGTGGCTTAAGATATCGATTTGCCGACCAATTCCCTTGTACTGCACCTTGGACAATAAAAAGTCTGAGGTGCTTTAATTTCCTTATTAGTGTGAATAGAAGATTTACTTGAATGAAGAAAAGAATATTGAAGTCAGAGGAGAAAGAATTATTGATAAAAGATCTCCTTCCTAGAATTCCCACCGGTTTATTTGTTGATGTTCCGGATGAAGAGGAGCCAAAGGAGTTAGAGAAGGTAGTGAGATGGAGGATTGTAGATGGCCGATCTAGATCTTTAGAGGATTGTTTAGACGGATTAATCCCATATCTTCGTCCCTTATCTTCTATGACTGAGGAAGAAAAAGAAAAGTATCATGAATTATGTGATAGTTATCATGGTATCTATTTTGATACCATAGATAGTATTGATTGGCTTAATGCTCATCATTTTGACTATCGTAGACTAATTGAAAAAGGTCTTGCTTTAGAGGCGAAGAAGGGAATGTATGACTATTAAGAATATTACTATGGCAAAAATTAAAATAAAAGACATTTTCGATAAAAACGGGAATTTTATAAATCATATAGACCCGTATAGATGTGATAGAAATAATGAAGTATATCAATATCTTTTTGATGAAGATGGATATTCATTACGTACAGAAGAAGCAAGAAAGTTTATATTGAAACATAATTGCAGCCCATTCTCTGATATTGTTAAATATTATTATTCTGAAAATATTGATAGTGGGTGCAAAGGTAATTATACTGCAATATTTGCTTGGAGATAAATTACAGTTAAAATAACTATGACAACAATTAAATCTTATACAGATATAGAACAAAGCCGTAAGTTGGCTGAGTTCCTGCCACTTGAAAGTGCTGATGGATTTTGGGAATATCACGATAAATGGTATTCAGAGGGTGATGAATGGGAAGGAAAGGAAATAAGAGAGGTTAATCCTTCTCTTTTTCTTTTTACAGCGGGGATTTTCAAGTTGGGGAGATTGAATACACTTTAGGAGATCAAGGCGTATTTTTTTTTCGGAACGAGGGGAATATTGAGACGCCTTGGAAATAAAAGTGTGAAGTGAATCCTGGCGTGATTTTTAAAGTTGTAGAAAAATTGTGAAGCACGGAAATTCCAACTTTTATTTTCACGCCTTCTCCACTTACCCAACTTATTTTTCCCGCTGTGAGTAAAAAGTCTAAAACGTTCGCAATTATGTTCCAAATTGCTAAAATGCGCTTCTCTGGCCCTGAACCCCTTATGTATGATGTCAGGGAAAACATAGAAAACTCCCCTGGCAAGACGTGAAAACCTTATAAACGAGAAATAAAATGGAGATTGTAGTCCTCTCTGTAGAAATCGGAGGGGACAAATAGAAAAGGTTTTATTACAAAAATTTATTATTAACAAATTTAAAATTAAAAATTATTATGGATTTTCTTACGAATTTTATGGAGAGACTTACAAAGCAGTCTGGTTCTCCCGCAACTCGCACATTCAATCGTCAGACACGTAAGATTGATCGTATTAGTGTAAACAATCCTGAGACTTTGGGTCGTTATCAAGTATTGCCCATCAACTCAGCGGTAACAGAATTCCCTTTCATTTCGGGACGCGTTAGACAGATTTCATTGCCTCGTCGTCGTATGGATGAGAGTGGTGAAGAGCAGAATTACAACGCATGGATTCACATTCCCTCATTTGAATTTTTCCAGATGAGAGATGCTACTGACCGTGTTGTATCTAGTCTTACTGCAGAGGATGAGAAGTTGTTATCATCGACTTATAATCTTTGGGAGGAGTTGTATTCTGAGGTTGACGGAAAAACTAATTATCCGGTTGTAAAGGATTTCATACGAGCAAAGAATATGACAGTGTTCTCGGCTTATTGTATGAATTTCTGGAAGTATGGTAGTAATAATCGTACTCCGGATCGTCAGAATTTCAGTGCCTTGTTCATGATTACCACCAAGAATTTTATTCAGAGTGTGGAGGCTAACATCAATGACAAGAATCTGACAGAAGGAGGTCCAGATTGGATTTACAATGTGTATAACAATCAGCTGAAGAACCGTGATGGATTCCTGATGTTCTCTGTCAATAAGGATAAGACAGCGAAAGGATTTACAGCATCGGCGACTCATGAATTTGGTCGTTCTTCTATGTTGAGTGGAGTTGAGATTCCGCAGGAGGATTTTGATGCTGGTATGGATGATCCTGTTTCACTGTTTCTCGGTTGGCAGGCTAATAGTGCTGAGCGAGAGAAGCCAAGTGGAAGTCGTCGATTGTTCAATGCTGCTCTGATGAAGGAAGCATGCAGTTATATGGGTACTCTCTTGTCTGCTATTCGTGCTGAGAAGGCGAAAGATCCTAGTACTCCGATTGACGTTATGTCTGTTGTGTCTAAGGTTGTAGAGGATTATTATAAGAATCTTCCTCCCCTTGAACCACGTCAGCAGGGTAATGGTCAGGAAGTAGCACAGGAAGCACCTCAGACACAGTCGGCTCCGGTTAACGATTCTCCTACTACCCACATTGATCCATTAATGGGTTCTCAAGAGCCTCAGAGTAATGGATTCGGTGGAGGTTTTGGAGGTTTTAGTACTCCGAGCTTTGGTAATGGTGGATTTGGTGGAGGTACTCAATCGACAGGGACTCCATTTTAAAAGATAACATAATAGAAGAGATAAGAGTTTTCAATAGCTTTTGTCTCTTCTTGTGTTTTATGATGTTTTATAGAAAGTGATTGGAAACAACTATACATTAGTTTTAATTGATGGTTCTTTTCTCCTTAGTCGTGCTTTATTTGCTGTAACTAGGGGAAAGAATCCGGAGGACGTTAAGCCTGGTGAATTGATGAAGGTAAATATTCAGACTATCAACAGGTTAGCGCGTGATTGGAAGATTAACGGCTCCAAGGTTATTATAATTTGGGATAAGTGGGCTCCTGAGTATGGTGGTTATATTCGTCATCATATACTTCGTGATCGCTTAACTTACAAAGGATCTCGGAAAATTATTACTGAGGAAGACTTAGCCGGATTAAAGGGTGAGGAGTTGAAGAAGGCGGAACGTGAAGTGAAGTTGAATGAGTTGAAGCAGGAGACTAAGGCGGCGATGATCAAAGAATTTCCGAAGTTAGGGATAGGTTGTTATTATTTCCCTGGTTACGAATTTGATGATATTGCTACTCTTGCCTCTTTCGAACTTAGTGGAAAAACTGAGCTCCCGAATGTTATAGTGACGAAGGATACTGACTTGACATATAGTTTAAGTCCTGGTTGTCATTTCTTCAAGTTACCGACCTATGGAAGTGAGCCTAAGATTGTGACGTATGAGGATATGGTGCAACAAATCCCGGCCGGTTTAAGATCACGCGGGTTAGGACTATACGAATATGGTGCTATGTTAAATTCTTCTGGTTTCTTAGGGCATAATGATTTGGTGGTAACGAAGAAGAAAGGGGCTAACATGGAGAAAACATTGGAGGGTATATTGGATGGAGATTATTCTGGGCTTAAAGATCCTGAACTTTACCGTCTTCAATATTCCACTTACAATATCCCCGCGTTTCCATCATACCCGGCCGTTTTAGAAGATGTGCACCATTTCTTAACGTCTGGAAGTTCTGGCTCTACTTTCGAATTTGATAGAGTTGTTCGAGAATATGAGATGGAAGGTATAGATAAAGAATATTACTTGTCCATTATAGCCCGATTCGATGAGAGATATTTTAGTGATAAGATATGAAAGTAAAGATTAAAGAGAATATAGTTGACGTCCCTGATTATTTTGAAATTATTGGAAACAAGTTGTACAATAATAATACTAAAAGATATGAGGGAGTTGACGGTGATATTGTGACAGTTACTGAGTTTGGAAAATCCACTAGAGGTCATGTTAAAGGTTATACAGAATATCAAATAATACCAACCTATGAATGGCCAACTAGAATCGTATCTGCACAGGGTCTTCATAATGGTTCTGCTGAAATAGAATTTATTCATCAGACTCCAGTATATGAGGTAAAGGTAACAAACTAATGAAAGGAAACAGTGAAACTATGATAGAAATAGTTAGTTTTAAGGGAGAGACATACAAGTTTGATCCCGAGACAGAGAGAATCTTCAAGGGTGGTAAACTTTTAGACACCAGTGAAGCAGAGCCCGTATATTCAGGAGTGGATAAGAAGCCGGAGTTTGCAGGAATATTGTTGAAAACTTTGGGAGCAATTCTTTCGAGATCTGGTAAAATAAATGAGGTAACTGATATAAATTCTGTGTCATGACGATTGGGGAGTTAATGAAGATAGATCCTGGCCGTATAGGAAAGGCGGGAGAGTGTGATGTTCAATTGGTGAAGACATTTCATGAGTTAAAACAAAAAAGTCTACTTGATCGTTTTAAGGCTTTATTTAGTGGAAAGGCTGTGGTAAATAGTTATCATGTTATTTTCAAATTCATCGTAACCTCAACCAGCGGAAAGCCTTACACAGTTTTCATTCGGACTGACCCTGATTATGACTTGAAGAATTGGGAGGAGAATGAATGTAAGGTTTTTTGTGGATGTCCTGATTTCAAATTCAGGAGTGCATATTCATTGTATCAGAAGGGAGCACTTTTCGTGAATAACAGGATAAGGATAGAATTGGGTCAAGCTATTACAGACAAACCAAAGCGTGAACCATCTCTCTTGTGTAAACATTCATATGCTGCTCTTCTCTGGTTGGTAAAAAATTATAGCAATGTCATGAAAACAATCTAAAATGAAAAGAAGGTCAGATTTTTCTAGGAGGTATTTGTTTTATAGAATGATACCTTTTTTCGAACCTACTGATGGAAATAGTTTTGATCCTTCGGTAGATACTAGATTGACACTTAAAACGGTAGCTTTAGTGAAACCTGAAGTAGTAAGATTCATTGGAGAGAAAGTTCTGAGAATAGTACAGAAAATACCAAAAGAACAACGTAAAAATGAATATTGGATAAAAGATTCCTTAGAGAAAGAAGCCATTCGTTTGTTTGAGAGTTTTCATCCTAAGGAGATAAAAATAGAGCTTAGTTATGAGTAAAATATTGGCAATAGCGGACATACATCTACATGATTATCCGCAGCGTAATAGTTTTCAATTTCAACGATTATATCAAGGATCAAGAATTGTAGCTAAAAATATTATTGAAGTAGGGAAGAGGGAAGGAGCGAATTACATAGCGATTTGTGGTGATCTGATAGAGAAATCGATAATCAGACCGTACGTTATGGCAGAAGCATACAATTTCCTTCATACCATCATGTCAGAGTTCAAAGAAGGTTGGATTATCTGGGGAAATCATGATATAGATGCTAAGTCGTCAGATCAAGTAATGACAGATTCTTGCTTAGCTTTATTCCTTCCTCCCAATCTTAAGTATATGCATCAACAGCAGATAGAACTGGAGGGAAAGATTTTGGGTTTTAACAATTGGCAGCCCGACATAGATCTGAGTTGGGTAAAAGGTGAGTTAGATATGTTATTTACTCACGCTAGGATATGTTATCAGGAAGGTTCAGACTTATATCAATCACAGTACTTAGATGAATCAAAGTTTAAGATTGCATTCTGTGGTGATATACATAGACCAGGACAACTAGGAAAATATGTCAGCATTGGTATCCCTCAAAGATGTAAGATGTCGGATGGAGAAAAATCGACCGGCGTATTGATAGATCTTGAAACGGGAGATTGGAAATGGGTAGACCTGAATCCTAAAGATAATCTAATGAAATTCCAGTATGTGACAGTTCCGGAGCAAGAAGGATGGAATGAAGCTTTTAAGACCTGGAATATCTATAAGCCAAGTACCGATAACATGATAGATCCCTCTGCAAACATAAAAGTATCGGGGTGGGAGAAAATTGAGTCTTTGGTAGATGATGCTATAAAAAAGGCGTCTCTAGTAGAAGTTCATCAGCAAGTTTTAGCCTCCATCCCAAACTTAGATGCAGGGGAAGTAGATTTCAATTTCACCCCAGTCCGTTTCTATTGTAAGAATTGGAGAAGTATAGACGAAGTTGAAATGTTTTTTGAAGAGGGAGATAAAATCCTGATTGTTGGTGAAAATGGATCTGGTAAGTCTAGTCTCCTATCTGCCATTAAATATGCGTTCTGTGATGTTCGTTCTACTTCTGGTCTTTCCTCACTAAAGCCATTCATTCAATTTGGTACTAAGGATTGTGTAACAGAAGTAGAGTTTATGTATCAGGGAAATCGTTGTAAGCTGAGACGTGGAACAAAAGAATATGGTCTCTGGATAAACGAGGAGCCTATGAAATATAATAGTAAGGCAGATTTTGAAGCTGATGCACGCCGTAGATTCCCATTCATTGAGTATATGGAGGTAATGATTCACGACCAAGACCATAACCAATTTATAGGAAGTCTTACCGGCGAGAGATTAGCAGAAATAATCAGTAAAGCTTTTAAACTAGACCGCATTGATACCTATAATGATGCTGCTTCTCTTATGCTCACTCAATTGGTAAAAGGAGCTGCAGAGTGGGAATCAAAGATAGGGGAGTCAAAGAAGGTATTAGGATTTATAAACAGCAAACTAGAATCAATTGTCTTACCTACCAAAACAAAAGAAGAGTTGACGAAGGAAAAGGATGTTATGGTTGAGCTGCAGAGGAAAAATCGAGAGTGGAATATCTTTGTGTCTACTTCTTCACGTCTTCAAGCTGGTATAGAAAGTAGGGAAGGTGAGAAGACTGAATTGCTGGAGAAGAAACGAGCGCAAAGAGAACCGTCGATAATAGATGCGGAGATAGAGAACCTAAGAAAAGAGATTGGAGTAAAGCAGGAACGTCTTATTGAATTGGGCGGACTTAAGAATGCAATCAGGGTAAAGGAATCAGAATTAACCCGCATAATCTCCGACGGTAAAAATCTGCGCTCGGAATTTACAGCAATAGATCCCACCAAGATTTCCTATTGTCCTACTTGTCGCCAGCAGATTATCCCCTCTCCAGAAACTATCGAAGCCTTAAAAACAAAGAAGGAAGAGATTGGAAAGAAGCTGGAGGAAAAGTTGGCTGAATATGGAAAGGTTAATCAGGAGTTAGAGCAGATGAAGAACGATTTTGGAAACTCAGACTCCGAAATTCAGGCTATCAACGGAGAGATAGGGGGATTGAATGGAGAGATTACAAAGAGGATGTCAGAAATACGAGTCGGGAAGGAAATTGAGGAGAGACTAGGGAGAGTAGAACGTGAGCTGACCGAATGGAAAACTAAATTAGCGAATCTTGGTGCTCCCGAAAAAGTTGAACTTCCTGATGATTTTATGGAGAAGATGTCAACAATAGAGTCTGGCTTATCATCATGGAACCTTTGGGAATCTGGGGTGAAAGACAAAGAGGAACAAGAGAAGAAAGTTAAGGCCTATGAGAAAGAAGTGGAAGGTAATCGAGAACAACAGGATAAACTCAAGTCTTATATAAAACTGACAGGACCAACGGGAGTTATTTATGAGGAGGTAATGAAAAAACTAGTCTCCCAATTCAATGACAATACCGTATCCTATGAAGTTAATGTCAGAGAGTTTAGAAAGAAAGATCACCTCACTCTCGTACCACAATTCTTTAATAATGGAAATTGGGTATCTTATGAGGCTTGTAGTGGTGGTCAGAAAACGGTACTCGACATTCACTTCTTGAGCAAAATTATAAATCGTGTTGGAATATTAATCTTGGATGAATTTTTGAAACACCTTGATCCTTCTAACCACGATCTCTGTCTCGATATGATTCAGAGTATGAGTATTGGTTGTACCTTTGTCTCATCTCATATGGAATCTATCGCAGCATTCAATAATAAAACGTGTAGCTTGTCTCTTAATCAGTCAGGCCTCACGCAGATGAAATTTAGTTAAGGTGAATAAAAATATGAGTAAAGAAGAAATTTTGAGTGAGTATTTCTTGGTGGAATCCGAGAAGACTGATGAGATTAAAGGTTGGAAAGTGTTAGGAACTATTGAGGTTGGGGGCTATGCTTCATCTTCCGTTTCTACCATCTTCGAGTTTAAAACCGATGGAGAAAGCTGGTTATGTGATTTTAGGATTAAACTGCTTGGATGTGGTTTAGTTCTTGCCAGTCCGGAGTATGTAATAGATGAGGATGAACTGGTGATGGAGGCTGTGGAGAAAATCTGGGAAAACTGGGGAATAACACCTGAGGTCCTAGAGAAACAGATAAATGGGGAATTGTGGAAAGAGTATATAAAAACGAACCCTGGAACATGGACAACTACAACAACTTCTAGTTCTCAATGGTGGAATAATACGATAACTTGTTCAGATGCCACTACTAATTATTATGCTTCCTATCTCCCCTCCTCCGACGAATGTAAAGTAACTACTTGTACATCAGAATATGTTACCAATTAATTACCAATCCTTCAGTTTCGCTCAGGTAGGGAATTTGGCTAACTTCTATAAAGGAGGTCAACCAGAGATTCCTAAGCTGAAACTGATTGTAGAAAATATAAAACTGCTCTTCAAATTACCATCGACTTGTGTCTTTGTTGAAGTGGCAGAAGGTGAGAGAGTATATAAGGTAGTAATGATTATGCCTGGAGTTAAGAAAACATCTCTAGGCTACTTTGTATATCTCCCGAATGAACGAAGACTTGATGTATATTCCTCTGATAATCCAACCATACCTCTCTTACAATGGAAACAAAAGAGATTGGTTTATTGTGGATGTTCCTCGTTGTTAGAGAGGATAGGAGTTTCATCACTCTTTGGAAATTTTGTAAATGTTCTGTAATGAGAGACGATCACAATAGAATTACGGTTGCTCAGTGGAATATGCTTAAGCCGTATTTGATGATGGAGCCAGATGGAGAGATGACTCCTACTTTTGGTGATGTCGTGGATAAATTTAGAGAGTTATGGGGAATTTATATCTCTGTATCTCCTGCTTCCAATGATGACATCCTGATCTATAAATATCGCTATGAAGTTTACCGATTAAAAGGAAATGATATTAAGGATCAATTTACTGGAAGTGATCATGCATATTATCTGGCTATGAGGAAAGGTATACAAAAGGCCTATGAATTTGTTAGCGTATTGGAACCGAACCCTAAGATGTAAAAAAAAAAGAACCTGGAAGGATTTAATTCCCTCCGGGTTTTCTTTTCTTCAAACTACAAACTCTTTCTTGATTCCCTCTGATACAAACTCATGCTGTATTTGATGAACCTTTAAGAATTTACCTGTTACATCTTTTCGTATTGAGTCATCAGAAAATTTTGAATTCCCAATAATACGCATTCCCCAGATTCCACCAAGGCTGTCATAAAGGGTAACGTTGTAAAATCCATCTCCAGCACTAATACTCCACTTATATGAATTGTCTTCTCTTTTAAATCCGTTCTTAAGAAGGAAATCCGGCGTTAAGGGGATTTGCTGTATCTGATCTAATCTTACCCAGCTTAATCTCCCCGGCCACTTATGATATCCTACTTTCTTTTGATGAACAGCTGCTATCTGGATCGGTTTTCCCTCTACCATAATCCAGTCTCCAATTTGATAATTCACACAATGCCTCATTTTCGTTCCAATATTCTAATCATCAATTCTTTACACGCCGTAGTATCTGATCTTGATATTGTCCGTCTAAATTCCCAAATAGACTGGTTAAATCCGTTATTGAAAGTACAAGAGTCTATAATAATATAGTCTTTGGTAATAGTAAGTTTCAAATCACCTTTCCCAGTTTTATAATTCACATCTCTTCCTCCATTGCAACTTATCACTAGGAGACTAAAACAAAGGCATAATATTTTCTTCATTGTTTCCAGGTTTTATTAGTTCTTCGGCCATTTCCTCGATCCACTTCTCTGTTTCCTTTATGATTTCCTCCAGTTCCACCTCTGTATGTAACATCGCTGGTCCTTTCCCATTAATCTGATCGTTGTTGAGCTCCTGATAAAACACCCTGATATCCCATTCAGTGCGATCAAAACAGTAAAGCTCAATAGGGACTCTCTTTTTCTTAGTCTCCGGATCTACACCATACGCATGAAGCTGCCAGTCACAATCTATAGCAGCGTCAAAATGAAGACCCCTGACCGTATATCTCAGATTTACAACACGAGTAGGGAATATATAATCAAACATCTAAGGTCTTTAAGAATTTGTCCATCTCATTATAGAAAATAGTCTCATCATCTATCAGAGTTTGGCATGCTCTTTTTCCCCAACCAAATCTATCTTCCCTAAAATCTTCCAACCTAGCTTCTGATAGTTCTAGTTGATTTTTGATACACTCTGAGAAAATGGAGAGCTCAGAATCTGTCACCTCCATATTAGTTCCTTCTTGGAGACGTTTTGCTAAAGAATTGAAATTTTTAATATGATCAAGAGTTTCCTCCGCCATTTTTATTTTCTCATCTTTCTCTTTTCCATCCAATTCTTTTGCTTCCTCAATTAAATAGTTTACCTCCTTCATCTCAAAATCTCGGAAATTGTCCAGCTGATATCTAATCAAACTCTCCAATCTTTTCCAACCTTCTTCTTTTGGTATTTTAATTTGTTTCATAAAGTAATATTTCAAACTAGTATTACGTATATAAGGTTTTCCTGGTGTGGTTGGGTCGCGCAAGTATAAGAAACACACAAGATTTTTCACGGCTGTAATTATAAACTTGTGTAAAAATAAATACAGGAGAAAATTAACGGCCGTATTTTTAATCCTCCTGTAATTAAATTCTTGCGCAAAAAAAACACCAGGAAATTTTAATCCCAGTGTTTTCGTTTTATTCTTCATATTCTTTAAGCTCTTCTATGACTTTTGGTAATTTCTCTTTATATTCGTTCTCTGGGTCAAGTCTTAACAGGTCTTCTATCAATATCTTCATTTTCTTTAAGTCACGATATCTTTGATCCTTAGGCTTAACGATTTTTGGTGGAGTTGGAGTATAAGCATTACATTTTTCCTCCACATTATCTTCCCACTCAAATAAGAACCTCCACTCCTTCTTATCTTGACCAAACTTTATTGCATCCTTAAACATTTGCTCTTTTGTTAAGATTCTGTGATGGTCAAATAATTTATGTTGAGGATTAGCCAATAAACAATGACCTATCTTACCACGATCAAGAGAGGTAATATCATCAATCAAAGCCTCGAAGGAATCAAAACCACAAACCTGAGCTCCGTGATCTGTATCAAAACCACAAGCCGGATACTCACCATGAATTAGCCTAACCGAATTCCATTTTTCCCTCTGGTTATCCTTATTCTCATTCAGTGCTCTCTCCAATTCTTCCCACGTTGTATCTCCTCTCTTAACCATTTTTCCTAAGAGCGGTTCATAATGGAGGAGACGTGAATATAAGTTGAGGTTAGATTCAAAACAGATATATAGCCTCTCTGCTCTTCTTCTACCATCATTAAAGCCATAGAAGCAAAGAACCTTATCCTTATCTTTCTTTAGGCTCTCTATCAATTTCTTCAGTTTTTCCATAATTAATTTTCCTTATAAACACATAACTCCAACATGCTCACTCCTCCTAAAGTATTTCCAGAAGAAGCGGTCAGAATTTCATGAGTAAATCCGCGTTTATCTTTCACGTAGATTTTCTTAATGACATAATTACTGCCTGTCTCAACCTTTACCTCTTTTGCTTTCTCTACGTTTTTATTAGGGCAGCACGATATAGCAAGAGATAGGAATAATCCAAGAACAAGAAGCACCGTCATCATAATTATCCAGGTTTTCTTCATAGTTCGAGTATTTTCTGGTTTAACATCTTATATTCCTCCAGTACTTTATCATCAGCTTCCTCTCCCCAAACACTATGAATCACAACACCATAAGGGCAATACTGAAATACTATTGGATCTACTGGCATTTGTGAGATCTTGAATTCAGTAGAGAAGCAATTTCTAGGAGCAGCAATCATAAGATCCTCACTTCCCATCTTTTTTAATCCCAGTACAAAATCGTCAATTGGTCCAAATTTAAGGCCATTTGGAAGAAACGCTTTATAAATCTCTTCTACTCTGTCTAATCTTATATCAGTTGATTCGCTATTATAATAAGAATCAAAAATCGCAATTATATTTCCGATTTCTTCAACACGATTTTTAACCCTCTCACAATCACTTTTCTCTTCACCTCTTCTACATCTAACTCCCTCAATATAATAAAATAGAGAGTATCTATTAATTTTATCTTGTCCGGGTTTGTTTAAGTAAAGGTCTTCGACGTTCTTAGTTCTACCTCTCATCCTCAGAGTATTAGTTATACACTCAATCTCGGAAATGTTTGATGATGGAATGATACCAACATATCTATTTAAGAAATTAGTAACTAAACCATAATCTTTTAAAATTTTCTTAAACTGATCGAATGACACTAAATATGAGTTCGGAAATTCTTTCTTCATTTCAAGAACCCAGTCTAGCACGTTCTTTCCAAATTTCGACTTATCTTTTCTTGATTGTATCTCGTCCAGCTTAACCTTCAAGAGTTTAGCGTTTTCAGTATTCGACAAACCAAGACTTACTAACCTATTAAACTCTTTTTCTAAGTCTGGTTCTTCTTTTACTAACACCATATCTCCCTTACACTGTTCTAGATAATTATTCATTAGGGAAAGAATAAGAACCTTAACTTTCATCTCTGGAGCTACAAAAATTTTCTCCTTACTTTTCTTGCTAAATAATTTAAACATATTCTTTTGATTTTAATTACATATATAAGGATTTCAAAACCTTATTAATATGAAGGTGTATTGGGTTTATAAAGATGGAAGGTGGACATCAGTATTTATTACAACCTCAGATCTACCTAAAAATGGGCTTGGAGATATAGAAGGTGAGATCTATAATATGAGGAGGAAATATTCTCATAAAAGGTTGAGATTATGTTGGAGAAATTTGAGGGAGAAGTCAGCAAATGAATTTAAGGGGATCGATATGTGGCCGAAAGTGTTAGAGGAGAAATATGAGGGGCCGTTTGTAGTTGATTGGAAATATTAGTCCAATCTTTTATTTTTGGTTTCTCTCAATTCCTTATAAGTAAAAGATAAACTTAAATCGTTAATATAAAATTAACTAAAAAGATAAAACAATGATTATTAGAAGTAAATGTGAAAACGATGTTTACAAGTGGAACATGAGTTATCTTATGATGATGAAATTCCCTAACATGAAAGTTCGGTTCAAGTTTAAAAATAGAAGACCGGGCGAAAAGTTTGATCAAAAGTTTATTGAGGACATGAAGTTAGAACTCGCAAAACTTAGAATGTTGAAATTAAGTGACGCAGAGAAAGCTTTCATGAAAAAGAATTTCTGGTGGATTCCGGGATGGTACTTCGACTGGTATCAACATGCGGATATTTTTAGACCAGAAGCAGTTAAAATGTGGCTGGATGAAAACTCAGAATTCCAATGTGAGGTGGAAGATCTTGGATATATTGTGACCTTCTGGGAAACAAACATACTTCCTATCTTTGCTGAACTTAGAAATAGGACCTACGGATATACTTATGATAAGATGAATGAATCCGAAGCCCTCGAGTTGGTAAGAGAGCAGATAAATCTCTCTAACGAGCATCAACTTAAGTTTTCTGAGTTTGGATTGAGAAGAAGATTCAGTGCAACCTGGCAAGATAAGGTGGATGATATTATTAAAGCTGAAGCTAAATATTGTGTAGGTAATAGTAATGTTTATGAAGCTTATCGTTTAGGGCAGAAAATTAGCGGTACACAAGCTCATGAAATTTATATGGCCTATAATGCTATTTATGGTTATCGTGAGGGTAATTATAAGTGCGTAAAGGATTGGATGGAAGTATTCAACGGACATGCTGGTATTCTTTTAGGAGATACTATTGGACTTGATTCTTTCCTGAAATGTCTTACTACTTTGTATGCTAAAGCTAGTTCTGGTTATCGTCATGATTCTGGACCTTGGGAAGAAGCTACAACAAAGTATATTAAACGACTCAAGGAACTTTATGTCAATCCTCTTCACAAATCAATCATATATTCAAACAGCATTAATATGTGGGACCTTGATGATATTGGAAATAATGTGAGAGGTAGAGTCGGAGATTTTGCTGGTGGTATGGGTGGAGCATTTACAAATAATATTCCAAGCCTTAAGCTAGCGAATCCGAATATTGTAATGAAATCTGACATGGTTCAGCTTGATGCAAATTCCTTCCCAGCTAATACAGTGAAAGTACCTGATGAGCCGGGTAAAGAAATGGGGGATCCGAAAGAGGTTGAATACTGTAAATATGTAACAGAGCGATTATGATAATTCCAATTTTAATTACAACTTATTTAGTCTGTGGGGCTATTTTTGAAGTGCTTTCAGAGGATAGCCAGCCAAATGTTATAAAAAATAGTAGGATACTAAGGTTAATCACAATAATAGTAGCATTCTTTTTGTGGCTTCCTTGGCTCATAATTAATATGTGTTTTCCAAAAAGAGATATTTGGTTTAAGAAGAAATGAATAGCATAGAAGAATATAAGGTGAACTTTGAGGTTGAAATTATTAAAGCAAGAAATTCAGAAACTATTGAAGAAGCTGTAAAACATCTAAAGGAAGCTAGATATTGGATAGGGGAGATTGAGAAAGCCATACCAGAGATGAAACAGATCGAACATGACTTAACTCAGGATCTCTATAATCGCCTGAAACCTAGCGAAAAACCTTATGTAAAAACGATTAAGTTTAGAAAATGATAGATAACTTAATTCTTGAAAATCTAAACAATAAATTTACAAGAGAATTGGCTAAAGGAGATCTGGTAGAAGCGGAAAAAGTTGTGAAAAGGTTGGAAGATCTATACCACCAACACACCAATGATTCCTTAGGCACTACGATCTACTTTACGATAAGAGGTATGAAAACGTTGCTAAAGAACCAATGAAAACTATATATCCAAACGAGAAGGTGAAATTGACTAGGGGAGGAAGAAATGCTGACAAAATAACAGTCACAGAATTCAAGAACCTAATCAAAGCAATCTATGAGAAACTGAAGAGCAAGGATAATGAACTGGAAGACTATGAATGGAATAGCCCGGCATGGATATTCTATTTCTGTGATCGCCTCCCTAAAATTGCCAAAGACTTAAAGATTGATTTTGACTTTGAGAATATCCTTGTCTACCAAAATAAAGAATATAGTTTCAAGGAGTCAGATATTAAGATCACCCGAGGAGGAACACCATATCTAGAACTTTGGTGTGGTGGAGATTGGGAGAAAGGATTAATTGTCTATCTTTACCCTTCCGATAACACCCTGAGAGCCTATATTCCGACTAAAGGAAATAATGTCAGGAAAGATCTTAAGTGTGTATTTGGTGGGGAATCAGAAATGTACTCGGATGTCTCTCGTCTTGCATACCTGAAGAAATATGCGAAGGAAAGTTTAGACGGAGAGGGAATAGACACGAAAGAGAATCCTGACTGGTGTTTGGAAGATTTTGAAACAAGATTAGGAGAAACATTATGAGTAACAAAACAGACCTAGAGCTAATCCCGGAAGTTGCAAAGCTAAGGGAACTAATGAGAGGAACGAGATTAAGGGAAGGGAAGTTAGTGGTGAAAGATTTGCCAGCTTACGTGAATTCTTTGAAGAGCGTTATCCCAATCTACCAAGAACTGAAGGACCGAGAACATTATAAGAATACAGCTAGATATGTAGGATTTAAATTAGAAATGATTACAGAAGTTTTAAAGAATAATTATGGAATCGAACTGGAGGAAAAATAAACCATACCTTGCCTTTAACCCGTCAGAAACAAAAAAGACTGGAGATGGATATGGTTGGTTAGTGTCGAAAGAAGATTGTAGAACTTTGTATGACGGTAGATATTGTGCTGTCTCTGGATTCTTCTATGCGGTAGTTAATGGTCAATATTCTGTGTTAGCCGAAAAACGTGGGGAAGGAACGCCAGATTTTCAAGGATGTTGGTGTTGTCCCTGTGGTTTCTTGGAAGGTGATGAAAATGCTAAAGAAGGAATCAAACGAGAAACTTACGAAGAATGTGGAGTAGAAATAGGGTATGATAAGATTAAATTTGTAGAAGCTGAAACTGAACCTGCCCTCTGTAATAATGGAAATGTAACTCTAAGACACACCGGATTTTTAGGGAAGCAACCGAAGATAGAGAGACCTGACCTATTAGAAACGGAAGAACGAGGAGGAGAGAAGAAAGAAGTTGCGGAAGTAGCCTGGATTCCTATCTCCCATGTCAATCGTTATGAGTGGGCTTTCGGACATGGAGAGGTGATTAAAGAATATGCTGAGAATCGTTTTTGGAGGTGGATCTTAGAATTACTGTACAGATGATTAACCCATATTATTACGTCAAGGAGAAAGGGAGATTGATTCTGAAGATAAACTTTTTTGAATGGATCGAACGAGTGAGAGAAGAGCATAAGAAATAATAAACTTTTGAAGGAGATTGATGAGAAGTAGCTCTAAGTAATTTTTATAATTACATTAGTTACGGTCAATCTCTTTTTTTTTATTCCACCGTATTCTTCCCCCCGTATTTTCAACCAGCATAAATAAAAACACAAGATAAAATACGGCCGTTAAGATTCTTGTGTAAGGATTTGCTGGAGTAATATTGGGAGGAGATTTAAGGTTGAAAAATTACGGCCAAGTTATTTTTATAATAACGATAAAAAACCCAACCTTATCATAACTCCCAATTATATTATCACGGAGGATTAACGGTGGAAACATGAGTGATCACTGAAATTTATGGTATTGTCCGGAGTGTGAGAAAAAAAAAAGAGTAACTATTAAAGCCACTCTTGTCTATCCGGAATCCTAGCCAAAACTTTCATCCTGATTATTCCTCTCTTATTCCCGGTCTTAAGATATATCAACATAATCTTTTTGTTAATATTAATAATTCAATCATATTCATGCCTTATGTTGCGTTTCGTTAAATTTAATATTTGCTTTACTCACGATTCGTATCTTACGAATAGGTACAAGACTAAGTTCACGAAGATTAACCTTAAACTTTTCCTTCACAAACTCTCTGATTGAGTAAGAAGCTTCCAACATTTTACATTCAGAGCGACAATCTGTATTATACATACAATTCCCACACTGATGAAATTTCCACTCATTCACATCAACTACCAGAGTATATAAGATAGGTCGTTTATGAGATTTGGCCACATCTACAATAATCTGTCGTTCCCCTGCTTCTCTTTCTCTAACTCTCAAAAATTTCATCTAGTTCTGCATCCTCTAAGCCTAATTCCTTCATTACTCTCTCTATAGCCTCATCTTCTAATCGGCTTGGTAAAACATAATCTTCTCCATCCCACCACCATACTGAAGGCTGGCCAAACAGGGAGGTCATTAATTCAGGAGTTTCACACAGACTCAGAAAATTTTGTCGGATAAGGAGAATAATGTTGAATATTCTTTTCTTTCCTGGCCATAGCGTTTCTTTGAATATCTTGACCAGTACCTCAACAAATCTGCTCAATATCTCCTCTCTCTCCATCCACCAAATATCCTCTTCTACGTTATAATTCATCCATATTTTGTTTTTATTCACACATATAAGGATTCCGCCGTATCCTCTTCCTTCCGTAATAAAAAAATAAACAGGGATCTTCTTTGCGTACGCCTGATTTTTCCTGTTTGATTAGTTCCCAGCATAAAGAAAAACGGCCGTAAAGAAATATGCTGGGGAAGAGAAACGGAAGATTTTATGAGACGGCGGGAAATAAAAAAGAGCAACTATTAAAGTCACTCTTAATCATTGAAACCAGCTAAGTCCTCTTCTCCTTCTTCCCATCCATCATCTCCTACCTCAATTAGCTTGGTGAAACAGAAATAAGCGATTGTATTTCCGGGTTTATACTTTAGCTCCGTTTTCCCTAAGTTGATGATATGGATAAAAACCTGCGATCTATCTACTACCACCGACATATGAAGGATTGGATGGGTTTCACTGAGTTTTCCATTCCACATTTCCATAACATCACTTCCCTTATTCGGATATGTATGATGAATGGGTATAATAATGAAATCTTTAAAAAGTCTAGGAAAATGAAGGCCGGTAGGAATTAGGGTATCATCTCCAGGCATTAACACACATTCAGGCAATCCATAAGGCATATAAATCTTGAGGGCATTTGTTCCAGTATCTTCCTCCGGGCCCTTAACACTCCAATTATCTAAGATTTCATATTTCACTCGTCTCATATCTCTCCGTAAAATTAAAAATTTTACTAACGTTCAATGTTTTCCTCAAGATTTCTTCCTTCGTCAGACAATCTTTCGTTCACGGCTTTTCTTCGTCTTTCTAATGTCCAACCACTTCCGAATTCTAGATCAAAAGGTATTCTCTTCTTTGTCTTCACCCAACCTTCCAAATATTTCTCTTCTCGACGTTTCCAAGGCCAACCAACTCTCCGAACTTGAATTTCTTTTTCCTCTGGCTCGTTTTCCCAATAGCCATAAGGAGTTCTGTGGGTATAGAGATCATAAACGATTTCAGTTCCGGTTATCCTTAGTGTTCCATTCTCTCCAGTCACCACCTTAACATTCTCTAAAAAATGGCCACCAAAAACCTGGAAGGAATAGATCGGATTATTAAACACTACCGCATCCTTATCCCTTACATAACCAAATTTATATTCTTCTGTTTTCATTTTGTCTTCTTGTATAAAACTTCTTTCGGATCTTCCTTGAATAAAATCATCATAGCCTTCTTTATCTTTCCGGGAGTTATAATAATTGATCTCCCATTGAACATTCTATGCGTGTAACCTGTCCCTCTATTCCTGCACTCTTTTTTAATAGCATGATAGAAAGAAACTAAGCGGTCAATATTAGAAAACCCAGACGTAAAATATTCTTTCTCCATGCTGGTTAAGTCAAAAATAGAATAACCAAAGAACATTAATAAATCTGAACGTGCATCATCAACTGGGTTTCCACGTCTTAGAAAACTTACCATCTTTTCTTCATCTACCTCCTTCCATTCAAGATTATTATCAACAATTCTATCTGAAGGAACTGAGTAAATCTTCTTTGTAACAATCGGCCAGTTATTTCTCATTAAGATTCTCTCTAATCCTATTCTCTTATTACCCTTCTCTACAGTATCGGTTAGGTAAAATTGTGAGAGACCTTCCACTGTTTCTAGTTTATAATATATCCTTAATTTTCCGTAAATCTTTATTACTGCATACCAATATCTTTTCTTCATCGAGTAATATTCTTCTTATTACACATATAAGGAAATAAACGTTCCTTTTTCTAAAAACCTTATAAATAGATGATAGTAGTTGAATGGAATGTTACGAGATTGTTCACTGGGGATCATTATGTTATTAGGTTTTGGATTTACGACGAGGAGGAGAGGTCATATCATTGGAAGCAGCGGGAAATCAAGTCTATACATAAGTTGAGGGATCCTAAGCGTTTATTTCTAAGATATCCTGAGTATCCTTCTTGGAGTTCTCACCTAAGTTATACAAAGGATTATAAAGAGTTTGAGGTAACACGGACTGAATTAGAGAAGGGATTTCCAGGGATTGATTTATGATTATTAAGTCGGGAAGTAAGTGGTTATGTTTAGAGGATGTTAGGATGAATGTTGGATTTCTCTGGATAACTTATAAGAAGGGTAAAGTTTATGTAAGTGAGAATGATTCTTGTATAACTGATGAGAATTCTAACAAAGATCATAGATGGACAGATGAAGAGAAAATTAAGAGATATTTTAAATTTTTGCCGAAGAATAAAGGATTTACCATTTACCGCGCGATCCGTCAATCCTCTTCGAGAGATTGACTTTAACAGAGCGAAGAATAGTCCAGCATAATCGTTTCTCGCTTATTTTTTTTGCTCCGCTGATTAATAAAGCGAGGGTAGGGGATGCTGGGAATAATGTGAAGGCGGAGAAAATCAAGTCGGAGTTTTTACGGCCGTCATTATTTTCCGACTTTAAAGATCCCGCCTCTGATTGTGTCTGCTCTGTGATTAAGTTCGCGCGGTGTCAAAAATAAAATAAAAGAAAAGACTAGAATCGCTCCTAATCTTCTCTCTTTTTTTTTTAGATTTTTGTTTTAGCCCAGTCATAGATCGTCTTGAAAGCTTCCTGATAATCTTTTGTCATCCAATGTTTCTGCTTTATGATTTCCAGTGCTTTCTCAATCTCTTCATTACCTTTCGCTTCTTTCCGGGCTAACTCTATAATTTCTAGGGATCGGGTTTGGCATTCTTTTGTTAGCCACCATCCCTTATTCTCCAATGACGCTCCAAGGATTTCCATATCTTCCTTCAAACGTTCACCTTGTTTTTTCTTGTCCTTCACCTTAACCAGATGATAAAGGACTCCAGTTACGATAGTGGTTACAGCTGCTACGCCAACACCACCAATCATCCATAAATTTTTGTTGTTCATTTGACTTGTTTGTTTTTTTATTATTGAGAACTGTATAAATTCTCTTCTATATATAAGGGTTTGAGACGAATGTAGGCGGTTAAAAAATTTATTCTTCCTTCATTGATTGTTTTAAATTCTTTATTAACAGTAAATTATCACAACCAAAATTTCCACCTCTATCATCCCATAATGGAATATTTTCTTCTTTAGAAAGAAATTCAACAACCTTTTCTAACATTTCTTCCCTTCCAATCTCCACAGCCTTTCTTGCTTGGTCAGGGGTTAGCCAAGGAATATAATCAAATCCATCCTCATTGCTAAATTGATTCGTATTCTTTCTGATATACTCTTCTGCCTTACTCATATTTCTGTGCTTTAAGTCCAAGTTCAAAGAAATGCTTGGCGGTTTCTTTTATATAGTCTATCTCCTCTTCATCATTTGGTAAACCTTCAAACAGCCAATCTGAAATACTTTTTTCCAAATCCACCTCTTTCAATTTAAGGTTTTGTTTTTCTATATCTTCAATAATAGATGATGTTAATTCTTTATATTTAACACCAGACTTAAAACCATATTTGTATGCAGTTTCTATTTGCTTGTCACTTCTGAAATCATCACCATGATTCTCGTGGTAGGTAAAAGATTGAACTATTGCCTCTTCTAAATCTTCACTTACAGGCTCTTCTTTTATATAGTTATTATTCTTTTTCAGGGTGTTTATAACTCTTTCTGTAATAATCCTGTAATATTCATTGGAATCAATACCATCTTCCTCCAATCCGCTATATTCACCACCATGTTCATTAAGTAGCCTATCTTCTTCAAACAATGTAAGATGCACAATATGGTCTATAAAATCGTATTTCTCTTTGTCTGTCATAGTTATTCTCCTTTCTGTGATTTAAGTAAAAGTTCTTCACTAAACTCTGGTATAGGTCTCCATGCAATTATCCCATGAACAAGTTGCCCTGTACAGCCACCTTTTTGTTCAGACATCCATTTACCATTCTTTGTAAAATCTACTCTACATCCATATGAGGAATCCCATGCAAGAACCAAATCACTTTCTGTCCATTCACGATGTCCTTGTAAAGTGTCTGATGTTTGCTTTGTTTCTTGTGGCATTTGCTTTGTGCAATCAATCCAACCGTTGTTATATAAGTCCATCTCTTTCACTTCAAGGCTGTCGATGAAAGATTTTAATCCGAATAAGGCTATTACAATATCAGAATTAGAATTTCCTGATTCTTCTGTAAAAAATTGGATTCTTCTTTCTATCTCTGCTACTACAGCGGCTTTCAATATATACTGTTCCATATTTATTATGTTTTAATTCTTCCATTAGATAGCATATATTGTTCATATTGTTTGTCATCGCCATTTGGAAATTCTTTGTGAAATTTGATTGTTAATTTACAACCATTAGTATCACCTGATCCATAATAGGGACATCCATAACAATTATCATCCATTTTTAGATTACAATGTGCCATATCTTACTCTCCTTTCATATACTTTTTGAAATCTTCAACACAATCTTCTGTTCTATCAAATTGAGCCAAAATTCCTTCAGCAAATTCTCCAGCATATTGATAGAAATTTTTATTCATCCAACACTCAAGTTTCTCAATAAAGACATCAGTGCGGATGTATTCAATGTCTGTATCTTGTGTACTGACTTCATGCCAATGCTCACTTAATTGTTCGTTTTCTGGCAATGCTTCTATGTCAAAGTTAGATATATAAATCTTCTCTGGTACTTTCATAACTTTATTCTTTTAGTTTCTTGTTATTAATCCTAATAGCATACCAAAAAGTAATGCTAATATCAATATCTCTGGTGGTACGTGCATAACTATTCCTCCCTTAGTTTCTTTAACTGCTCATATAACCCCATAAGACAAGTACCGTCTTTCTCAGCAGCAAGTCTTAATACTTCAAGTTCGTTATCACTCGGCTTCCAAGTGTATCTGTCTTTGATGGATTTGAGTTTTCTTACACAAGCAATTAAATCTGTATGTGATATGTTTCCCAAATGATTTTGCCTGTCTAAAATATCAATTACGATTTGAAATAAACGTTCATCCTCTTCACCCCACTCTTTACTTGGTACAAGTCCTAAAAGAAAGTTTGCTTGCTCTTTTATTGCATTTGTATCATTTGGATCTAATCCTGCATTTTGACCAAAGAAAGAGTCACCTATGTGCATCATTGTATTTTCAAAGACAGTCAAGTCACTTGTATTCTCTTGTTTCCATTCATATTGCAATCGTACTCTGTTTTCAATGGATTTGAGCCAGTTTTGTTCTTCCTTTGTACAATCAATATCCTCTATTAAACTAATACAATTATCTAACAGACGAGCATCCTCTTCACTCCAAGCAGGCTTTTGTTTTATTAACAAAGAATATAATTCCTTACACATAGCATGTATATCATATCCTCGATTAGGGAGCTCTATATCATACTGTCTTGCCTTCAGTTCAAACGCTTCTTGGAAATCCTTTAAGGAAATAAGGGGTTTTTCTTCAGGGTTTTGCTCAATCTTCCTCAACTGCTTTAGTTCAACATCCCATTCATAGCCAGCTTCCGTAATTGCTTTTTCAAGTTGTTCATGTTGTTCTTTGGTAGCTGGATAAAAAGCAGTCTTATTTTGTAAGGTATCTACATAAAAACTTGGATTAGAACCCATATAATGATATGTGCAATAACATTTAATATTCAAACCATCAATTTCTTTAAACAGCACTAAACATTCATGAGCAGCAAGCACATCACCATCCTTTGCATCTTGGATTGTCCATTTGTGCCAATTCTTAATATCAGGAACATCTGCATAGTGGTCTCCAAAATAGGCATGATAACCCCACTCGTGAATTTCATCAATTTTTCCAACAAGAATACCATTGGTAATTAAATCACCTATCTCAAACTTTGGTTCAACCTTATTAACAGCTCCGATCTTATTTAATCGCTTATGTTCTGAGTCCCAATTATATCCTGCTTCTTTCATTTTCTGGAATAGGTGATCTCGTTGTTCCTTAGTGGCTGGAAAACTTCCCCTTATATTATGACTTCCAACCATATCAACAAACACATCGGAATCTAAATCTACATAACAGAAAGACCTAAATGTTGTTTCTGAATTTGGAGTGGGGCTTTGATAAATTGTAACATATCTAGAACCCTCAACGATTATGTCTCCAGGTCTTACATCATTAATTGTCCAGAGATGAATTTCATTTTCCCACTCGAAAGGTAAACACTCTTCTCCACTTACATATCCCTGCTCTGTTATCTCCTCTACCAAGAAAGGCTCATGACTACGATACTGTAACCAATCTCCCTTCTTGAACATTGGCTTAGTTTTTCCAAAGAGTTCAAATATATCGATCTCCTCACGCACCAGAGATGAATCCTTTATGAAAACCGTCTCATTCTCGTATTCATGATATTCTGTGGCAAGGTAGCGAGTGAATACAAATCCTTTCTTAATCAGTTCTTCCGCATCGTTTAAAGAATACCAATGGAGCAGATCTTCTTTTCGGGAGCAGGATGAAAACCAATCACGCCCATCCTGTTTATATCTTTCGTCGTAATCCATTGGCAGATCTTTAGTCTTACATCCAACCAAAGATCCTATACCCTCTTCAAAACACCACTTCCCTTCACCATTATACCAAAGACCACAAGTTCCATCCTTATATTCCAAACGATATAGCCATTTAGGAGGAACCAAACCCTTAAGCCAATCTATACATTCATCTATTTCAACAGTAGATGCATGATGAGATTTCTGTAGCTCCAAAAAATGAATACAATTTTCTTTTATTCTTTCCCTATCGTCTTTCTTTAGTTCTGGAAGGATCGTTTCTAAGGCTTCTCTATCTTCATCTGCCAAAACCCAACCTCTCATTACATTTATTGCTTCTTCTCTTGTCATAAGTAATATTTATTATTACGATTTACGATTATATTTTTATTCATCTATATATAAGGTGTTGGCGTCTCTTATAAAAGAAGACTATACTGTGGGGAAGAAACAGAGGGAAAGTGGAGGGCGTGAAAATTTAGGGTGGGATTTTCAAGGAGGAATTTTTTGCATATGCCTTTTTCACCTCCTTATTCTTCCACCCTTTTCCCTTACGCCAAAATGTGATAGAGTCGGAAGAAAAACACAAGAAATAACTGTGTGCGAAGCGATAAAGAAACTTGTGTGAAAATCTCGACTCTCCATAAATCCCTCTGTAAAAATTCCCACAGAAAATTTTACCTCGATTCCCTTATATATGAAAATAAAAGAGAAAGAAAATGAAAATAGAAAAATTTGAAGACCTAGTACCGTATATTGGAAGAGTGGTATGTTATTGGTATAAGGATGAAGGGAAAGCTGAATATCCTTTCATCGACAATATTACATCCTATATCAAGAAAGCGGCGGATGGACTTGGAATTGATTATAACAGTCTATACAATGATCTAAAGTCTAACATGTCTTATTACTTTTCGGATCCATACCAAGGAGCAATGAAATCTAGTGAAGAGTTAACTCATATTATAGACGATTCACGAGTTCTTTGGCTTACTGATGTTGCTTGGGATAATGAGACAGGAGAAGTAGTAAGGAAAAATCTAAAGAAGGTGGTAGCTAGATTTGAAATTTCTCTTCTTTATGAGACCCCTTTCTCCAGTGATAAAGGAAAGGTTACTGGAGAATTAAAGCCAGCAAAGAATTATGGGAGTAAGAAGTCAAAGAAAATGGATTTACAAGATGTGGTTAGATTTTATCCAGAGCCAGATTCATCTTCTTTCGTTTCTCAAAGTACTATGATTTGGGAATATCCAGAGTTTTATTCTCTATTTACTACAGAGGAAGAGGCCAAAAAATTCATAGATTCAGTAAAGCCTAAAGAGAAAAAGAAGCCAAAGGTAAAGAAAACCTATGAAAAATTCTTGGAGGAAGCTGATAAACTAGGAGCGGAGCAGATACAAGAATTGATAGAAGAGTTGGAGAAATTGTATGATAATAAGATAGATGAACTCGATTTAAATCCTCTTCAAGTTGCTCTTACCTATCAAGACAAAGCAGATCAAGTTGATTCTTCCATTATAGGAGAAGAAACCGCGATAAGAGATTGGATAGATAAAAACATGGATCCTTATCGATATGAAACTGTTGAGTATAGAAATATCTTAGATCGAATCCTGGAAGAATATGATGAAGGAGTCGAGTGGAAAGATATCAAAGAAGAAGATCAAGAGGTTATTTCAGAGATCGCCAATGAACTTAGAGGTGGATGTAAAGGATTTAAGTGGGATTGGTAATATGACATTGTACGAATTTTTAATGCAGAGTCCGAAGCAAATTCAGGCTGCTTTTAGAGAGAAGGATTGGTTTGACACATATCATAAAGTTCCGGCCGATATTCCAAGCTGGTGTAAATGTTTTGGCCTTACACCGGACCATAGGATTACTTATTATGGAAATTGTAGAAGTGTTTATTTCTATATTGATGAAGAAATTCCTGGAAGCTGGTTTGGTCACATTGAATACGAACTTAGTCTTAGTGTGACAGGCCGAAATCATAAAATAGTAGTTCATTTCTTAGGTTTTAGCTGTGCCCATTCTACTTCAGATAGCCCGGACATAGGATCAGATAAATATGTCCCCGGTTATGATCCAAAAAAGAATGAAGCATGTTACAATGATCTTGGTTTCGATATAGAGCCTGCCATGTTTTCTGATGGTTACAAGAAAGATGGAGATTATAAGTTCTACACCTGGAAAGATGGAACACCTATAAAAGAATATCATGATCGACTTTTAAAGATCGTCAAAGATATTGAGCCATATTTCAAAGAAGTTTATGATTCTTTCCATTCTGGTTTGTTCAAGAAGTTGTGGAAAAAGTATTATACTCGTGAACTTGTAAAAGGAGATATGACTAATGATGGATTTGGAGTAGGACTGAGAGGATTAGTCTGTCTTATGTACTTCGGAGAAAACGTGTTGGATAGAAAAATTAGTTTAGAGGAAGCTGTTGCACTGTCCTCGAAGGTTTATGGGAAAAATTTATTCCCTTTCCGTGATAAAGAGCCTAATAAAGATGAGGAGCTTCTTTGTAGTATCATGTTTTATTGCAGAGGTGGATTTTTCAATGAAGATCTTAAGACAGTAACTCTCAAATGGTTTGAAACACAGATAAAGGGATGTATAAAGTAAAGAAGCGTGATGGTGAAACAATCGAAGAATATCTGATAAGAAGATATAAAAGACATCAGAGGAAATTAAAAGGTTACTGCAGTATAGCCGAAACAGATAAACTTTGGAGTGCTATAGATGAACTTAGAGAAATTTTGGAGGGCCTTGGAATAAAAATAGAGTAGGAGATTCAAACTCCTACTTTTTCTTTCTTTTTTACCTTATATCCTTTTGCACTAAGATATTCTTTTTCTTTTCTCTTAACATATTCTATAGCAACATCTAGAGACATTCCGCGTTTGCTCTCTATGTACAGTCCCATATCCTCTTGATCAGTTTGCCAAAGAAAAGGTAACCCTAAAAAACCATTTATTTCTACATTATAATCAACCTTTCCAGAGACATGAGTAATCTTTATTATTCTTCTCTTGTGAAAAATCATTTTATTTTTTAGAATAACACAAGAGGATTTAATAATAAAAACTACAATCGCTGCCAATAAGAATATTCCTATAATGCACAGATAACCACCGATCCTCATTTCTTCATTTCATCTTTATAAACTACTATAGAATCTGTTACGACTCCATCTTTAACCGTATATTCTAAGGTTGTTTTACCCTGATATACTTCGATTGCTTTTGGCTCGTGATATTCCTTCACACCAAACCAGAACAAGAAAATTACCACAAAACCCAGACTAATACCAACCCCAACTGTTCCCGGCTCTCTGTGTGATGCTCCATATCCAACCAAGACTATAGCAACAAAGATCAGGATAGTCACGCTGAACCCTAAATATAATGCTAAGATGCCCATTTTTCTTTGATCCAGTCTAAAAGTTCACCATATACTTCTCTCCGGATTCTCGCCTCTGAAGATCGTAAGAAAGTAAGATCTGATTTTCTTCTTTCAATCTCTTCTACCAACTCTTTAATTTGTTCATCCATACTATTTTTCAGTTTTTGATTTTATAAGTTCAAGTACTTTTTCAATCCATTCTTTAGGTTCATCCTCTAAAGGTCCATCACCGAGAGCATTCCAGGATACCCAGATTGTCCCAGCATGTTCGTAGAAAGTATAGAAGTCTTCATCTGTTGGCACTACTTCATAATGTTTCTCCCAAAATTCATCAGAGCCATCATTCATAACGCCATTTTCCAGTTTTACCATAAGGATAGCTAATTCTTTGTTCTCCTCTTTGGTAAACTCTAGATCACATACTCGATTTCCTGGTAGACCTTTTTCTTTTCTCGTCCGATCTTGCCACTTCTTCAATAATTTTGCTACTTCTTTAATTTGCTCGTTCATATCTATATCTTATAATCATCTTTAGTAAATTCGATCGGGAAAGCTTTATAACCACTCCCCACATATTCTTTCATCAGGTTCATAAAATAGGAAACACTAAGATATCTAACCCTGACTCTACTTCTTGGTCCAGGTTTTATATTCACTTCATCTATCTTCCCATTCTTCTTAAGATTATACCACAGGAAGACGGGATGTTGTTTTCCATTATACCCCACTCCAAAATTCTGCATAAAAATTTCATATGGTTCTTTCAGGGCATAACATATGGGGACAGAATCAATGGGGTATTCTTTGTCCCCGGTCATTACAAAACCAAGCGCATGTTCTTTCTCATATACCCTAAGTCCTTCTAAGTTTCCGTCCTCTAATAACCGAGACTTGATATTATCCTTTCTCGTGTTGTAAGGAAAATCTAAGGTTATACCAGCTCCAATAAATGCTCTCCTCATCGGTTCACCACACAAAAGAGCAGGCATATATTGAATCTCTAATATTATCTCCTCCGTTCTCCCTACATGATGCCAGAAACGACGAAAAACTGTGTCAAGGAAAAATTCTAAACTAATCTCCTGCCATTCCGATTTCTGTCCAGTCATCATAAATTGGAATCTTGTATGTTTCTTTTGTTATCATATTTTCAAATACCAGCTCCTCAATACCCTCGTGATAATGGAACAGAATTTCTTTGGTAACTGAGTCTTTGAAAAATAATGTTCCTTCTCCGATTTTATATGGTTCTAGACGTTCAGGAGAGTAGGAGAATTTAAGACCGGAATCAAGCAGAAAACTAACCTCTATTCCTAATCCCTTCAAAAATTGGTTCACTCCTTCTGGTCCATCTACATCTGGCCATATTGGACGGTACAGAATAACTTCACCTTTCTGCATATTTTTTTACTTCTACTCATAATTATTTTCATCATATATAAGGTCTTCACGCCGGTCCATATTACAAGCGAGAACCGTCTAAATTACCACACAATTTTTGAACACGCGAAGCAAGAACCTAATTGTGTTTCTAAAGTAAATTTTCAATTTACATATTCCGGCGTGTCTATTCCTTATATTTGTACGTAGAGTTAAAATCATAAATTTTAACGAATAAAATTAACTATGGAACAAGAAAGATTACAATTAGCGGGACAAGTTTTACAAGGATTACTAGAACGTGATACTGGTTGGACTTCGAAAATACTAGATGACGTTTTCTATGAGAGACTGGCCAAACATACAGTGAAAATTGTAGATGCTGTGTTGAAAGAGTTAAAAAGAGGAGTGTAATCATGGAAGATTATTATAAAACTAAAGTAGGAATATTCTTAGGAAGTTTTGATCCTTTTCACACTGGACATAAGGAAGCAGTTTTGGAAGCCCTAAGACGTGGAATGGATTCGGTTTGGGTTGTGCCGTCTGTTTGGAATCCTTGGAAAGATAAGCAGCCAGTTCCCATCGATGAAAGATTCTGGATTGCTCACTATGAATTGGAGAAAATAGAAAACGCCAGAGTCTTAGCCGTTGTAACCGATCCTGACCCAACCGACGGAAAATGGTATTCGGTAGATCAACTAAGGAAAATAATCAGGGGGTATGGATCTAAGAACTATGAATTTTGGATTATCGGCGGAAAAGATGTAACCGAGGAAATAGAGAACTGGAAAGAAGGGGATTGGATCTTGGGAAACTTTAAAACCTTGGAAATAGAATTCAAACATCAAGGAGAAGAGGTTGAAAAAATTAGTAGTACCCAAATTAGAGAGTGGATTGGGAAACGAGAATGGGATAAACTGAAAGGATTAGTATGCCCAAAATCGATTAAGTACATTCGAAATCATGAACTCTACGTTACTGGCTAAACTGATCTATATTCCATTATTACAGACAGGACAAAAATTCGACACGTTCTATTCTCCCCTTATAGATGATTGGTGCTTGGATTTTATGGAGACTGGGTTATCTAATTATACAAGACGATTATTACACTCTTTCTATTATGAAACGATGGTATGTAAAACGCATGTCAACTGTAATCCGGGTACCTTGGGTTTCGAACATCTAATTTTGTTGGACTGGGTAAGGTGGATAGAAGGAGATGCTGATAGACTAGAGGAGATTATAGATAGGTTATTCAAGTTTTATACAGAAGATCTTGGGGGACTTGATTGGTGGAAAACAGAAAAAGGATTACCATCAAGCCCAGAGGAAGCGTTGGAATGGTTTTTGGCATATGTTGAAAAACTGTAAGGGATTAGAGAATAAAACCTCTATCCCTCTTTATTTTTCCTGCCGTTGAGAAGCCAAAACCAAAGCTGCAACCCTAAAAGATTATGAAAGCTATAACAAATGTGCCTATGCTTTTTACGTTACACAAAGCATTTCTCTGAGGTTAAGCCTTCCCGTGGCCACTTCGCTGTTACTCTCATTATTACTCTCTGCGCTCATAATAATTCGTTTCACTACGCTACGAACCCTTAACCTCTCAATTTCAATTACCCTTTCACTTCGTTTCAGGGATTAAAATTGAAAGATTCCCTATTTTTCTAATTTCTAATTTTTAGAGTTATATAAGCATTAACGAAATTCTTACGTAAAATATAGAAAACTCTCCTATCAAGGCCTCAACTCCTAATATATGTAAAAGGATCTCTACTGATGTTAGAGAAAAGAGAGCTAAAGTTTAAAATACGCTTTAGCGGATTTTGTGAAAGACTGTGATGTAATCCAGGCTTTCATTTGTTTCAAAACATTAATCGTTATAATAGAATTATAACTAAAATTAACAATTATGGAAAAGAAAGATATTATTGTACCTAAAGGAATAAGGTACATTGGAAATTGGAAAGAGTTTGACCTTGATAAATATAACAGCCCTTATATAATAAATAAAACACTTACGGGTTGTGGATTTACAGAGCATTGCTTGACTAATGATAAAGATATTGTACTAATATCTCCTAGACGGTTTCTTCTTGAAAATAAAGAAGAGCAACATTCTGGAGACGTCTACTATTTCAGAAATGATAATGAAGTTTCCGTTGATTTTGAATTAGAAATTGATAAAGATGACGTTAAGTCTATCAAAGAAAAGGCAGAGGAAACTGAGGACTCTAAGAATAAAACTTTAGAGAATCTTGATCGTATAAAGAGAAATCTGAGGAGTGCTTACTTAACTTTTAAAAAGAATAATCCAAGTAAGCCATTCAAGATACTTGTAACATATGACTCTTTCAAACATGTTAAGGATGTTCTTAAAAATATCAAGAAAGAAGGCAGTGTCTCATACTTTGATACGGACAAGGACAGTGTTGTAAAGGCTGAAACTGAATTTGATAATTTCTTTTGTGTGGTTGATGAATTTCAGTCTATTTTCATTGATGCACGTTTCAAATCAGAAGCTGAAATAACACTTCTTAAAGAATTGGATGGTTGTAAGAGATTATGCTATGTAAGTGCTACTCCTATGCTCGACAAGTATCTAGAGATGCTACCAGAGTTTAAAGATCTTCCTTATTATGAGCTGGATTGGGCAACAGAAGACCCAGGACGAATAAAGAAACCAAAAATTGAAATTAAGTTTACAAGATCACTTAATGAAGAGGCCAAAGCAGTAATTCATAGTTATCAGAATAAAAGATATGAGACTCGATTAAACTCAGAGACCGGGGATTTAGTAGATTCTAAAGAGGCAGTTCTATTCTTCAACTCTGTGGCTGGTATTTGTCAGGTAATCAGGACAAATAGATTACACCTAGAGGAATGTAATATTATATGTGCTGACACTTCAAAAAATCAAGAATCTATTAGGAAAGCTTTAAACTCTGTTCTTAAGAAGGATGCTGAAGAGAAGGGGGAAACTGTAAAATATTTTACAAAGAATGATAAAGTAGTAGGTAAAATTCCAGTCAAAGGAGAGAAACATAAATTATTCACATTCTGTACTCGAACTGTATATCTTGGTGCAGATTTCTATTCAACTAATGCTAGAACCTTTGTATTCTCAGATGCTAATATAGACTGTTTGAGTGTAGATATTAGTATGGACTTAGAGCAGATATTAGGTAGACAAAGGCTTATAGAGAACCCTTGGAAAGATTATGCTAAAGTGTTTGTTCGGACTGTTTCTAAGAAAAATATAACTACTGAAGGGGAATTTAAAAAGAAATTAAACGCTAAGGTTAAAAATACTGAGCGATTATTAAATTCCCATAAAGAAGTAAGTTTCGAAAATAAAAAAGCTTTGGCTGGAGTATATCTAGAAAGGGCTAAAGTACAACACTATCGAAACGATTATATTTCAGTAAGAGTTATAAAAGACTGGGAAACTAATGAAGTCAAAGAGCTTATCCCAGAATTCAACAATCTTATGATGATTTCTGATATGCGAGCTTTCGAGGTTCAACAGATAGATTATAAAGATAGATTCACTGTATTCTCTACTGTTAATCAGAATGGTATCGAGGGAGCAACAATTAAGTCATGCGAATTGGTAGAAGAGTTTAATAAAATTGGTGATACTACAAAAAGACTAAAATTTCTAGTTGACATTAGTGAAGATGATCTTTTAAACAAAGATGACATAGTAGCATTTTTAGAATTAATCCCATCTAAATACAAAGATTACTATTATGATGTTGGCCCTGAAGTTATAAAGAAATGTAGATGTTTCGAGTCAGAAGTTAAGAAAGAGTGGAGACGACAAAAATCTAATGGAAAAATAGAGGATCAAGTTGTTTCTAGAACATATGATCTCTTTAAAGTTGGAAAGAAGTACTCTAATAAATATATTAAGGATAAACTTAAAGACTTATATCAAGAACTGGAGTACAATCAAAAAGCCAAAGCTACTGATCTTGAACTCTTATACATTGTAAAAGCCATTAAACTGCAAGAAGATGGTAAGTGGGTTAATGGTCTAGAGATATTAGGTAAGAGATAAGAATTTTAAATATGGAAGATAATAAATTGATAGATAAAATATTGGTTTATTATCTTCTTTTAATTTTAGTTTTAATTATGAAAAAGAAAAACACTTATTTATACGTTATTCTTCTACCCCAAATGAATGAAGAATTAGAGTTAGGGTATATGATTAAGTTTGGTTATACTAAAGACTTCAAAGATAGAATGAGAGGTGGTTATAATCAATATCATAGATATGTGAAAGTATTACATATATATGAAGGAGAATTTACTATGATGGATGAATCTAAGCTTAAGCAGTATTTTAGGGATAATAATTTAGTATTATGCAAAGATGAATACTTAAAGAATTGTAATGAAGTTCTCGAATTTTTTAATACTTATGATACCTCAGAGAAACTTAAAGAGAAGATTGACACTATTCCTTATAAACCAATGCCTAGAAAATATTATAAAGTTGATCTTAATTATATTGAATATATCATCTTCAAAATATATTCAAGCCTAACCGAACTTTTAGATATTCAGAGAAAGAGGGATGAGATATTTAAAGAGTTGAGAGAATTTAGTGAAAAAGAGCAGCTTATTCATATCAAGACAAAATATGGTATTACAGAAGAGGAGTTGGAAGGGTATGTATTGAAAGTAACTCCAAAAAACTCTACAGAAAAAGCTTGTGAAATGGCTATTGAATTTAATAATATTGGTGATACTTCAAAAAAACTTAGGATGTTAGTTGATCTGAGAGAAGTAGATGGAGCAACTGAGAAGGATATCAATTCTTTCTTAGAATTAATTCCACCTAAGTTTAAAGAGTACTATACTATCATGGGTCCTGATTTTATCAAACAGTTCTCTTGCAATGAAGCTGAAATTAAAAAAGAATGGATTAAGCAGAGATCCAATAAAACGATAGATATTGCTTCTGAGATTTATAAAATATTTGAAGTTGGAGAAAGATATACTAAGGCTGATATCAAAGCCACTTTAAAGAAATTATATTCTGAGGTTGGATACCAGAAGACAGCAAAAGCATCAGATCTTCAGGAATATTTTGAAGTAAAAGGAATCCTAACCTCTGATAAAAAGAATGGATTTGAATTACTAAAAAAGAAATAGGTATTACCATTAAAGGTTTTACCTATTTTTTATTTCTCCACCCATTCACAAAGTCATTCCCTGTGATAGGTCCTTTTTCTCCCGCCCTCCATAATGTTTTTATTCCAAGCCAACAATCTCCGGTCATTATATAAAGATCTTTCCCAATGATTAATTCTGTTCCGGGTTCATTCTTTTTATTTGATATCATCCCATCTATCCAAGCATCCAATATTTTACATTCTTGTCCAAACACGAGAGATAGTGCTCCGGGTTTTGGTGATAATCCTCTTATAAAATCCAGTACACCCAACGCAGGTTCTCCCCAATCTATCCAAGTATTTGCTCTTGTCAATTTTGGTGCGATCTTTTCTTTCCCTGTTGTTTCCTGTATTGTTCCCTCACCGTCTCCGCATAATATTTTAGTAATAGTAGTAATACAGAAGGTGCCAGCATAGAGGGACATGTTTTCATAAAGTTTTCCAAAGTTGAAGTAGGGATTAATGATGAATTTAACCTGATGTATTATTCTCCCAGTATCTATCCCTGAGTCTAGCCAAAATGCGGATAATCCAGTTTCTATTTCTCCATTTATTATAGCCCAATTAATAGGTGCTGCTCCTCTATAATCTGGAAGATATGAGGCATGGATATTAAAGGTCCCTAGTTTTGGAAAATCATAGACGGTTGGTGGTAGAATTTTGAAAGCTACTACGATTCCTAAGTTTGGTTTAGTTTGTTTAAGTTTTTCAATCAATCCTTCATCATTCTTTGGGTCTTTAGTTTGGTAGATAGGGAGGAACAGTCTTTTAGCTTCTCTCTTGACTGGTGTATTTTCTATTCCTGTCACTACTAATACCACCTTTATATCTCTTTCTACCAACTCAGACAAAACTGGGACGGAAAAACTCGGACTACCATAAAATACTACTCTTAATTCTTCTTTTTTCATCTCGTCTATAAGGAGTTGGGGAGATTATGCAAGATTCTCACACAAGCTCTTCACCCTCCGTCTTGTGTCCGTTTCCTCTTGCATTAAAAATCCCCAACAAAAAAAAAGACGAGGAAAGTTTTTATTTCCCCGTTTTCTTTCTATCTCTGACCCAGACTTTTGGTTTTCCCAGTAGTATAAGAGGTTCTGTCAAGGTCCACTCTTTGATATGATTCGAGTCCACCGGTTTTCCTCCTTTCTCTGGATTTACTCCTAGTGTTATGTGTTTATGTTTATTCCTTGTTGGAGCACTACACATAACTTTAACCGCTGCCACTCTATCATCCATTCCAAAGTGTGTAACAATCAAGAACAGAGTCTTATCTTTATTCTGTTCATACCAATACTTTTCTGAGCCAGTAAGTTCCACATCAGGTCCTGTATTGAATACTATTGTCATATGGTGGCAAAATATTCTCCAGCCCTCATGTTCGCCAAATTTCTGTTTTAGGATGTCTTGGCTTTCTTTGTCAAGTTCCACCCCATAGTATAATATATTTTTATCCATGTTGTTGAAATTTAAACTCCCCGTCCTACTAATAAGGATTTCGGGGAGCGTGAACCTACAAAATCTGATACTTACCTTTTGGTTCTCCTAGATAATGTACTTTTAATGCTACAACGTCTTTTACTCTAGTTACAGTCATCGAGCTCATTTCCAGGAGTCTATTTAGGTCTTCACATATGTCATCAGATATTTTGTCTTTCATTCTTTTTACTTCTCTGTCGTTTTCTCCTACCTTTCTTATTTCATTCAGGTAATCAGAGAAATCGATACTTACATCTCCACCAAACAGAATTTCTCCTTCTTCAATCCATCCGGTGAATTTTCCTTCAATACTTTCCAACTGTAAGGCCACTATCTGAAAAGGTTGACCATACTTTGGATCTTCGGAGTGATAGTACTTATGTTTCATCACTTCCGTTCCTAGCCATAATTTTCTTTGTCCCATGTTTGTTTGTTTTAAAAAAATTAAAAAGAGCCCCAATAATTTCTTTAGGAGCTCTTCTCTCATTAATAAGGGTTTCAGGCTTTCTCAGACGGTCAACTTTTCCGATATTTCCAGAGTGAGCATTCGGGGTTACATTCCATAAAGCATTCATTCTGGCAGTGACATTCTAGATCGGATAAGGTTTGTACTTCCTCATGTACCTCTTCTATTCGTTTCAGGTATTTAGAAGCGGTATATCTAACTCTCAACATATTCTCCCCCGTCTTAGGATCTTTAGAGAGGGTCATTATAGTACACGTGTTAGCCTCCGGAAAAGTTTGGATAGGGATATTGGCCAGCATTGATTTTTTAGCCACATTATTCTCCATATGTTTCCCGATTTCTATGGGTGGTTTGACGGCGAGTAGGATTCCATTTTCTCTATTCTTCTCGTCGTATACCAAATCTCCCATCATCAGTTTCTCATCACCTTTTCCCTTAACTCCTCTTTTTGATAATACTCTTACACCCTTTAATATATCAATTTCTTCCATATATTGTTCTGGATAGTTCGGTTAGGCTTTTCTTTCCCATTCCGTTCTTCCATTCAATATTAAGGATTTGGGTTATATCTTCATCTACATCTTTCCATTCCCACCCTGACCATCTAGCTTCCGACAATTTTACAAGGATAGCGTGTTCTGGTGTTGGTGAATTAAACTGTGAAACCTGCTCGAGAACCTTCCAGAAAAAATCAGACTGGAAAAGTACGGCCGGAGATTTTAAGGCAGCTCTCCATATTCCTTCTATTCTCCAAGCCACTCCATTCCAATCTCCCGGTTCTATTCCCCTTAATATTCCTTCGGTTGGTTTTTGTTCAGTTAAGGTCAAGAATTCAAAGTCAGTTTTAGTCGCATCATCTCTTCCTTCTCCCGTTGTTCCTGCCACAAAAGATTTCTCGGCCGTTATAAAATCCCAGTCTAAGATCCTGGAAGAATGGGTGAGCAGGGAATAATTGGCTTTAGTATCTTTCATTTCCATCACCACCTCTATTTCCCCTTGTCCTATTTCAAGTTCTTCCAATAATAGTATGAGTGATTCTTTATCTCTCAGTGTTACTTTTATTTTCCTAGTTGTATTGTCTTCCATGAGTTTTTCTCCTGTTCTGCATAAATTACTTCTCCGTTTGTTTGGGGATCTAGGTTTACCACATTTCTATATTTGTGCGTATTCCAATCTCCGTAGTATTTGCAATGAGCATGAACTGACCACCACCCTGAACCTGAAGTATGGGCAGCAAATTCTTTATCTACTTTATTCATGTCTCTATTTCCGTATATAACATTCCCTATAAACTTTGGAGATATTTGTTCGATATATTTAAGTCCGGAATGAGTGCAAACATACTTTAGTTTTCCAGTATCAATTATAACGAATAGCTTAAGAATTCTGTTCAGCCTGTCTAGATATGTTTTTGCTTGTTCCGGATTTAAGTCCATAAATTCTTTGTAGGTTGTCTTGAAATAATCGGCGGGAATAGATTCATATAATAATTCTCTTACCTCTCTATTTCTTCCCCCTACATTCAACATGATAAGTCCGAGTTGTTTTCTGAGTCTTAGTTCGTGATTTCCTTCAAGCCAGACGATCCCACTTCTCGCTCCTCTCCGTATTACCTCATCAATCATTGCCCTACTTCCTCCTTCCTCTGGTCCATCTATATAATCACCATGAAAGATAGTCAGTCCATAATCTTTGAAGTTGGGGAGTAGTTTAAAGAGTGAGTAGTTGGAGTGGATATCAGAGACATGTAGTATTTTCTTTCCTTGTCCCCCTATCCAATTTTCTCGTTTGGCTTTTTTCTCCCAATACAACTCTACATCTCGGTATTTCTTTATCACGTGTTTTCCTTCCTCTGTAAAATCAAGGTGTTCTACAACCTCTCTCTTTATTTCATCTTTTCGTTTTGGGATATAGTAGGGGAGGCCATAAGCTTTTTGATTCTTCATGTAATCTTTAGGGATGGATTGGTAGACATAGAAAATAGTATAACCGAATATGAAGGCCAATGATTCAAAGACCTTAAGGCATTCATTTTCTGGATCCAACACAATCAGACATCCTTTACTCAGTTTTGTTATGAAGACCTTGAGAAATTCCGAATAGACTGTATCACCGTAAGACCTATTTAGCACCTCCTTAAATGGTACCAAGAGTTCAGGGCTAGAGTACAGTTTTTTCAGGACATCTATATCAAGGAAAAAATTCTTAAGTCCTTCCCTTTCTACCCACCTAAGTTTTTCAGTTTTAGCAACACCTTTCAATATGATTAGTGATTTCATAATTATCCTGGGAGTTGCATTTGCTGAAGATCTTGAAATTTTTGGATATAAGAACCAGCGCAAAGTATGACATCCTTAACCGAAGTTTTACCGGTAAGAAGAGGAACACCATACTTCTCACAATAAAGATGAATCTGAGAATACATCTGATTACCTTCCCCGCATCTAACCACCAATTTTCCTGACGTGACTAGAGACCCGAATTCTAAGATTGGGGTGGGAGATACAGATTTATTCATAATGTTTAAGAATACAAAATCAGCCATATCCATCATCGCCATTCTCCACTGCATGGTCGCAACAAATTCGGGGTTTTCCAACGTCGGGGCTAATCTATTGGTGGGAGGAACATGCGGGTTGAAAATAATCCAGTTAGCTCCCTTAATCATCAGCAAACCTTTTAGAGGATCAGACAATTTTTCCAATCCCTCTACAAATTTAGTCTGCCAATCATTCTCGGAGGAACCAAAATCCATAGTACCACCGAGATAAACTTTAATAGCGTCATTTGTAACCACCGGCAGCTGATCGCCAGGGTACAAGACGGTAATTTTCTCACTTACTTGCAACATAATACTTCCTCAAGGATACCCACTGCTTTAGCTGTGGGAGGAATTGAGGTTGATTCCTTCTTTTTGTTATACATAATTAATCTACTAGATATCCTACAAAGTCTGAGATTCTTGTAAGAGGTACCTAATTTATTTCCATCAAATGTGCGAATATCAAAATAACCACAGCTTCTTCTACCACCTATATAGTATTGTCCTCCTTTATATCTAACAATATCATTTAGCCTATAACCACAAACTTTATATGAAGCTTGATTCTTTTTAAGTTTACCTCCTTTTAAAATTTTAAACTTATGAATTTGACGATTATGTCTCCTAACCTGTTTCATAATATATCTATAATCTAACAGCTTAGCTCCAAAATTCTCACTAATTACAAAAGCATCATTGTCATGATCCTTAGAGATACTATTCTGAATACGATTATATTTTGTAATATATCCCCAAGTATAGAAAACATTACTATATCTTATTCCAGATTCCCTAAGAAGATAATTCTTCATAATATTCATTACTGCTGCATCACGAAGAGATCTGGATCTCTTAAAAGACAACTTAATCTTACCTTCATGATAATCCTTGTGACAAGTTTTACACAAAGTAATCAGGTTTCCTGGAGAGTTACCCCCTATCTTTCTTGATACAATATGATGTACATTTAAGATCTTATCACCAGACCTACCTTTACAATGTTGACAGGTGTGATTATCCCGGGACAAAATATACTCTCTAATATTCCAGAAATCTTTTTGCGGCCCCTCCTGATATTGTACTCCACTAATACTAGGGTTATTTATCTTCTGAGGATCAAAAGAACCAACTTCAATAATAAGTTTTGTGATTGGAAGAATAGAGTAGACTAGATCTATCAGTTTAAAGTGAAATTGTATCTTATTCTGTATAGAGGGTGCTATCCAACCAGGTTTCTTAGTTTTTATTCTATTCAGAAATCTAGCCTCTCTGTGACGAAGTCTTCCTCTTCTAGTTCTTCTAACTTCTCTCCTAGTTGAAAGGAGATTTACTATATCTGTTCTTAATTCACCTATCCCACAAAATAATTCTTCTTTTGAAGTAGTAGCAGATAGGCCAACATGTTTTGACCCACTGTCTACGCCAAGAGTAATATTTTGTGTATATCTTTTCTTTTCTGTGGTCAACTGGATTGTGAATGGTTCTTTTCTTACCACCACTGCTTGACCTGTTTTAAGTAGCCACCTGACATGTCCTAATCTTTTAGTAGGCATTAAAGGCGTGCCATCATAGTTCAATACATATACAATCATAATAATTAAATTTAATTAATAACTTCATTCCCCTAAGGGAAGTTAGGCTCCCATCGTCAATGTTATTATGTGGTTTAATTGTTATCAACACTTTCCCTACCCCATAGGAATGTTTAATCAATAACCGTAGAGCTACAGACTTGGAAGAATTTACATCCGTAGGTACCTATTGTATAGAAGGTTGAATACAAAACAACTCCTCTACATTCACACATAACGTAGTTCATCTCTTTCTATCATCTCGTGATACATAGAGACTTCACTTAGACTAATCAGCATAGGGCATTTACATTCCCTCGACCAGATATTTTTATAATATCGTTCAGTCGTGGGTTACTGACTTACTTGTAACATTATATTAAAACCAAATTTAAGGAGAAAGGAAACTATCCTCTCTCCGATTTCACATTCTAGCACCAATCTTCCAAAACCAATTTTCCTTCGTAGATATCCCTGAGAGACTTTAGATCTCCCTTGAATAACATGATAGAGGCTTCAGAATATTCGTGCGTTCCATATTCTACCATAGCCTGATGAAAAATATACTTCCTTTCCCCTGACATAGCTTTATACTCTGAGAAATCTTTTATAATACAAAGTTTTCTCTTATTCTTCACTGCTTCCTGTATATCCTTCTGTAGTTCTTCTTTCGGATAACCATGGAGAGGTATAAATTCGGTAGTCTTCAGTTCTTTCTTTAGGGCACATTCCAAGAAAGAGTTAATGATACCCTGAAAAACATTCATACTATTTTCATTTATCCCAATCGCCATCTTATTTTCCGAAGCCTTAATGATTGATCCTCCATTATCTATTGGGAATGTGATTATGGCAGTTCTATCATTAAACCATTCAACTTCAGTATCTTTAGGAACACTAGGATTATCAGTGACCATGCCAGAGAAATTATTGAAATATCTCATCATCAAGTAAGTTTCAACACTTAAGGTAATTCTTCTCTTCTCTGGGTTATATCCAGGCTGTACATTCATAAGCTAAACGATTTTTATTATTTAACATGTATAAGGATTACAGGGGTCGGTTTACGTGATTTCTTATGTTTACCAAGAAATCGAAGACTCCCGGACTTTCTAAGGGTTTCATTTTTCTCATCTCCGCACATAAGGCTCTAAATTCTTTCTTCTGTACGCTTCCTTTTTCCAGGTGTGATATTCGGTAAGTCTTGATTCCTATTCCCTCCAAGTATAAATCTCTCAGTCCGTCTTTCTTACCGTTGTGATATTCCGAATCTAGTTCTACGGCAAGTCTTAGGGTGGGGAAATAATAGTCTAGGAGAAAGAAACCACCCTCTACTCCAGCCGTTCTTTTCAGATTCGAGATTACAACGGGGAATTCACGGACTACAACTAATGGATCCCAAAAGCCGATATTAATCAAGAAATCAAAGAACTTAGCTTGGAGAGATCGTTTCTTTAGTTGCTTCATCCGGGTAAAACGTTTGATTGAAGTTGGGGATGGGTAGACTGTATTTTTGAAATTATAGACTCTTCCCTTCTCAGACACCGAATAAACAGGATAAGGCTGCCATGGAATATCTGGGAAGGTGAAAGTCTCTAAGTAATTTTTCTCCTTCATATCTTCATTATAAAAAGAGAGGAGTGACAACCTTTTCTTTAGATCATCACTTCCTCCTTTATTTAGTCTTTACTCTTAATTTACAGCCTTAACTTCGAATACACCAGGCTCAACCTCCACTGACTCATAACCTTCCTGAACGAACGATACTTCTCCACCAGGCTCTGACATAGAATGAGCAGGATCGAAACCATAGAATTTACCACCAAATACCTTGATGTTAGCAGTTCCGGCAGTATAAGCATCGTCCTTACAGTTCAACAGATATTTCTTATCCTCAGTGCTAACCTTGAATTCACCACCATAGATTTCAATGATACCCTTCTCAGCATATACAGCATGAGTTTGAGCAATGAAAATACCACCATAAATTTTCAGGTCACCAGTTGCATAAGCCTTCCAAATACCATAACCTTTCGGATTCTCCCAAATACCATTACCCTCAAAGTAAACATTAACAGCAGAACGAGTCAGACAAATAGCATTCTTGTTTTCACCTACCATATAAGCATTGTTGTTGAATTTGTAATTACCAGAAGCAAAGGCACCAAAAACGATACAGTTGGTCGAAGTACAATCCTCAGTGATCTCATAAATACCAGGATCACTAGTCAAGTCAGTACCTTCAGCGGGAACATATTTGGTATATGGCTTGATAGTACAGCCCTCAGCCAATTCTATCTCATCATAGTTCTGCTCAGGGAAACAGTTATAAACAACCACATTACCTGAATTAACCTTTAGCTTATTAACATGACACTTAGCACCAATGTATAAGGTATGAGTAGAAACAGTTGCCTCTACCTCACCCCACTGACCATTCAAAGTAACAGTAGCACGAGGAGCAGTAATATTCAGACTCTCAAGAACAGTAGTATCCGAAGCATTCTGGATAGAGAGCTTGTTTGTGCTGTAGCTGATTACTTCTACAGGATCGTTCCAGTCAGCATTTACACTTAAGTTGCCCTTTCCTTCCAGTTCAGTGTCAAACGTTACAGACTGAATCTTAGCACCTGAAGCACTTACTGTCTTAGAATTAGCCCATACATTGTTGAAATTACCCTTCAAAGTAATCGATGCATTCTCAGAGTTAATCACAATGTCAACAGGATCACCAGTATTGTTAATGGTAATACTCTTTGCACCATCATTAGTAATTGTAGCACCATCCTGGAAAGCACTATTGATAGTTACAGCCTTTGGAGTCTCGGCAGGAATAGTTAGGTTGTTCGCAATACCATCCAAAGTAATAGAATAAGTTCCACCCTGTATCTGCTGCTCAACATTATCCTCAATTACTTGCTGCTCTGGGGTATTTTCATTCTCGGCAGGCTTCTCAGGACCAATTTTACCGTCGAGAGTAACAAAAACACTAATCACATCACTAATCTCAGAAGCGGGTTTAGAGACTGTGATATCTGTATTTCCTTCAGCGGTAGCATAAACAATACCATCCTGATTTATCCAAGCAACTTCAGGTTTAGAGCTCTCCCAACAGAGTTCCGGGAGATTAGCAAGTTCTGGATTCTGTTCTACATTCAATTTTACCGATCCACCAACCTGAAGAACAGGAGCAGGAGTGGTGATCTTAATACTTTCAAGCTTAGCGGGGTCATAAATCTCAGAATCTTTTTTCCAAGGTATAACATCATAAGCTTTTCTAGAAGCCATACCATTGTGAGATTTCTTTAGTACATCTTCCGGAGTCACACCAGTTTCGTACAAGTTAACCTCAGGCTCATTAATCATTTCATCCATATTTTTATCGCGATTTTATGGGTTACAAAAAAGAGAGAACCAGACTTATATCTAGTTTCTCTCTATCAATTCTTATTCTTCTCTCGTTATTAAGGATTTGAGGTCTCTTCCGACGTGAAATCCGGCTTTGGAGTAGGTTTCCAATTAGTTAAGAAATCTGGCCCCTCTATCTTAGAAATCAATTCCGCTGAGTATGCAAGTTGTACTAAACAATCCTTACACATACAGACACTTGATTCGCTCGATATGAAAGCAAGTGATTCATCTTCCGGGTCCATATTTTTGTCATGTGATCCAACATAGAATACAGGTTTGCCACATATAGGACACTTATCTTCTCCTTCTCCTGCCACCGAACTTATTGTCTCTGGTTTCTCAATAAAAGCATGCATCAGGTGTCTCATAAATCTACCATATTGAAGACTCCTATAAGCTTCCACCAAGATACAGGCTTCCTCAGGATTTACGGATATCAAACCCTTAATGTCTATTCCATGAGATTTCCGATAGTTCATTATAATACTAGGCAATTCATAGTCCCCAATTTTTCTCGGGTAACAATAGGAATAGACTAGTAGCTTATCAATATCTCCAATCTTCTGAGAACCCATTATCAACTCTTTCCCTTTCTCCTCATCTATCCCACTCTTCAGGAGATAGTCGGTAAAAACACTTAATTCTTCAACCATAGTATTGTGTAAAGTAAGATGGACAAACTGTATTTTCCTGTTTTGTCTTCTTCAGATTTACCACCTTAATGATATCAACCTTCTGAGTTTTCTCTTTCTCTTTCTCAGGTTCTCCAATAACTTTCACTGATATCAATTCTTCTCTCAATGCATCTGGCCTTACAAAACCAACTTCTGTTTCAATAATATTCTTCATTTTGTTTTAGATTTTACTACATATATAAGGATGTCGGGGCCTCTTGAAAGATATGTACCTCTGTGATCTTATGAAAACCCGAGACAGGAGTAGGGAGACGTGTAGTGAGGGAATTCCAACCAGGCCATCCAGAATATAGAAGGTCAGGTCTAGGGTCTCCGTCTTTTATGTGATTTGGGGTAGGGAAATAACCAGAATTCTTTTCTATCTCCTTTACCAAACCCCACATCTCGAAGGCTTCACGTTCTCCAATCTCAGTCAACCAGCAACTTTCCTCGCCTTCTCTCGCATCTACTTTTATAAGAATGTACATGTTTTTGCTAACTCTTTAAATTTATCTTCTCCAATATAATCAAGAACATTATAAACATCACATCCATAATATCGGTAGATAGGTTTATTGTTCTTTATATAGGTTAACAATTTCTCTGGATTTTGTGCTGTTGAGAGATCCATTTGGGGTGTTGAAGATCCATAACTTCTTCCTCTCTTACCTCTAACGTAGGATTCAATTTTATCCTTCATCTCTTTATCCAACTTCTTCTTATCTTCCTCCTTAAGATCATCATACTTAACCAATAATTCATGTCCAGTCACTTTTGGATATCGAGTTGTATAGAAGTCAGTAATCAAAGTTTTCATATCTTTCTCATCGTCCTCAAAGATTTTCTCAATTTCTATAGCTGAATGTGTAGATCTTCTCATAGTCCTTAGATTATTTCTATAGACTCCATAACCATTAATGGCGAGGTAAGATAAGTAGGAGATAATGAATACAGAAATCCAACCATTCTTTGCTTCTTTCAATAAATCTTTCTCATCTTGTCCTAGGTTTGTTGTGTCTAAGATTAAGGCTAAAGTTTCCGAGGTTTTATTTACAGTACAAGAGAATCCGGTAGGTAGAGAATCACCAAAGCCACTTCCATATGCAGGTCTTAGCCACCCTCCCTTGATATCTCCCAAGTAAATAAAGGTTCTTTCTGTCTTTGTAACGTACTGATAACCTACCTTCCACTTAGTAGTTCCTTTACCTTCCGAAATAATCTTGCCTATTCCTTTCCCCTCTTCCATCTTTTTATCGGACGGGTCTTCTATATCAAAAACAGTATGCCAAATTCCTGAAGTACCACTAACATGAATACAACAGAATTTACCAGACAATTCCCCTTCCAATATATTTCTAGACTTAGCCATCAGAGAGACTAGATTTCTACTTTCCATATAGGTAGCAATTGTAAAAGGATATTTGGCCAATTCCGGATGCTCAAGTTTTACTAGATGAACATCACAGTAAGATTTGGCGTAATAGTGATAACGTGGTTCTTCATAATTTGGGAATAATGAAATTGTAAAACCTGAATTTGGAATCACTACTTTCTCCCATACTATCTTATTACCCTTCGGAAGAAACATATCTTTGTATCTGATATACTCCTTATCCTTTCTCCACTTCAGGGTATCAATCGGAAGAACTACCACTATTCCTTTTGATCCAACCATTCCCCAACTTTCCATAGTCGGTAACATCATCGCAACATTTTTTCCGATGCTTTTCATATTTAATTTCATTTCTTAACCCTCCCTTCATTATCTGAGGAGGGCTTTTTGCATTAATAAGGATTTGAAACTCTTATTAGTGTGAAAAGAATATAAAAATATGAATAAAAATCAAAAAGTAACGTTATTTAGGGCGATCTTAAAGTCAGTATTCATCTTTATTACCGTCTCCTTTATTTTCTGGGGCGGTTGGAATTTAGTGTTTGTTGAGGAGCTTGAAATAGGGAATAAAGTTGAGGTTGAGAGATTTTGGGTGTTTGGTTTTCCTACTCTCCTGTTCTTCTACTTTCTCCGTCTCTTATCTCCTGCTTGGTTTGTTCTGCTTAAGGTATCCGATTTTATCATTTACACTATGATCATCCTCGCGTGGTTAGCTTTGATTTGGTGGTTGTAAAGAGAAATCTGGACACACGACTTTAATTCTTCCTTCGGGTTGGGTTTAGGTCGTGTTTTTATTATCACGCGAGATCCTTAATAGTGTGGAAATCAAAATCGGGAAATAAAAATTGAATCAGAATATGGAATACAAGTTTACAGATTTCATGAAGAGCCTAACGGGAAAATTAGACTCAATACACGGAAATAGAGGAAATGTGCCGGAAGATAGTTATTACCTTTACGAAATGGATCTTAAAGCAGATGCCACAGAGTTAGAGAAAGCAGAACATATAGCAAAAGAAAAACTCTGGCTGGTTGATAAGGGAGAATCTTTTGTGTATGATTTTATGAGAGGGCACAATGGAGAAGACTTAGGAAACGGAGACGAGAGATATAATTTTGAACAAGACGTTAGATTTTATTGTTTGAGAGGACTTGGAATTTATATGAATGTTCGTCGTATTGTTCTCCCTCCAAAGAAAACCGTTGAAGTTGGGAAAACAAAAAGGTTATATGTACTAAGAGACGGAAGAGAATTTTGGAAAACACCATCTCTTCTATTCCCATCCTCTCCTAAAGATTTGTTGAAGTGGTTGAGAAAGAAAAAGAAAATTAGTTTAGGGAAAGATACGGAAATTTGGAATCACAACGAAACTCTTGATACGATGGTCCATACTTATACCCCCATGAAGAATATTAAGAGTGAAGAAGATTTGTCAGATTATAATGTATGGATTGAAACCGAATATAGGGACTGGATTGAGAACGTTCATAATAAATTTTGGACTAGAGTGTGTGTAATGGATAAATCTAAGGCGGTAAAAATTAATCCAAAAGAGCTAAAGATTACACAAGAAGATATCACCCAATTTGTAATTGACTATAATAATCGCTTTAAGATTGAGAGATGACTGGCCTTTAATTGGGCTGGTCTTCTTTTTGGTTAAATTGATGAAACGCACTCCTCAAACCCTGACAACCTTATATAAGTAATAAACTTAAAAAATATGAAAACAAGACAAGAAATATTGAAAGAAAGATATGGATTTGATAAAGGTTCATATCAGTACGTTCCTAGAGGTGCTGAGATTTTGAAGATGATCGGCCAAAATGTGATAAAGGTAGAGTATGATAAAAAAGAAGATGGAACTTGGGATACTCACTTTGGACCTGCTTTCTTAGTTTCTATCTCTGACTTTGATCCGGTAAACATGTCTTATAAATGTGTCTATCGTGAATCAATCGAGGGAGGAGATCAAGAATTTAGAATGATTCCAGAAGGTTATTCCTGGGCAGATTCAGAGGATGTAACTCATATTATTCGACTTCTTCCTGGTTCTATGCATTGTCAACTTATGGAAGATGAACTTTTCTATGGGAGGATGAAGCAGTTGTGGGAGACAAGAGATACCTTAGACTTTACTGCTCTCGCCGGTTTAGCCTCTTCAAAAGATAAGGATACAACTCTCAGATATTCTCGTCATCTCGCTTGCTTGATTCGTCTAGAGGGTGAGGAGAACGTACTATATTTCAGAATTCATAAGCTGGGTCTAAAACATAAGGCTGGTAAACAATATGCACTTTCTTTGTGGGATGGTGAAGATAATCCGGTAAAGGCATTGATAGAGAGTGACCAGAAAGAATATGATTTTGAACTCGGAACAGGAACTTTTAAAATTATTGATCTATGTTAGAAGCGAATCAAATCGAAATTCCCGACATGATTTTTCAAGGTTGGGAAGAGCCAGAAGCAATTGAGGTGTTTTACTATAGCGATCCGGAGACAGGAAATAAAGTATCATCTGGTTTCTCCGTGACTTTTCCAATTTCTAAGGAGGGATTAATGACCGATGAATTCTTGGATAAACTGGAGAAAATAAATCTAGAGAAAGTAATTTTAGTGGATCATAATGAGGGGATTGGAGACTTGGAGACAACTTACTTAGGCCTAACAAGTTCTGGAGTTGAGGTTGAAGATTCTATTACCTTTAGCTTCTCCTCTGAATCATCCCTCACTTATATTAAACCTGCATTCTAAAAATATGAGGGTAGTCAAAGAAAGATATAAGCTAGTATTGAGAGAGCCAGATAAAGATGAAAAAATATTGTGGAAAGGAAGTAAGAGGGAGTGTGAAAAGAAAAAACTCGATTTTAGCTTCTCCCATAATAAAGAGTGGCTGGTTATCGAAGAAGGGGATCCAGAAGTTAAAGAAGTTGGAATTGGATTGTCGAGTATCTTAGGATTTTTGGCTATAGCAAGTTTAATGTATCTTAGTTGGTTTAATGAAAAGAAAATACATATTACTGATTAACGACGAACAGGCTGGAACTGTTTGTTGGAAGGGAGAAGGAACGGTTGGCCAAGTTAAGGGTGATATAGAGGAACTGGTAGGAAAGGAAGGTATCGAGCCAGAAATGCTTGAGGTTATTCCCGTTATAGGTTCTCGTCTAGATCCTTGGAAAATTGGTGCTGTTCTTGGATTGATGGGTTTAATAGCAGCAGTAGGTTATGAAAGTCTACGTAAAAGAGCTAGGGAAAGACGAAGAGAACATCCAAGTACTTAACACCTCGACCGACAAATTCTTCATGCCTCGGATTGGGGATAATGTGCTGGTTTCTTATACGGTTGTCAAGGTAGAGTGGATTTCGTTCAGAAGCGGGAATGAGACAGCAGTTATATGGGTTGTCAAAAGAAAAGATAATCTAGTAAAGGTGACTGTTATGGAGAGGCTGAAAGATGGATTCCGAAAAACTAAAGATCGATTATTGGTAGAAACAAGCATAGAAAGAACCCAACTACCTGAAGCTCTTATCCCTAGAATTTCTGAAAGAATGGAAGTTGAGGGAAGAGTATATGAGGTTTTGGAAGTTACAAAGGTCGGTAGTTTATTCAATTTTAGTGAACTTAGGGTAGTTGTTCATGAGATATCCGGATAATCAAGGTCAGAAGTTTGGTTGTCAGGTTAGTGGATGTTTAGCTTGGTTGTTTATTCTGTTTATCCTACTTTGCATATTCAGAACAACCATAACTATACAACGTGAGAGTCCTTGGGTTAAGATTGAGTTTAGGAGTTTTTGATGTGTTTTGTTCCAGGCCTTCATTTTATAACGATGGGGACCTGGATTTTACTTTTGAAAAAAAGATTATGGATAAATTTTTAAAAGATTTATGTTATCGTCTTCCATATCGGCTTAGAGGAAGATTGGAAGATACAGAAGGAGAATTAGTGGGAATAAATCTTAAGGACCCACAGAAACCTACCGTAGATGTCTTAGTCCCAGGTTTTAAATCTCCCTGGACTTGTGACTATACTATGTTTCACCCTTTCCTCAAACCACTATTCCCTACTATCTATGAGAAACAACCCGATGGAAGAGTACCTTGGCTTGAATATAAGAAAAGATGGTACGATGAAGGGTTAATTGGGACTGGAAAAACTGGATCCGAATTTCTGAATAATTTGGTGAGCTGGGAATTCAAAAGAAAACAGGATAAGTGGTGGCATTTTGAAGGGAAGATAAGATACGGCGATAAGGTTGGTGATATCTTTGAAACTGCTACCTTCTATCATCACCTCGCTTATCAAGTTGCCTACGAGATGGGAATTGATGTGAACAGTTTGATTGATGAAGGGAGAGCTATCTTATGGACACACTAAAAGGATTTATATATCTAGAGACTTTATCTATGGGATTAGACAGAAGAGAAGAGGCTTGGTGTTTAGCGGTGGAAAATCCTAAAAATTCAATGGAGTCTATAGTTGTTAGGTGTAGGGCTAAGAAAACCTGTGGTGGTGATTATTATTATTTTGAAAAAACTAATAGTAAGAAAAGGGGAGGCCATTGGAAGTTTAAGGCTTTCAGATTTAACGGAAATATAGAAAAGATTGAAGCTAGTAAGAAACCTGTAACAAAAATAATTCCCAGCCTCCCCGAATCTTGTTATAGTCAAATTCCACTATCAGAACTTAAAAAACTAGACGGATGGACAGATTAAAAGCTTTATCAATGTACTATGGTTATAAGACCCTAGTAATGAGAGATGGTTCAATACATCCCCTTAATATTGCTGATCTTGCTCACGCGGATGACTCAGATTGGGATGTTAAATTAGTTTTATACCCTCTCCAAGATCCTTCCCTTTGCCCAGGAACTTTAGAAGAGGCAGCAGGATTTTTTGAAGGATTGAAAACGGCTCATATAGATTTCCTAAACTTAATAGAACAAGGATATGCAATTTCCGTGGACTCTCTCGAAGAAGATCCTTATTGTAGCACACCGTGATTGTCTGAGGAGTAACACTGAAAGACTGATATTCTCTTATATCGGAAAAAATTGGGAACTAACTCTCTACTACTATCGGAAAGACGGAAGAATCATGAGGAGAAAGAAACGACACTCAAGAATTTCAAGTCGGAGATGGGAAATGTATGATATAACTGCGGAAAGGTTTAAGTCAAGTCTGGAAGGTTATAGATTCATAAAAGTAGAGAGGAAAACTATTTTAGAGATTTGCCGGTTTTGGAATAGATATCTGGGAAATCTAGGAATAATAGATTCAAAACTAATAGGAGATGTTAATAAAGATAGCATACAGAATAAATAAAGGAACAGGAAATGATGAGATGATGTTTGGAATGGAAGGGACAAATTATAGACTCATTTCTTATAACCACGGGAATTGGAATCATAAACGCCGAACACATGTCCCACTCAACCGATGGATTTCACGAGGTTCTATCTCAATTTCTATCTACCGTACTCCAATGCATGCTCCGGGTCATATAATGGAAATAAAGAAAGGAGTGGTCAGAAAAATCCTATCTAACTATCGGGCATACTTGGAAAAATGTGGAATAAAAAATTTCAGGAGGATAGAAGATGTTATACTTGATTAGATCTTTCACACGCACTGGAACATTCTTAAAGGTAGGATACACAGAGAACATAGAAAGAAGAATGGGAGAATATCTGGTGGAAAATCCGGGACGAGAGTTGATATCTATACGCGCGGGAGATTTAACGGAGGAAACTAGAATGCACCTTTATCTTACGGCGTGTGGATTTAAAGCGGATTTTTTAGAGGAGTGGTTCCAAGATTGTCCTGAAGTTCTCCTTGGTTTTCATCAGGCTCAGGAGAAAATGAATAAAATGATATGGAGGAAGCGTGAATTAATTTTTACTTCCTTCGATTTTTCACGCCGTTCTCTCAAGGTGCAAATATATGAAGAACTCCGTTTCCTTCATCGCGCGGAAAACTTGAATGCCTTAATGATAGATAAAGAATGGAGAAAATGGAACCTAAAGAAAGACCTAAAAACGTGGCAGAATATTTTGAACGATGGAGAGGTGATGTTTTTGAAGTGATGGCATATGCAGGAAAAATAGTAACTGCAGACAAAGCTCATTATTCTCACTGCCTAATAATCCCACTTCCACCAGATTTTAAATTCCCAGATGACATTAGAAGATTCCCTAATTCTATCCTGATTACAGAAAATACAAAAAGAAGAAAGAGAAAAGGGAAGAAATATTTTAAACCTTTGGGACCATTCTTAGGAGGTAGATTGGGAACTACATCAGCATTAATAACAACATTTACCGGAGAATTTGGACCTAGAAGTAAAGTTTGGATCAATGAGGAGACGTTTATGCGAATAACTAAGCGAAATCTTTATGTTGACGAATTCTATGCAGCCAGAATATTTAAAGGACGAAATATTAAAGGACAAATATGAAAAGATTAACACTAGAATCAATAGCAGAAACAATCCTAGGAAACGGGTTGTGCTTTAAAGATGTCTATTACCCAGAACTTACCGATTGTGTGGATGAGCTGACCGAATTTATAAAGAAAAAAGTACCGGGAGGATTAACTCGGGTAATGATTGAGAGGAACGGTTATAAGAAATGGGGTCCGTGTCTGAAGGAAGCACCAAGTCTTGACAGCGACTTTGGAAGGATTGTGTTAAACGCTTGGATTAGTTTCTTCTTTGAGTACCCTGATCTTATGGAGCTTGTTGGGATAATTGCGGAACAGGAAAACCCAAACGCAGATCCGGAGGTAATCAAAGAAATGAGAGCCTTGAAGACCGGAACTCTAGTAACAAAGTCGAACAAACGAGGACCACTAACAGGAATGAAGGTTGTTTTTACAGGAGCGTCGTCATATTTCAAAGGAGAGAATATGGAGAGATTCCTGGAGAAGAACGGTGCAATAACTTCTCACACAGTTACCTCCTCTACTGAACTCCTCATAACCGGAAGTCGACCCGCATCTAGTAAACTTGTGAGAGCTAAGAACAACGGAGTCAGGATCATCACAGAGGAAGATTTTATGAAGGAGTTTAAAGGTCAGCTAGTCGGATTGCCATGATCGAATTAATAGAAGTACCTGTTCATTCAGCTGACGAGGGAGAAAATTGTTATAGAAAATCTCTTGTTATCTTACTCCCTAATTTTAGAGAACGGAATAAAGTGTTAATGCTGAAATCTAGACGATTATATTCTTCTCCCGTCTCAAAGAAAAGATGGAACCTGATTAAGAAATTTAAAAAAGAGGGATGTAGACTAATGAGATCAGCTTTATTTATTAATCCATCTAAAAAATACAGGAAACGATATAGGATGAGTCTGGATCAAGTAATTGAATTAGGGCACATCTATGATAGTAATATTGTGGAAGAGTTGAGACAGGTAGATTATAAAGAATATAAAAAGAGCTAAGGTTAAATCCCTAGCCCTTTTATTTTTATTCGCAAAATCGTTTCAAGATTTTACTTAACTTCAATCTTCCTTTGACCTTCTTTACTCTTCGGAACAATAATATACAAAATTCCATTCTCTACCTTAGCCTCAATGTTTTCGATGTCAATTCCGGAAGGTAGTTGGAGGCGAGTATCAAAACAGTCCTTCCAAAATTCATGTCTACTGTAATCTTCTTTCTTTTCAGCCTCCCTATTACCAGCCTTAATCCATAAAACATCTTCACCTTTATACTCAATCTGAACATCCTCTTTCGTCAGTCCAGCAGCTCTAAACTCAATCTCCCATTCCCCATCACTCTCTTTAACATTCATTGGGTGATTCTCAGGCATTCCATAGTAAAAATTATTGAATAACATAATCAAAGTCTCCTATTATTTAATTGTTCTTGGTCCTTCATTGTCCAGACCCTTCACCATATATATTGCAAATCTCATGCCTATCAGAAAAAGAATGACATAGTGACAGCCTAAATTGTCAAAATGTCATAATCTGTTAATAATCCTTCTCTAATCATATCATCTCCATTTATAAAGTTTAACCACTCTTCTCTTAATAGGTCTTGGAAAGTAGCAAATCTGAGCCGGGTTTTAAAATCTTTGGATAAATCGGTATAACAAACGAAAGGAAACTCGGAGATAAATATTTGTTCCATCTTTATTCCTTCCGGATTTCCAAAACGCCTAGATATTATCATCCCAGCATCTAAACATTCTCTTGCTCCGTTCCTAATCCACCACCAACATCCTCCTTCCGTTTTCGCCCAACTAATGAAAGGACCGGATAATGGAGGTAACGGATTTTTATTTTCATCAATCTTAATTCCAACTAACATCTCAAACGTTATCTCTCTCATTAGAATGGAAGGCTTTGAAGAAATTTATATTCATCCTTTATAGTTTTTACTAATTTCTCATCACTGTTCAAAAATCGTAACCAAACCTCCACTAACATATCTTTATAATCTGAGGGGACTTTGATGAATGGGAGCTCTTTGATTATAACTTTTGGATCATATTTCCCATCCGCAAGTTCAACAGCTCCTCCCCAAATCCAATAAAACTCTCCTTCCTCCTGAGACCACACCAAGAAGTCATCCACTAAGAAGGAATGTTTCTCACCTAGCGGATTATAACTTTCGTATATCTTGTCCAACATCTCATAGGTTACTTCACTCATATGGTATTAACTTGAATTCTCGACCTTCAAAAATTAGTGATCCTTCTTCTCTTTGATATCGCTGAAAGAATCCTAGACTAACAATCTCACCTTCTTCCTGACGTCTTGAAGCTGATCTTTCTCCCCATGTTATTCTCTTCAGATAGACACCAGATTTTCTTTTTGGTCGACCTATCACAACCCTTACTCTAACAAGCTTTTCCAAGTTGATCATAAAATTCTTCCCAAGTTAATACCTGAATCCCTAACTTCTTTTTTACTACCTCATCTCCTATCTCTCCTTCTATCCATCCCTCAGCACTAACACATCTAGGAATGAGAGGGTCTTTGTAGGATGAGTGATTAATTTGACGAGTGAAGATTGAACGAGGGTGGAATCTTTTATGACGACCTCTCTTAGGAAACCAATAGTAGACGACCTGCCCTAATACCCTAAGACTTAAATAAACTCCTCCACGATTTAATTTCCACCTGATTTTTACCATCCAATGATCAGGAGAATAAAACCTTCAACTTCTGGATTTTCATATAGATCAACAACAAATCCATTCTCACTAAAATGCTTTCTCAACTCTTCTACCAAATCCTTCTTGTAATCTGGATAAGTTGAAGTTAAGATCCTAAAACCAGAGGAAGATTTGGATTTTATGGAGTCCTCAATATCGTTCACTTCTCTCTCGAGTACCTCCTGAAAAGTAACTCCTCTAAATCCATACTTCAAAATGTTTCGAGCTTCTTCTGCACTCAAAAACTTTTTCTCATGCTTAAAAAATAAAAGCTTCATAATATAATTCATTCGTTTTCATGTATAAGGAAATTAAGTCAGGAAAAATTCAACCGTCTCTGATCGCCTCAAAGCCTTATATGTGTAATAAAAGCCTGCCTCGTAATAAAGGTGGGCTTTTTCAACATTAATCGTTTATAATAGAATTATAACTAAAATTAACAAACAAACTTATGGATATAGAAGAAAAAATATTTAAGAAAGGAATTAAATTCTTTTCCCTGTGGTTTTTGTGTATGGCTCTATTTGTATGGGAAACGCCGAAACCTAGGGAATGGAAAACAGAAGAAACTGAGTATTCTTGTGTTCCGGATGAATATGATGAGGAAGATTGGAATAAGGTGACAGTAACCGTATACAATCCTGTGGTAGAACAATGTGATTCTACTCCTTACACAACAGCCGACAATTCAGAGATAAACATGGCTAAACTAAAGCAAGGAAAGCTAAAGTGGGTTGCCGTTAGTAGAGATCTCCTGAAAAACGGAAAGGTTAAGTATGGAGGAAAAGTCAAGATCAATTGTAAAGAAGATCCTACCCTAAGTGGAATTTATACAGTTCATGACACAATGCACCCGAGATGGACAAAGCATGTGGATATCTTAACTCATCAAGATAATAGAACAACCGGAATGTATAAGGACGTAGAAGTAGAGTACCTGGATTGATTCATGTCTTTCCAGGTTTTTCGAGATAACAACAGTCCAACCATGAAGGAAGGACACAATATTAACAAAACAAATTAAAAAAAATGAAAGCAACAATTTATTTAAGCGAGGAAAATCATAACCCGATTAACCTCGACGGAACCTTAGCCGAATTAATGCAGGGTTCAGAAGGCTTGACTGTTGTAATGTCAGGCGGTGAGAATAACAAAAAACTTAATGGCCTTTTTACTGAGATACGTGAAAAGGAAGAAACAAAAACGATGAAGGGGCTAATAGAAGGAGCAATCTGTATTTTGAACACAGATGGAACAGAAACTCTCTACTTCCCAGCCCCAGTTAGAATTCATGCCATTTAAAAAGATGGAAGAACTGAAAAATTTATTAATCAATTCCACGCTGATAAAGCTGGAAAAAGATCTCGCATACTTACAGAGAATGTATCGCGAGGAAAAAGAGAAGGTGGTGAAAATCGTGTCAGAAAAGAAACTGATTGAAGCATTCACCTTTGTAGAAAATGTGAAAGGAGAAGACCTATTAAAGAAACCCTGGGAACCTGACTCGGATCTTAGGGTAAAACTCAATATCTTCTACCTTTATTACTACATGATTAAAGAGGCGGTCTAGAAACTGTCTCTTTTTTTTGCCCTCTGAAAGAACTGAAAGACTTAATAATGATATGATGAAAATGAAAAAGAGACTGAAGATTGAAGAAAGATTTGATCAGGTTTATGTTTATGACTTAGAGAAACCTGAACCTGATATCGATGAATACTTTAGGGCGGAAGCAGAACAACATCGATCAGAGTTTAGGTTTATGGTGGTCAGATGTAAAACCGAAGAAGAAAAATTTGAGTTTGAATATTACCGCAACTTGAAGGAATTGCTGTGTCATTATAAAACTTGTAAGATGTTCACTAAATCAGATCGTAGCTCTTTCAAATATTGGTTCTCTCATTGGGCTGGTTTTCAATTGACGGCTCTAAATCTTGGAATCTGGAAACCTAAATACCTCTTCCATGATATCGAAAAACCATGGCTGAAGTTGTGGTGGAGAGGAGATTATGGGAGAGTACAGAAGTGGCATAGAGAACATAATAAACATCACCTGGAATATGGATTAAAACACGGATGGAATAAGATAGATTGGATTGCTCTTATGATCGACTGGGAATGCTGCGGATTATCAAAACAAGAAGCACAACTAGACGCAAGAGAGACAATGCTATATGAGATAGAAACGGAGAAGTGGATGCCCTATAAAAAAGAAATTGTTGGACACCTTCTCCCAATATTAAACATGTATAAACTATGAAAAAGATTGAAGAAAATGTTAGTCCAGAAGGTAGTAAAGTGAATTCAGAAGAAAATTCACGATGGACTTATGCAGGGGCGGAAAACCTGGAAACCGCAACAAAATTGAAAGAGGGAGAGGTTTGTAAAGTGACGGGAGTGGGAAATAGTATGACACCAATCCTGAAATCTAGACAAGCCGTAATTTGTGAACCAGTGACCGAAGAAACAGTACTGGAGAAGAAAGATATCGTTCTGTGTAAAGTTAAAGGGCATTTCTATCTTCACTTGATCTGGGCAACTAGAGTGGATGGTGAGAAACAAATGTACTTAATAGGAAATAATCACGGCCATGCAAACGGATGGATTCCTAGGTCACAAGTCTTCGGAAAAGTGGTGGAAATCTTGTAAAAATTAATGGGGAAAATGAAATTCCCTCTTTTATTTTACATTTTTTTTGTTCCTGATCCTTGAAAACTGACAGATCAAAATAACGAAATTATTTCGTAAAAAATTGGAAATAAAATTCCACAGTTGAGAGGCCGAAATAAAAGCTGTAACCCTAAAAGATTATGAAAGCTGAAACAAAAGCTATAGCTTAGTTTTATCATAAAGATAAAAATGTCTATGCTTTTTGCGTTACACAAAGCATTTTTCTGAGGTTAAGCCTCCCCGTAGCCACTACGCTATTCCGTAATTCATCGTGAACTCAGAATTACTACATTAACGCTTCGGACCCTTAACCTCTCAATTTCAATTACCCTACGCTCGTTCGTAAAGCTCACTAAGCTTCGGGATTAAAATTGAAAGATTCCCTATTTCTTATTTTCTTATTTTAGACCTCTATATTAGCTAATCGACATTCTCAAGTTTAAATTAAGAAAACTCCCCTCATAAAGGCTGAAAGCCTTATGAGTGTAGATAATATCTGGTCCTCAATTGTGATGACCTAGATCTCTACTCTTCAAAGAGAGAAGAAGATAAAGAGAACTAATACGTTTAAAATACGCTTTAGCGGATTTTGTGAGAGACTGTGTTCGAAGAACCAGGCTTTCATTTGTTTCAACATATAAAAATTATATTAACAATGGAAAAACATAAAATTATAGTACCGAAAGGAATTAGGTATATAGGTGATTGGAAGGATTTTGATCTTGAGAATTATGAAGGTCCTTATATTATCAATAAAACTCTCACAGGATGTGGATTTACTGAACATTGTCTTACTAATGATAAAGATATAGTTCTGATATCCCCAAGGCGTTTCCTCTTAGAGAATAAGGAGGAACAACACCCAGGAGATGTCTACTATTTCAGAAATGATAATGAAGTATCCGTTGATTTTGAGTTAGATATTGAGAAAGATGACGTTAAGGCTATTCAGGAGAAAGCCGAGGAAACAGAAGACTCAAAGAATAAGACCCTGGAAAATCTTGATCGGATAAAGAGGAATCTGGGGAATACTTATTTGACATTTAAACATGATAATCCAGATAAACCTTTTAAGATTCTTGTTACTTACGACTCTTTCAAGCATGTCAAGAATGTGCTTAAAGATCTTAAGAAGGAAGGTAGTGTCTCATACTTTGATACAGACAAGGACAGTATTGTAGAGGCTGAAACTGAATTTGATAATTTCTTCTGTGTGGTAGACGAATTTCAATCTATCTTCATTGATGCTAGATTCAAATCAGAGGCAGAAATAACGCTTCTCAAGGAGTTGGATGGATGTAAGAGATTATGTTTTGTTTCAGCTACTCCAATGCTTGATAAATATCTGGAGATGCTTAAAGAATTTAAAGACTTACCATATTATGAATTAGACTGGAGTGCTGAGGATCCAGGTCGAGTAGTAAAGCCAAAGATTGAGATTAAATTTACAAAGAGTCTTAATGAGGAGGCAAGAATGGTAGTTAATAGTTATAAGAATGGGAAGTATGATGTGCGAATTGATCCTGACACTAAAGAAATTATAGAGTCTAGAGAAGCAGTCTTATTCTTTAACTCAGTGGCTGGTATTTGTCAAGTGATTAGAACTAATAAACTTCACCTAGAGGATTGTAATATTATATGTGCAGATACTTCTAAGAATAAGGAGGCAGTTAAGAAAGCCTTAAATTCAGTTCTTAAGAAGGAGGCAGAAGAAAAAGGATTAACTCCAAAATATTTCACTAAGAATGATAAGGTGATTGGAAAAATTCCTGTGAAGGGAGAACCGCATAAGATGTTCACTTTCTGTACTCGAACTGTATATCTAGGAGCTGATTTCTATTCAACAAACGCTAGATCTTTTATATTCTCAGATGCTAATATAGATTGTCTGAGCGTAGATATTAGTATGGACTTAGAACAAATCCTAGGTAGACAGAGACTTTTAATCAACCCCTGGAAAGATTATGCTAAAGTATTTATTCGTACTCTTTCAAAGAAAAATACTAAAACTGAAGGGGAATTTAAAAAGAGGCTAAACACTAAGATCAAGAAGACAGAAAATCTTTTAGCTTCATATACAGAAGTTGATCCGAGTAGAAGAAAAGATTTAGCAGAAAACTATCTTACTGTTGCTAAGATGTGTCACTATAGAAATGATTATGTATCAGTAAGAGTTGAAAAAGATTGGGAGACTAAAAAAATTATTTCAATGACTCCAGAATTCAATGAGCTGATGATGATTTCTGACATGAGAGCCTTTGAAGTCCAGCAGGTAGATTACAAAGATCGATTTACAGTATTCTCAGCAGTTAATCAAAGCGGAATAGAAGGTGCTACCATCAAGTCATGTGAGCTAGTAGAAGAATTCAATCATTACGGAGATACTACATCAAGACTTAAGATGCTAGTTCAGATTAGTGAAGATAAGAGTCTGACTAGTAGTGACATTGGTGCCTTCTTAGAAATGATACCACCAAAATATAAAGATTATTACCTAATAGTTGGACCAGATATTATTAGGGCTTGCGGTTGTTTTGAATGTGAAGTTAAGAAAAGATGGAGAAAAGAAGTTGAGGGTGATGACTATAACGAACAAGTTATTTCCAGGATGGGAGATATGTTCAGGATTGGTCATAAGTATTCAAAATCTGGCATAAAAGAATCACTGAAAAAATTATATCAGGAGTTAGATTACAAGAAGACAGCTAAAGCCACTGATCTAGAAGTTATATATGTTACGAAAGCCATCAAACTACAGGAAGATGGTAAATGGGTAAATGGCTTTGAGATATTAGGTAAACGATAAACACCTTATATATATATGAAGAAAAAGAAAGTGATGAACGTTAAGACCTTGGCAGAAAAGGTACGGCGTGAAAACGAGTTAAAGGATTATGGGAGGATCTTAAGTCTTCGTCCTTCCATAGTTCACACTGATAAGACAAAATACAACCGGAAGACTAAACATCGTAATCAAGAGGAGGATGAAGCATGAACCTAGGACAGAAGATTGACCTGGATAATAACGACAGGAATAGGAAGATTTGGTTTATGTCTGATCTTCACTACAACCACAGGAATATACTTTGGATTAACCAGTCGACAAGAGGAGATAGGTTTAAGGATTTGGAAGAGATGAACCAATATATCCTGAGTGAGTTAAGGGCGAAAGTTAAGGAGGGGGATATTCTATTTGACCTTGGAGACCTGATATGGAAAGAAGGACCACCCGAGATTAAATTATTCAGCGAGGTTCTTCCCGTTAGATCTCACCGTGTATTAGGCAACCACGATGGAAGAAATCTAGAAGCATGGGGAAAATGTTGGTGTAGTATTTCTGATCTCCTTGACTTGATTGTGAAATACCAGGGAGAGGATATTCGGATTACTCTTTCCCATTACCCCTTACTAGACTGGAATCATAGATATCGTGGGTCTTGGAATATACACGGTCATTGTCACGGGAATCTCGACTTGCTGAATAATGAGAGCGGAGAGTTAAGGATGGATATAGGTTTTGATTCTGAGATTGCTTCGCGTGTTGGTTCTTTCCTGATACCTTTCGAGAGTATATTGGTTGAGATGAAGAAGCGAACAGGTGGGAAAGGATTTAGAGACTGGGCAAAAGAAAGGTTTAATTGACTATGATAGGTTTCATTAAATTTGGATTGGCGAAAAGTGGAGCATTATTTCCTATCTGTGAAGTTCTCCTCTTGATAGATCTTCTAATTCTTATTCTGCGCTTAGGAAATGTGTGGACTTGGATTTATAGGATATAATATTTTGTTGGTGATTGAATATTTAAAGCAAAGTTATGGAGAAAGAAGAGTATAAAAAGTTGAAGGTTGGGGATATTGTTTACCTATTCAAACTTGATATCTCCAGGAATGCTTATCGTGTTAATTTTGGAGTAGCAGCCGAACTTAAGATGATAGGAAAAGATGAATTTGAAGTCACTAAGCTCATCAATGGCAAACACTTCAAGATTGGCGAAACAGTAAAAATAGATGACCTAAGCTGGAGAAGTAAATTCAGATCTCTTAATCTCTGGAAAAAGTTGGAGGATGGTGTAGCGTCTTGGAATGCAGTTATCATAAATGCAGAAGACCTGTTAACCTCTACTTACGAAACTAGAAAGAAAGGACTAATAAAACGATTAATTCAGGTATGACAAAAGAAGAATATAATGGATTGAAACCTGGAGATCATGTTTGGGTTTCTAAGGTATCTTTCAGTGACCGTGGAACAATGACCTTAGGATTATTTGCGGAACTTGAGAAAGAGAAGGGAGGAGGCTTTTTGGTAGTGAAGGTAGAGAAAGGAACGACACTGAAAGAAGGTAGATCTGTTTGTGCTACTTATTGGAGTTCTCCTTTTGGATATTCAGACCTACACAAAACCAGGAAAGATGCTCTGGAGTCTTGGAACCGGAATATCTATAACACTATCGATCGCTTAACTTCTACCTACGAACAGACAATAAAGCGAATTAGGAAGAAGATAATTAGTGATGAAGTCTAATGTTATTTTAGAGGAGGAAGTGACATGATATTATGGTTGAAATTTATATGTCCGATTCTTATTCTGATTGCCTTATGGTTTTGGAATCATCGGAAAAGGTACCAGAAATTAGTAATGGAAAAGATGGTAGTCCCGCATTATGAGTTTGGGATGTTAGATGAGGGAACCAAAGAGAAGATTTCTGTACTCCCTGGCATTGGAACTGTGTTAGAAGGACTGGGGAATACGGTCAAAGTTTATCAGGTTGTCGAAGATGAAAAGGTTATTGCTGCTATCTTATTCTCCTGGCCTTCCTCTTTATGGCGTTTCAGGGAGGAGCGTGGAGAAACTGAAACTTTAGGCTCTTACTCTCATATATATTGGGTAGAAGTCTTAGAGTTACATCGAGGAAAGGGTCACTTAAGTCGGCTCCTGGATATGGTAATTTCAGACACTCACCGGATATCTGAAGGTATTACTATTGACATTGAGGACCCGGAGATTAAAGGACTATTTAGACGGAAGTTCGAATTTAAGGATATGGGAAATAATAAATTGGTATTGAGTTATGACAATTGGAGTTGATTTTGATAATACGATAGTTATAGATGAGTGGCCAGAAATAGGAGCCCTCATTCCCGGAGCCATAGAAACATTGAAAGAATTACAGGCGAGGGGTCATCGGATAATTCTTTACACACAGCGGACGGATGACTATTATTGTTATTGTCCGGAGTTGATAGAGTATGGGAAGAAACACGGGAAGAGTTTTAAAGATACGGTGAATTTATTGGAACCCGCTGTGAAACTCTTATCCGATAATGGAATCTCGCCTGATGCTATCAATTCAAATCCTTGGTGGGAAGCGGAGTGTCAGGATTATGGAAGGAAAGTTTATTTTGATGTCCTGATAGATGACCATAACGCAGGGATAACCAGGAAGACCGTTAAGAACAGTAAAGGAGAGTGGTGTGAAGTTGTAGATTGGGATGCTCTCCGGGAATGGTTAAAGAAAGAGGGAATATTATGAGCATCTGGAAAACGCTAAGACAAGAGAAGCCTAAAGATTATCACAACTTATTTATTCTCACTAGATCTAATAAGGTAATAAGAGGATTTTATTGCTCAGAAAATAAAAAATTTTATTACAGAGACGGTTGGGTTAAGCCAGTCGTATATAAGAGGTGGTGTTATGAAGAAGATCTTGTGGCTAACATCTTGGAAGAAATTAAAAAGGATAAGCATTAAAACTTATCCTTCTTTTTCTTTTCTCTTCCTAATGGTCCGAGAGGTTGCCATCCGACTATTTTATCTCTTCCTTCAAACTCATTATCACCTTTCATTTCCCACAACATACTACAGAGATCATCATTCCACAATCTACAGATGGGATTACTATTGAATGGACATTTTTCACAACGAGTATTATCGGAAGGGATTAAGGTAAAAGATATTCGGCCTCTTTTGTTTGTCCACCTCATAGAAGCCTTTAATCTACCTCCACTCTCCCACCATATATCAACTTGTCTGGCCATAATTCTTTCAGTTCTTCCAGAGACCACCAACATTCAGGATCCTCGGCTTCTTGGAGATGTTTATTATAAGTTTCCTCGTCTATCCCATCATATGTAATATCCTTAGTCTCATAGTCTTCTCTCACTTTGGTCACTTTTCCATCTTTCACTTTCCATTCAGCATAAACCCAAAGAGGATCACCCTGTTCAACGAGATATGTAGTAAAGTCAAGGAAAGGCCAAGTTTCTGCTACCTTCTTCAGATCTTCTTCCAGCTCATCTTCATCAACTCCATATTTACCTCCCCATAATAGACCACCAACATCTCCTTCTGGGCTAATCCATCCATGAGGTCCGTTCACAGAGCAACAAGATATCCAATGGTTTAATAGGTGATGAAGACCAAGACATCCCCATTCTTTTGTTTTCCATTCATCATAAACTCGAATCTTATCTAGTATGCCATCTCCTTCTAACATATACCCATAGTCAAGGTCGCAGCAGGAATGATCTCTTTCGATAGCTTCAAAATCTGCTCTAACTCCTGATAACTTGTAGAGAAGACGATTAAATTTATGATTATTTCCATTCCACATTTTCTCATAAAATGCATCGGTTCTTCTTATAATCTCGATCGCATCTTCCTTACTAACCTTCTTTCCACTAACCACTATATATTCCATTCTTCAAACCAATCATAAAAAATAGTGGGATCAAAATTTAAGATTCTTTTATTCCAATAGTCTTTTAGTAAGATTTGTCCGGTACATATCTTTCTACCATCTCTTGTTTCAATCCACATACCATACAAAAGGGAATCAATCTCTCTAACCTCTAATTTTCCAAGATTGTCCAAAAATGCTGAAATTTCTTTAGAGCTTAAATCATATCCAAATTCTAAAGCTTCATAGCACTTCTTTCTTCGTTTATTAGATCCTTTTCTTCCTACCAGCATCCTTAAATTTTCTAGGTGGGATAATCATGTCAACCAGCAATTCTTTATCTGGCTTTTGGTACTTATTTTTCGGATTTTCTTTCTTCAATGTTGTTCTCATGAATAATCTCTTTAAGTTGACTTTCTTTCTCCCCTTAACTGTTGCAAAAGAATAAAACAAAGGACTCACCCGAAATGCAAAACTCCTTATTCCGTTCTCCCCTAAGTACTCATATATTTTTACCTTCACATTAATAAGGAAAATAAAGGAGCAAGAAATTTAATTCTGCTTCATAATTCTTTTGAAAATTTTATCTTGAATATAAAACTTCTTAACTTCATCTGGATTTGAGTATTTAATTCTAGGATTAACTCTAGAGAAATGAGTTCTAAGGATGAGTCGACTTAATTTTACTCTCTTATTACCCTTCACATTAATCTCAGATCCAAAAACCTTCATGATAAAAAATCTATATTGCCTATAGTGTCTATAATCTTTTCTTCTGTAAATCCAAACTATTACTTTCACCATTCAAGATTTTTATCATATCTGTATAGCCATATTCACCCGGACCTAACACAGAATAACCAAGCTTTTCATACCAGCCTATCAGATCTTTATTCCAGGACTCAACGCATAAACAAATTTCTTCCTCCCCAATTTCATCCTGCACTATTCTCTCTGCTTCCTTCACTAATTCCGTTCCTATTCCACGGTTTCGGTTTTCAGGAAGGACAGATAAACCAGACAATACAACACCTTCCTCCAAATCTTGACTCACTTTGATTATTCCACTTCCGTCATCACACACTATCACCCAAGTTTTACCCCAGATCCATTCATTCCGATGTACTATAAAACGTCTTTCATTTTTTCCCATAATGTCTTCGGATTTTTGCCTTTATTTGGTTTTCTCTTTGGCTTGACACTTAAAGGTCCATCCCCTGCAACCATTTTTATTTCAGAACCAATGTGGAGGGAATTGTAGTGATCTTTTATTTTCCAATCTCTGAAGCCTTTATAATCTCTAAATCTTTCTTCGGGAGGTAGGTGGATTGGTTTTTCTCCGGAGTATAAGTGTTGTTCATCGCCAAAGTAATCGTTCACACATATCAGCCATAATCCTGTTTCCTCTTCAGCTTCCACTATCTCAATCCTAACCGTTCCTTCTTCCGGTTTTAGGTCGATGCAATTAGGAATCCACATCTCATAGCCCATAGGAGTGTCTGGAGGGTAACCATATTTTCCATTCTCTTTCTTCACCGGTTTTAAAGGCTGATAATAAAATATCTCCAGAAGGGTCGCCAGTATTAGTAACCCATAATTTATCTTTGGCTATTCCCATAACTTTCAGTGTTTACGTTTCTCCAGTTCATCCTTCATAAAATTTGTAATGCCAATCTTAATATTATCTTGCTCATCGCTCCATTTTTCTAGCTCTTCCCAATATTCTAGAGTTGGGTCATCACATTCTAACATCCAAAGGTCGAAATAATGTTGAATCACTTTAATAGGGTATGATTTTCCTGCAGATGTTCTTTCTTGTAACATAACCATCTCACCTTTCGGAAGATTGGACCTAAGATACTCAACATCAATAGAGCATTCAATTTCTAAGTCAGGATCAAACCGAATTTCCCACCATCCTATATTCTGACTATCCTCTAAGCCAGTAATAGGATAAAATTCATTTCCTATCTTTACAATTACCTTAGCACTATTTTCTTCACTCTCCAACTTCCTTAATATATCGTCACTCCAAATTATCATCTCTTTATAACCACTTCGAAAAGATGTCCATAAATACTATAAACTCGTAACCTAACCCCGGCCGGAAATCCACACTTCTTTATATACCGCTTGAATTTCCTCCGCGTGATTGGTCCCTTTATCGTTTCCGTATTAGTATTCCATTCCCGACACTCTAACCAATGATGCCACTTTCCCGTTTCTTCACTATACATCCAGTCAGTATCCTCAACCTGAACATTCAACCTTAAGTTTCTTTGTCTAATACGCGGAAAAGAACCAAGCGGAAGAATCTTGAAGTGTGAGGAAGCGGCCGGTCTAACATAACTATCAAATTCTGAGTTTCTCGCTTTAATTTCTTCATAATCACTATATTGTTGTTTGAGTCTCCTCTGTATGAAATCGATTGGACAATACCTGATCAACCATACATCAAAGTAAGTAGGCGTATTCCATAAGACCAGCTCACCTTTTCCGTTCGGGTCTGGTTCCCAATCTTCTCCGAGTGCATCTTTGGCTTCTTGTACATGCTTAGGATCTTTATAATAATTCCGATATCTCTCCTTCTGTGCTTCAATTCTCTCCTTAAATTCGGCTTCTTCATATTCTGCCACCCAATCAATCGGAGCAAAGACATTACCAAAATCATCCGTTACCGTCCCTACACTTTTGGCCCAATCATACGCTGCCTTGTAATCTTCCCAACAAGTTACATAAGTCTTATCTATTCCTGCCATAGTCGTAAACTCCTATCTTTTTCTCCTACGTCGAACAATAACTCACTCATGATTCACGGTCTTGTTTTCTTGTTTGCGTCTCTCTTTACAAAACTTACAATTTCCTTTATGAGACATTAGACCAAAACTATAACCACTTCTTATTAAATACTCACAAGAATCGATCTCAATAACTCGAAATCCCTTGAACTTAGCTTCCATGATTGAATCTTGTTTGGCCTTCTCTTTCTTGGCTAGATAATCTCGATATCTTTGTTCCTCTGTTCGGCTTTCACATCCAAACATTAAAATAACCGCTAATATAATCAATATCTTTTTCATCATATATAAGGTTTTTGATTTAGAATTTTTACCATAAAGGGAAAAAAGGAGGGTTTAATTCCTCAGTTAGCTTTTTAAGTTAACAAGTCCAAAATAAGTAAATTTCATATTTACGTTAAGTTTGGCAAAAATATGAAAATTTTGTTATGATATGAGTGAAATAAGAAACTTAACTAGAAATGGAGAAACCTTTTATCCATTGACTTGTACCGAAGGCTTAGTTAATAGAGATGGTGATATTGTAGGTGAAATCAATGATATTTTTGATGTCTCCGAATATAATGCCTATGGTACTCCTCCTACTCTAGCTAAATATACATCTTTGTCCTTAGCTTTAGCTGCAGTACCTTCTAGTAAGCAAAAAGGAGGTATGACTATTAGATATGTACAGACTTCTGACAATAAGTATGTACAGTATAGGTTGATGTCAAACTCTTGGAGTAGCAATGTGGGAGATTGGCAAGGAGTTGATGATGTACCAGAAAAAGGTAGTAAAAACCTGATTGAAAGTGGTGCGGTGTTTGATGCTTTAACTACAATTATGTCTGATACGAAAGCTCAGTATGATCAGTATTCTCCTTATATCAGAAATGTCTATTTGATTCCTATTTCTAATTCTGGTGTAACCCTATTAAAAACATTAGAGAACAATAATACTAAAATTAAAATCACATATCTTGGCATAAATAGTTCCGCAATCTCTTCAACATCCGTATTTGGACTTCAATTTAAAATAGGTGATGATAACATCGCATTTTATATTAAAAATGTTCCAAATTTTTCTGAATCAAGAATTTTTGAACTTGGCAATGTTGGCTATCATAGTGGAGGACTTGAAACAATGTTTAAATGTTTTGTTGAATTTAATGAAATGGCAGATTTTACTCCAATGGTTTTATATAATCTGCCTTCTACCTATATTAAGGTATTAAGTTCAACACAATTATCATTTCTTGCATCTTACTACAAATTATTAAAAATAGATAATAGTCCATCTTCATATTCAAGTAATGTTGTTGCAGGAAATGGAATATTTGGAATGACAAATACAATATTTGCTCCTAATAAAGAACAGGAAGATAAATATTCACCTTATATAAAGAACATATTTTTAGTTCCTACTACTTCTGTAAAATTTAATTCTTTAAAACAAGAAAATGTAAATTTACGTTATCTAGGAGTAAGAAATACAAGTATTGGCGGTGAGTCTTCAATATTTGGTATATTAGTTGGAGATGCTGATGTCGTTGATTGTTGTGGATTTTATACAACTGATGTACCAGATTTATCTTTAGGAACTATTGTAGAATTAAAAAATAAAAGTTCAAATACTAATAATTGGGGCGATAATTTAAGATGTTTTGTAGAATTTAATAAAAATATTGACTTTACTACAACTACTGGAAATATTTCAATTGGTTTGCCATCAGTTATAGTTAAATGTTTTGATAATACTTTACACTCTTTAGTACAGACTTTATATAATCTTTTTGATTTTAAAATAGATGATACTCTTGTTCCATATTCAAACAATACTATTCAAAATAGTACTGTATATAATGCTATGTCAACAATCATTCCGCCAAATAAAGCTCAAGAGGATAAGTACTCTCCTTATATAAAAAATGTATTTATTATTCCTACTACATCTGCTAAATTTGATTATCTTAAAACATTAAAAAATAATAATACTTATATAAGATTAACTTATCTTGGTGTAAGAGAAAGAGCGTTAGGTGGTCCTTCATCAATATTTGGAATACAATTATTTTTAGGAGTAGATAATGTAGCTAGTTTTTATACAACTGAAATACCAAACTTATCTTTGGGAACGATAGTAGAATTACCAAAGACTGCTAATGCTACAGGAGAAATTAGTTCTGGTTATAGGGTTTTTGTAGAATTTAATCCTATGATAGATTTTAATACTCCGTCGGAATTAATTATTATTAGTCTTCCAGTAATTTATGTAAACAATTATAATAATACTATCTATTCTTTATTTTCAAATATAGCAAATTTAAATCAGTTAAAATTACGTTATATTGTTGTAGATAAAAATGGTAGTGGTGACTTCACAACATTGACTGCTGCTACTGATTATGCAAGTGATGGTGCAATCATAAAAGTTATGCCTGGAATCTATGACAATGAAGTAATTGTAGGCGGTAAGACGAAAACATTATTCATTATCGGAGATGATCGTGATAAATGCGTAATTAAAAACTCTTATGGTAATTATGCAAACGCTGTCATTCATATTGCATCTGGATTACTGAGAAACCTTACTGTTATTCAGGAGGCAACTTCTGCATCTGATGTTGGTGCTTATGCAGTTCATGCAGATATGAATCCTATGTATAATAGCACGCTTAGGATTGAGAATTGTACGCTAAGAAACCACCTTAGAAATGTAGGTGCATTAGGTGCCGGTCTTAGAGGTGGTGGTGTTCTTACAATACAGAATAGTACTCTTGAGAATGTAACAGGTGGACGGGCATTATATTGTCACGACAACAATGGACCTGAATATAATGGTTTACAAATACTAAGGATAGTAGATTCAATTATAAAAACTGTACCAACAGATAATTTGTATGCTATTACCATACAAGGTCAAGGAAAAAATGGTGAAAGAACTTTCGAAGATAGTCAGTATTATCTTGAATTTGTACGCAACAGAATTGTTGGTGGTGCAAATTTTGTCAACTGGTATCCTGATGATGTAACCATTACTGATGACGATTTCCAAGGGGTTATGAATCTCAGACTTTCATCAGTATCTTGGGGTAACAGTGATTCAGTGTTCAATGCTGAATAATTCACAGAGTTATTGTAATAACTCAATACAAAACTTTTGAGAATTAATAAAGGGAAAGGATAGATTTTAATTTCTATCCTTTCCTTTTTATTTTATGTACCTACTTATTACAATAACTATTTTCAATATATAATCAATATTTCGCAATTAAACCTGCCGTTAATTGGTCAGCCATTTTGACATGTCCTGCGGCATTTGGATGCAAGCCCTCATCATTGAAGAATGTACTTGTTGTTGCGAAGTTAATGCCACATGCTGGCATCTCAATGATATTCGCTCCTAATGCAAGTGCAATTTCCCTTATTTTATTATTGTATGAGTTTATTGATACGCCTGCCGAATTTATGCCGGGATAATGTAAATCAACATCTTGGTCTACACTTATCATCAATGGAGAACAGTAAATTTTTGCGTTTGGATACATTGACATACATTTCCATAGCAATAATGCGTAGGCAGTAGAGAAATTGTCAATTTGTCCATCCTCCGGGATTTCTGAATCTTGAGTCCAATTTCCAATAGGTACAAGATTCCTCCAATCGTTTATACCCATATAAATCCAGATAATATCAGGAGCAAAACCGTCTCTTGACAAATCCGTGACTCTTTTAGTAGAACATCCGGGATTTCCGTCTGTTGCCAAAGAATTACCAGAAACATTTGAACCGCTCCAAGAGCAATTGTTAAAGTTCAATCCTAATCTGTCACATACGATTTTCCAATAGCATTGGTCAACATTTGTGACCCCTGCACCTTGTGATGGATAATATGGAACATATCCAGAAGGTATGTATCCACTGTAAGTTGAAATTGAATCACCGACTATTGCAATATTCTTTCCCTCCAGTTTTTTTACAGAACTATACAAACCTTCATTTTTTAAAAATCCGGCAGAATATATTTCTACTTCAAATCCTGAGACATCATTCCAATATGTACTTGGCTTATACCACACTTTCGCCGAATAAGGAGAACTTCCTCCAAAATATGCAATAGCAGTATCGTTATTTCCATCAACAAATCCAATCCATTCGTTACTAGCAAGAATAAACGGACTGGAGAAACAAAGTGTAACAAGCCCAGTCTTATTTACTACAAATTGTTCTATGACAGATTTTGAAAAATCATTTGTCCTGATTCCAGTTCCTTTTAAGACGGTAAAAGTACCGGGTGATTTTATATTTACACAAACTCCTGTGATTAAACGTCCACGAATCTTTTGTTGGTATTTTTCCTCTAACCAATATCCGTTGACGCCAGAAATCAGAGAAACTGGAGTGGTTCCTGTGAAGTACGAAGACACCAACTTGACTGAATCATCTGTAACTTTCTTCTCGAAACCATCCAATGTTTCATATATACCATCTAAGTCCTTTTCTGATAAAAAGACAGAGTGTGAGTAAAATTCAACACAAAGATGTCCTCCTTCTTGCCATGAACTTGATGGTTTGTATTTAAACCATTGCTCATAAAGCAAATTTGAACTGCCAACAAGATATTTGAATATAGCCGTGTCGTTTGCACCATCACATATACCAACCCATTCATTGTCATTCAGATAGAGAGGAGTTGAAAACTCTAAATAAACAACACCAGTTTTGGTTATATTGAATTGTTCTACTGTTGATTTAGAAAAATCGTCTGTTCCAATTCCAGTTCCTTTTAAGACAGATAAAGTTCCAATCGTTGATATTTCAATAGCGATTCCTGTTATTTTCTTATTCCTTAGTCTTTTCTGAATGGATTCAACAAACCAAAAGCCATTAACTCCGGCAGATAAACTTGAATTGGTATTACCACCAAAATTTGTTGCAAGTAATTTAATATTGTTTTTACTTGTTATCTCTTCCTCTTTAGCATTAACCTGTTTGTTCCAATTCTCTGTATTAATATTAAAACTATTAGAAGTAAGAGTATACTGCACATAAGTGTTGTCAGAAGTCTGTACATAACGGATAGTCATACCACCTTTCTGCTTACTGGTAGGTACTGCAGCTAAAGCTAAGGACAAAGATGCATATTTAGCCAGAACAGGAGGAGTACCAGAAGCATTATATTCAGAGATATCGAATATGTCATTAACTAGCCCTAAAGGCTCACCATCTCTATTTAGGACAGCATCTGAACATGTTAATGGATAGAAGGTTTCCCCATTTCTAGTTAAGTTTCTTATTTCTGCCATAACCTTTTATTTTATATAGAACTAGACTCGTTAACTTAAAAAGCTAACTGAGGAATTAAACCCTCTTTTATTTCCCTCAGTGTGTTTTGTCTAAGGTGTGATTTTAGTGAAGGAGGAGAAATTGAAAAGGTTAATAACAAAAATTTATCATTTCTCCTTCTATTTCTTACACCTTGATTTCTTCACACACTGTTAACTACGCTTTGATAATTAACACAATGATTTAAACAGTGGGATAGATTAAAGTTGGAGAAAAACTTGCTTGTCTCGAGGTTGATTCCGAGTAAGCAAGGAAATATCAACTTTGAGGACTGAATTGTGTGAAAGAAAGCATGAAATGATCCAAATCTTCACTTTTCAGTTAAATTGACCCACTAAAACAGCAAAAAAATGTCACAATCCCTTATATAAGTACGGAATGTGTGTGGAGGTTGTTTGCATACTTTGTTGGTCCGAAAGCTAAGGTCAGTGTCGTTAGCAAAATCAAAAGTGTGGTCCTCTCTGCTAAAACCAAAAAGTCATGACAGCAGAAGAGGAGAGTAAGTTTAGGATTAGGGAAATTGGATCTCGGAAACTTGCTCTGATGATAATGGTGGTGTGAATATAAAATTCATAGAGTGCCTTCCGAGATCCTTTGAGCCCTTTTAGTTTATCTTTATATAAACGAAAAAAAAACGACATATGAAGAAGAAAATTATGCCGTTAAAGGGTGAATATGGAAATTAAAGTCTGGATCTCCCGCAGTTACTAAAATAAAAGTGGGGAGAAAAAACCAGGGTTTAATTCCAATGGTCATGATTTTAGAGATTATGACTTTATGTTAAAAATTTTGATTATGATATGAGTGAAATAAGAAACTTAACTAGAAACGGCGAAACTTTCTATCCACTATGTAGCTCTGAAGGATTGGTAAATAGAGATGGTAATGTGGTGGGTGAGATTAATGACATCTTTGATATCAGTGAGTATAATTCTAATACTAGTACTACACCTCCTACTCTAGCTACATATGCTTCCTTAGATTTAGCTCTTGCTGCTATTCCAACGACCAAAAGAAAAGGTGGAATGACTATCAGATATGTACAGAGTTCTGACAATGAGTATGTTCAATATAGGTTGATGTCAGAAACATTTAATACTACTGTGGTTAACTGGCAAGGAGTGGATGGTGAGCTTGTAGCTGGTAGTAGAAATCTTGTTGAAAGTGGTGCTGTATTTAAGGTTGACAAGAAAATAGAAGCCCTCATCAAGAATGACCCAGATAATACAGATCTTGATATATCCGATGAAGATGGGTATGTTATATCCAGATTTGTTGGTGGGCATGTAAAGACAAAGAATTTTGATTCATCAAAGGCCGTGTCAGTTGATGAGTTTGAAGAGGCGGCAAGTAAAACACCAAAAATATCAGACAGTATTCCTGAAGCAGACCTCGATGTAAAGGACGAGAATGGTAACGTGGTGATGATATTGCAGAACGGGCATGTAAAGACAAAGAATTTTGATTCATCAAAAATCTCCTTCCCCAAGAATAGAACACTGAGCAATGGCGTATTAGGTTTCAACAGATGTCCAAATATATGGAGTGAGGATTATGACTATCTTCTTGTGTTTGTCTATGGTCAGTCCTATACTATTGCAACTGATGGAAGGTATAAGCTGACGAATGACTTGGATGACAATATATATTGTTTGGGTAATCACTTCTATGTTCAGGATGGTAACAGCCTTGTTAAGCTGAAGAACACGTCAGAAGCAAATCAGGAGTATTGCCCTGACACCGCAATGGATATAATAGCCAAACTATGTAGGATGTATTCCTTCAAGACTCCTAAATTCATTATAGGAAACGTTGGTAGAGGAAGCAGAACTTGCCTTGAACTGATGAAGGAATCAAGCATTCAGTCTCTTTTGACACCAGCGGAATGGGAAACATTCTACAACCTTTCCACCTACGACAAAAAAGATCCAGATGAAGGACTAGATGTGACTGATGGCTGGTATAGAAAGGTAACGGCATATCTTGACAACCTGAACAGGTGGGCTACGGAAAATAACAAGAAGATCTTGTGTCCTTTCATTATTTACCTACAGGGAGAGTCAGATACCCACTCCCAGTTGGCTGACCATGGAAGCATCTCTTGCTCAGACGGAAACTATTCTGTGTATAAGGAAAGATTGAATGTGATGCTGTCAGACTTGAGGTCGGATATTATGGCGGCAACTGGTCAGACTGATGAACCCGCAGTTTTCTTAGACAATATCGGAAATAGTATATTCAAGGATACATTAAGCGGTATATCCCAAGTGCAGACTGATTTGCCAAGAGAAGTCGATGGTGTATATACTTGTGGCCCATACTATGCATATCCTTCCTATGGTCCCCATCCGACACCAGATGGAAGAAGATGGATAGCAGAGTGTATTGGAAGGCTCTTCTATAAGGTATTCTTAGGCTGTGAAAGAAGTGATATGTATGTCGATTCATATAAAATAGATGGTAATAGTGTTATTCTGGATGTAGTGAGTCCGACACCACCTTTGGTAATTGACAATTACACGTCAGAAAATCAGCCTAACTGCGGGTTTAAGGCATTTGACGGCAATATGACTGAGATTGCGATAGATTCAGTTTCTGTGTCCTGCTCTTCTGTTATTATCAACTTTGGCTCTCTGCCTGTCTCTGATTTCTATATCTCATACGGAAGCTCTGGGTATGGCAACATTAGGGATTCAGAGAGATGGAACTCAAAATATAAATACACCAGCAATGCTTTGGGTGACGAGGCACAGATAGCCCATTATCCAAAGGATAAGGATGGTAATGCCATAATCGGTGAATACTATCCGATGTGGAACTGGCTGCCTTTTGGATTTGTCTATATAGAGTTGTAATTAATAGATATAATTTAAAAATAAATCATTATGGGAAAAAGTTTAATTATCAAGGGGGCGGATTTTAGCAATTCTGCCTTGGCAAGAGTAGGTTACGTCTATTCTGAGACAGTAAGTCTTGTAAATAATCAGGATGTAACTATAAATTGTGATGTTGTGGCTGGCAAGACATACGCCATATACACTGATTCCAGACGTTATAGATTGGATCTTAGCATATCACAGGGAAATTCTGTTTTGGCTACATTCAAGACTTTTGATAATTCAAATGTCAAAGCAGACACATCTGGTACGATATTCACTGCAACAAGTGACGGAACAATTCAAGTCAAAGGAAACGGAAATGCCTCATGTGATTTTGTAATTAAGGAAGCATTCTTTGTTGCAGAAAAAGCTGCCGTAGTTCCAAGTTCAGCCGAAACAATAGCAGAACTTAAGGCTGGCTTCAAGTATTTCATAAACATACCTGAAATACAGTTAAAATCAGGAGTATCACCCATTCAGGCGTTTGCATTTATATCTATATATAATAGCACATTGTATTCTGTTATTCAGGATTCTACCAATTCTGGTGGATATTGTGTAAATGCTTCTGTAGATGGATTGTTGAAGGAAAATGGAGGTATAAATGTCGATCAGTGTGATAGCTATACCGTCAAGATATATGCGGTAGAAAAAGAATTCTAAGAATGTATTTATTGTAATAACTCAATACAAAACTTTTGAGAATTAATAAAGGGAAAGGATAGAGGTTAAAATCTATCCAATCCCTTTTATTTTATGTACCTACTTATTACAATAACTATGTGCTATTAACGAATTAATAATAGTTCATTTGTAAATACATCACCCATTATTTCTTGTCCGTAATCGCTTGGATGATTATCAACCTTCTCAATCTGGATTATAGATTTAGGAGTTGTGTTAATTTTACCCCAAAGGTCTATAATAGGTATATTCCACTCTTCTTTCAGTAATCCAAATGCAGTCTTACCTTCTGTATATCTAAACTCACTATCAAGTAAGAATACCATCCTTGCTTTCGGGTTTAATTGATACATCTTGTCCATAAGGAATAGAAGAGCACCAAGGAATGTTGTGCGATGGCCTCTGAAATATCCAGGGTCTGAAGCATCATAATTTGGGTCTTCCTCTGATGGAGCGTCGTTGTATTTCCAATTATCCTTGTCAAAGGCATTCCAGTCTGTTAATGCAAAATTGTTATTATTAGGAGCAACTGCGAAAACCCACAAATCAACATCAGCATTTGCAGCCGAGAAAACATTCTCAAATGTCTTATAGTATGAATTTACAGAACCTCCTGGAATCCATGTCGCTCCTGACGTTGGTACTGGTGTGCCGTCAATAGTAATATCTGTTTTGCCTGCTGCTCTTGCTGTTGCATAATCTGCGATAGACAAAGATGACGAACCATAAGACATGGGACTGAAAACACCATCCATCATTCTTCCATGTATAGCCAATCCTGGGACACAGGCAGGAACCACCTCTGCACCAAGATTATCAGCAGCAGTTTTGCCATAAGCATTATGAGCACCTGAACCAAAGGCAACTGATGTTCCTATAATACATATTTTCTTACCTCTCCACTGATTATTAATTGATGGAATGCTATTTTCAAAACTATGTAATTGAGTATAGGAATAGAAATATATGGCATTTTTTGATGGCATTTCATAAGTTATGCTAATATATTTTGCTCCAGCAGGCACTCTTAAATACGAATTTTGTCCACTTCCCGTTGAGAAAGTAGAAATTGCCTTATTATCTGATAATGAGGCAACAAAGCCACCACCATTGACACCTACCGAAACAGTTCTTAAATCGAAATGTTCTACTCCTTTGCAGTTGAAATACAATGTGCCATAATCATTACCAGAAGAATCTACCTTTGTTTTTGTTCCTTTGTCCCATAGATGGTTGGGGTCTTCTGACACAACATTGTCATAGGTGACAAGATTGAGTTTCAGATTTGATGTGTTAAGTTGAAGTTCATCAAACTGCTTCTTTAAATTTGCATTTATATATCCAAACAATCCGACTCCGTTTCCATTAATCTTATACAGAGTTGGTGTTTTGGATATATTACCAGAGAACACATAATCACCTTCTTCTAAATAGAACAATGGTGAACAGTTATGTGATATGTCATCATTTGCAGATTCCTCACTTACAATCGGTTTGTAACTATCAGTACTTAACTTGACAGAAACTAAGGCTATTTCATTGTTATACCCCCCAAGGTTGTCAAAGAAGTAATAACCACTATTCATGTGAATAGGCTCTGTATAACCATAGAAAGGTGCAACGCGTCCAGATAGAACACCCGTTTTCATTACATATTTCCCAGTATTAGCGAATGTAACAGCAACACTTGTCAGGTCAGACTCTTTTATTCCAAAGAATCTTAATGCGTTATATGCACCACCACTTGTTATCAGTTTGTCACTGTTTTCGATAGGCTGGTTTACGATATTTTGATAAATCCTTGATACGAACCCAGCAAGATTTTTTATCTGGTTGACCTTATACAATTTAGGATTGTGGCCAATATACCCGCTGAAAACATAAGTTCCATCTTTAACATAGAATATACAAGATGTATCGTATGCTATTGCTACTGTCGTTGGGTTCGTATCAATTATCTGTGGCACATAACTACTACCAACTTTCTTTGAAACAACAGCAATCTCGCCCATGAATCCATAAATAGACTCAAAGAAATAGACCCCTTCTGTTAATTGGACATCTTCAGAATAAGAGAACATATTCGAGCCATTTCTTTTTGTTCCATTTTTATCAATATAGTGACCTGTGTTATTGCTGAAATTCAATGTGACTTCTTCCAGATTAGAGTCACTGATACCAATCAGTCGAACATCATTCTCTTCTTGCCAATTTGTAACATCGAGGAATGGGTTCGGGTTTCCTGTTGTAGCAATACCAGTATATCTATATTGTACATACTTATTGTCAGAACTCTGTACATATCTGATTGTCATTCCTCCCTTTTGTTTGGCCTGAGGAACTGCGGCAAGAGCTAAAGACAGAGTTGAATATTTAGCCAAAGTAGGAGGAGTACCAGAGGCATTGTATTCGGAAATATCAAAAATATCATTTATAACGCCGACAACACTTCCATCCCTATTTACAAGACCTTCTGTACAAGCTAGGGGATAAAAAGTTTCGCCGTTTCTAGTTAAATTTCTTATTTCACTCATATCATAATCAAAATTTTTAACATAAAGTCATAATCTCTAAAATCATGACCATTGGAATTAAACCCTCCTTTATTTCCCCGGTCATTATTTCCTTATATTTGTAGATATGTTAGCATGGATATGGATTTATGAAGAAGGACGTATAAAAGTAAAATTTGATACTCTCTACTACTATCTTCATGTATTTTCGCCATATAAAAGTGATTTTCCAAGTAGTATGTTAAGGTGGAGAATTATAGAGAACACATGTAGTAGAATAGATAAGAACTTAGGACAATTGATAAAAACAGATTATAGGAATTTAGACATAGATGAAATATATAGAGTCATTTTTGTTGGAGCTCCTATATCGGAAAGAGAAGTAAGAGAACGTGAATATCTTAGTGTTAAACAGAGGGATTTGAGGGCTTCACTTTTTAGATATAATTATATGTTTGAATTAATAATAGAAAATTGTGTTGGAGTCTCCATATGGAAGAGATTACCTTGGAGGAATCAGCACAAAAAGAAAGATGCTGTCAAATGGATAAGAAGTGCTAAAATAATTCATGATGGTGTTATACGTTGTTATACTCGCACGCCTTACACTAATATTTTGATTCCTTTCTTTGATTTCTTATGGTACTTGAAAGAGGAGGGACAAGAAGATAAGGTAGTAGAGATAATAATAAGTATTTCACCTTTTTAATTCCTTATTTATATATGAAAAGTGGATTATGAAAAATTTACTGGAGTTTTATGAAGAATCAGTAAAGTTAGGACCTGATATACCAAACCATATTGAGATTGTGGAAGATTACTGCAATAAGGTGAAGAAATTTGAATCTATGCCAATCTTAAAGAACATCTACTCACGAACTCTTCCAGATATATCAAATTATTGTGGCTCAAGGTTAGATTATTTTGAGTCGATAAATGGGAATAAGGTGGTGATGTGTAAGGATTATATTGGCATCATTGACCTCTGGTTTCCCTCTGAGAGACCACTATTCGACTTAACCTCTCCCATCTTATCTGGTTGGTTAGTATCAGAAATAATATGTGCAGGAGGATTGACTGGAATAGAAGAAGTTATACAGTACCCCTCCCTCTTAGATCAAACTTTCGAAAACCTAAAGAAAACCTTAATCGGAACTACGGTATGGGGATTTTGGTTAGGAGATCAGAGAAGAGGAACCAGGAAGAGAGGAATAAAGATCAGGGAGTTGGAGATCAAGGAGGTTAATGATCCAAAGTATTATGGTATTTATCCTCTAGAAACTGTCCTTTATGATAAGCGAGAGAGGGTAGATCTGAGGTTTGAGATTAATGGAGATTATAAGGGTTGGAATTTTTATCTCTCCAAGGAATTATTAAAGACTAAGTTGGAGGAGTTAGAGATTTTATGGACCCGGGGATATGATGATCGAGTTAGGGGTTTTGATTTTGAGATTAAGAAGAAAACGAAAGAGCTTGAGAACCTTAAAGATGAGAGAAACAAATATGAAAATGGAATCGAAGAATTTAGAAAAAAGATACACGAGAAATTATGGAAAAGCTTTTAGATTTTGTTGATATTGCTTTAATCCCATCTGAAAAGAATGGTGGGGTTGGGAAGTATGATTTTGGAGTGGCTGATCTTGTAGATAAAACCAATAGTCTCCCAATCTTCACTTCGCCGATGGATTCGATAGTGAGTGAGCAAAATTGGAAGGTATGGGCAGATCAAGGTATAAGGCCAATTCTTCCACGTACTACTCCCCTAGAAATCCGGCTTGAAGGTTGTCAATACATTTTCGCCGCATTCTCCTTGAAAGAAGTAGCGGAAAATTTCTTATCACGAAGACCATCAGGGAGCGGACCTTTCAGAGTTTGTATAGATCCTGGAAATGGTCATGATACTAAGTTATTCGAGATTGGAAAGGCCTTAAAAGCAGCATACGGACCTGGCATAAATTTGATGGGTGGTAATATAGGAAATCCAAAAACCTACTCTGAATATTGTAAGACTGGTTTTGATTATGTTCGGGTAGGTATGACAGGAGGTTCTTTGGTAAATCATTCAGCTCATGGTTTTGCTTATCCTCAGGCTTCTCTCTTAATTGATACATTGGGAATAAAAAATACATCTCTTATGGGCTTGAAGCATACAAAGATAGTGTCAGATGGTGGTATTACAGGTCCAGTCGATATTCTGAAGGCTATAGCACTTGGAGCAGATTATGTCATGGTAGGTCGTGAATTTGCTAAACTTGTGGAGGCAGCTGGACAGATCATGAGAAAGAATGAAGATGGTGTGTTAGAGCCAATTGAGAAGAGTGAGATGGCTGCAAACCTGACTGAAGAAGAGTTGAGAATGTCTGGACTTGTTAGATTATATGCTGGAAATACGACCTACGAGATGCAAGCTAAGCGAGGAGGTTTTGAGGATATTCATGATTGGCTTGGAGCTCCTGGTATGAAAAGAAATATGTCAGATGCACGAGTCGACACAGTTAAGGTAGTGAGGACTCTGAAAACTTGGATGGAGGATATGTATCAAACTCTTAACTACGGCTTCACTATGTCTGGAGCTAAAGATTGGGAGACGTTCAAATCTAATGTGCGTTATGTCAGAGTCCAAATCTAAAACTGGCTCTGATCGTACTACGCGTAAAACCGGAAGTACTAAAATCTGGAAAGTTACCTCACCCGATTCCCCTGAGATATTTTGGGTAAGAGGAAGAACAAGGGCAGAAGTTAAAAAACATCTTCGCCATTTCTTCAGGTCGGACAGCTACTGGGAAGGAGAACCACAGGAAGATCTCGCCCATGATATTTTCAAGTCTTATTGTGAGAGCGGAAGCCTTATCGATTGTCCGGGTTTCAGAGTGGATGATAGCAGAGGGGATGTGTTGTACTCCTTAACAGATCCTTCGAAAGATTGGATTGATAGAGATGTTTCGGAAAGGGATAAGAAAAAGGAAGAAAAAGTTATACAGAATAGTTAGTCTATTAAGTAGTAGCAATGGAATTTATGAAACATATATTTGGAGAACTAGTGTGAATCCAAGGTTGAAGAAAGAAGTGACTGAGTTTTGTTGCACGATTCAGGAGTTTAAAGAATGAAAACACTAGAAAGAGGACCACGCAAGAGAGGGAAGAAATTGTACAGGTTTAAACAGCTCCTAAACTTCTATGGCCCTCCTTTCTTTATATGGCGAACTAGGATAGACGTGGAAGAAAGAAGAATCCTGAGTTTAGCCGGATTTCAGATTACAAACGTGCCAAAAGAAAAAGAAGACTTATGGATATCAAAATCAAAGGAGTAAGAAAGAGATGTCGAGTTTTATGGGAGGTTAAACCATTAAATCATTCAGGACCAATACTTAGATTTTGGAGGACAGGCAAATATAGTATAACTAGAGAAACAATGATAGCAGCAGGATTGGACGTGAATAGATATGGAGCTGAAACAAGACAACTTACTTTTTATAGGATTAGGAAGAAAACTTAATCCTATTTTTTTTTCAAGCGGGATCTAACACACAACGGAGACACAAACACTATAGAAGAAACGCAAAAAAAAAATACGGCCGTGAGAAAAATTGCGTTGAGGATTATAGTGTGAGAAGAAAAGGCTTGAAGAAAACACGAGAATTACCGTTATTATAATCCGTAAAATAACGTAAAATGTCTAGGATTTTACTTTTAACTTAACCTGCTCCACCAAAAGATCCTCGTGTGAAAACCAAGCCAGATTCATTTCCCGTTGTAATTTCCCCGCTTGTTTCCCTTATATACGTAACAATGTCAGAAGAAAACTATGAGAAATGAAAAGATTTGGAGTCGAGTGTTAGTAAATTTCAAAGATAATTTACGCTATTGTCGAGGAACGAGAAATTACGAAACGCAGAACGAAGAGGAGGCGAAGTCATGAGCAGAATCGCAGTGGATTTTGATGGTGTATGTGTTGTTGCCCTCCCTGAATCTGGCAAACCGATAGAAGCTGATACTGGTGCTGCTGAAGTTTTGGGAGATCTGGTTAAAGCGGGTCATTCTTTGATACTCTGGACTTGTAGAAATGATGACCCTGGAAATCCGTATAATTGGGTGGATGGGAAATTAAGAGAGGAAACAAGTCTAGGGGAAGCGGTGAGATGGTTTCAAGAACATGGAATACCGCTGGAAGGAATAAATGGATGGGAAGGAGAAGACCGGTTAATAGGAAAATCACGAAAATCATTGTTCGACTACCTAATTGATGATACTTCGGTGGGAACAAAATATAAGGTTGGTGAGGTGGAATATGTAAGCTATGAAACCGGCGAAATAAAGAGGACCCGAACATTCTGCATCGATTGGGAGTGGATGAGAAGTGAGTTACAAAATTTGGGACTATTGTAACGGAAGAAGAATTAGGCCTATTATGAACGGCGAGAACAAAATAAAAAGGATAACTATAATTGTTTATCCTTTATTTTATTTTTTAATTCTTCCAAAATTCTAGAATAATAATAATCTCCAGACTTAATATACTTATCAAGCCATTTTATTAACATTTCTTTTGATATTGAGAATGATTCTAGATACTCCTCCCAAAGATTTAGTTCTGGCTTCTTAGTTATTTTTCCCGTTGAGTTGTAAAGAAAGGAGTTCATAAAAATAATTTCAATCTTTCCACTCTTTCTCTTATTTCCAACTTTATTATTTGGTTTTATTCCAGATACTACCAATATATCCTGAAAGAAAAATTTAAATGTATAATAATTATCACTACTAATATTATAATAAATTTTCATAATCTTTCTTTACTTTCATTATCCAACCTATGTCATCCAAACTTGCCACTTGATCTAGACTTACTCTCCCGATCCACTTTACCAACTCTTTCTCTGTGATTTCAAAATAAGGGAGACCATCAAGCTTTATTCCTATCTCAAGCTCTACAAAACGAGGATGAAGAAATTTTGATCTTAAGCTTCCTCTCCTTTTATTCCCCGGCAAAAATTCTATCGACTTTATGACAAATTGATATGGAGGAACGGAGATAAGAAATAATATAATCTTAGATTCTTTATACTTCGTCGTCGTCCAAAATACTTTAATCATATTACAAATATAAGGAAATAATGACTGGGGAAATAAAGGAGGAAATGGTTGGTGGAAAGTAAATCCAATTAGTCTCACACGATCCAATAAACGATTTAACTTACAACGTCTTTTCACTCTCTTTGCAACACGTCTAGAATACCCTTTTGATAAGTTTGGGGAGAGAAATCAGAAGTTAATATGGGAGCAAAAGTTTGAAGTGGATGAAGAGAAGGTAAGAAAAAAATTTAGAGCAGCAGTTGAGAGTTAGACCCCGAAATATGACCGCAGGGAATATCGAGGAGGTCTTTTCTTTTTGTTCTCTCTTTTATCATAAAGGCTATAACAAAAGCTGTAACAGGTGCTTATGCTTTTTACGTTAACACTCGTCTTCGACAAAGCATAATGATGAGGTTAAGCCTTCCCATGGCCATTCCAAAGTTGTCCAGAAATTGCTCTCTGCGTTTACACTTCGCTCACAATTTTGGTCAGACTTTGTCAAACCCTTAACCTCTCTTCAATTTTTCGTTTCACTCCTAATTGAAGAAAACCCTAATTCCTTTTATTCAATTTTTTAAAAACTGCCTTGATCTTGAAAAAGCTATGATCTATCCACACAAGGGCTTTACGCCATCTTGTGTATTCTCTTATAGCTTTGGTCTTATGAAAGGCAGAATCATAGAACAACCAGAAAAAATATTATGTGCCACCCAAAGTATGTTTTCTCGCCGAAGGCATGGTCTCTATACTTTGCCCACCCACATAATAAAAATATCTGGTTGTAATTTTCTTATTTCTTATTTTAAACACTCTTATAGCCGCAATTTCGATTCTAGAAGTAAATTAAGAAAACTCTCTTATAAAACCTTAAAATCCTAATATGTGTAAAGAAGATTGGCTCTTAATGGCCAAAAGAGTAAGAGAGCTGTACAGTTAAAATCTGCGCAGCGGATTTTGTGAGAGACTGTGCTGTTAAGCCTGGCTCTCATCGTTTCAAGACAATAATAAATTAATATGAATAAAATGAAAATTATAGTACCAGAACATGTAGAATATATTGGAAGAGACTGGTATGGAAAAGAAGATGAATATAGGTTAGAGGATTATCCTTTTCCACATATTATCAATAAAGTTCTTACTGGGTGTGGTTATACAGAGTATTGTCTTATGAATGATCAAGACCTAGTTCTGATATCTCCAAGAAAATTTCTCTTAGAGAATAAAATAGATCAGCATGAAAATGATCCTAATATTTACTATGCTGAAAACAAGACAGAAGTGATAACTAACTATGAAAAAGATATAAACCAAGAAGATAAATCTGGACTTAATAAAAAGTTTAACACTGAAATTCTTCGAGAGAAAAAGAGAGAATCTATCGAAGAACTTAAGTTTAGAGTAGTTGAGCATGTTACAAAGTGTAGAATTGCTTATCACAAACCTGTCAAGATTCTTGTTACCTATGATTCTTTTAGACATGTTAAAGAAGCCCTTGGAGATCAGATTAAGAATTTTCAGATCGTAGTAGATGAATTTCAGAGTATTTTTATTGATGCTAGATTTAAATCTGACGCTGAATTAGAGCTTGTTAACAGCCTTAGGGATCTTCAGAGAGTATGTTTTGTTAGTGCTACTCCTATGTTAGATAAGTACTTGGAGATGTTGGATGAATTTAAGGATCTTCCTTACTATGAGTTTGATTGGAAGACAAAAAATTCTGGTCGAGTAGTAAAGCCTAAATTAGAAATAAAGTTTACTACAAAATCTCTGAATTTCTGTATTTCAAAGATTATTCAAGACTATCTAGCAGGGAACTTTGAGACAAAATTGAAAAAAGATGATTCTGGCGTAATGCAAAAATTTAAATCAGAAGAGGCAGTATTTTTCTTGAACTCAGTGAAAGGTATTTGTAGAGCTATTACTACTAATATGCTTTCAATAGATCAATGTAATATTTTATGTGCTCAGACGGATGACAATAATAAATTGGTTAGAGAGGCTTTCAATACTGTAATCAAAAAGAGGGCAGAGCAGATTGGAATCAAAAATCCGGAGTTATTAGAAGGTTTAGTTATAGGTCATATACCAAAAGAGGGCCAACCGCATAAAATGTTTACTTTTTGTACTAGGACGGTTTATCTTGGAGCAGACTTTTATTCTAAATGTGCTAGTACATACATATTTTCAGATTCCAATATTGAATGTCTTTCAGTAGATATTTCGATGGATCTTGAGCAAATACTTGGCAGACAAAGATTGAAAGAAAATCTTTGGAAAAATTGTGCTACTATGTATGTTAAATGTACTAGGATTGGTTTAAAAACTACTTGGGAAGAATTTAAGTCTAGACTAGATGAAAAGGAAAGAAAAACCATTTCTTTGTTAAATTCATATGTTACATCAGAAGGAAAGCATGATTTAGCAGAGGCATATCAGAAGTTAGCTAAGACATTTCACTATAAGGATAATTATGTGGCAGTAAATGTTCATGCCGGTAAAGATATAGTTCCCGTTTTCAATCGTCTAATGCAAGTCTCAGAAATTAGAGCTTTTGAAATTCAACAAACAGATTATGCAGATCGATTTACTGTTATAGGATCTATGCACGAGAAGAGTTTAGTTGGAGAGATTAGAAATGATATAATGGGGTTAGCAAAGGAATTTACCAATATAACTGATATGGTAAAGAGGTTAATGTTTATTGTAAGTCTTGGAGAGGGCGAAAAGAAATTGACAGATGATGAATTAAAAGTTTTCTTCAATTTAATTCCGGATAAATATAGAGAATATTATGATCTTTTAGGATTTGAAGGAATAAAAGCTTGTAAATATCAAGAGACATATATTAAACGTAGAATGGAGGGACTTTATGGAAATAGTAAGAAGGGAGATCAGTTGAGAGAAGAAATATATCGTCTATTTCAGGTTGGTTATAAATATTCCAAGTCTGATATTAAGACCACTTTGAAAAATGTTTATGAAAGAATTGGATATCAGAAGACAGCAAAAGCCAGTGACCTTGAAGAATATTATGTGATTAAAGACACTAAATTACAGGATTCTACAGGTAAATGGGTTAATGGATTTGAAATACAAGGAAAGAAGGGGATGGCTTAATGCTGTCCTCTCCTTTTCAATCCCTTATTCCTTATATATGATGAGTGTAAGTAAATTTAAAATAAAATTTACGGTATTGTACGACGAAGGAGTAAATTTTGAAAGGAAATACGCAGTATGAGAATAACAGATAAGAGAGTATATTTTTGGGCTGGACCGTTAGGAAATTGGAGCCGAGTGAAGGGAGGTATATTTGTTCCGGCCGAATTAAGTTTTACTAATCAGGTATTCAAACTCCCTACCTCCGAGCACGTCTTTATGTACCTTAAGGCTAGATTCTTTGGTGATGAGGAAATGATTATAAGAATTATTGCTACATCCGACCCAAAAGAAGCAAAGAAGTGGGGAAGGCAGGTAAAAGGATTTGATGAATTTCTATGGGTAGGAATTAGAGAGGAAACTATGTGGACTGCCCTAACCTTAAGATACCAATATGACGAAAGATTTAGAGATTACCTGGCGAAGGAAGAATTTGTAAGTAAGCATTTTGTAGAGGCCAATCCATATGATAAAGTTTGGAGTTGTGGTTACTTAGAAGATGACCCGAGAATAGATTTGCCGGAGGAGACATGGCCAGGATTGAATTTGTTAGGGAAGTTGTTAGATAAGTTAAGAGATCAAAATGTTAAACCGTAATCCTGAGCACGTTTTCATAGAGTCGATTATATATTGCCCTTCTCAGATTTACTATTACTTTACGGATGAAGAGGATCAGGGGTGGGTTCTTTATGTTCGTCAGCGGAGAGGGCCATTAACTTGTGAATTAGTTAGAGTAGGAAAAGACGGAGAGTGGGATAGTTGGGAAAAGTGGAATAAGGTTGTGTTATCTAGGGAATATGACATTAACGGGAAACAGAGTCAAGGGGAAGAGGAATCCGAAATTATGGCTGTTGAGAAGGAGATGTTATTGTTTCTTCGTCAGCGTTTTCCCAAGGTTATATTTCCTGACCATCCTGAGCGAAAAAATGAAGAGTAGGTTTTATGCCTATTCTTTTTTTAATGGTATGATTTGATTTATACTTGTTACTCCTAGTCTATCTTTCAGTTCTGGGTATTCGACGAGAAGATGATTGCAAAATTGTCCAAAGTTATCGTATTTACGGAGTGGGCTTTTCATCATTCCACATTTATAATACAGTTGACATTTTTGGGGAGTGCATGAAAGGGAGTGGTGGTTTGTTTTTTCTACTTTCAACCATATTTTTCTTCTTTTTGTTGCTTTCAGTTTTATTCTTACAATTTTCTTATCGATCCATTTTACCTCTAATATTTTCTCGCTTACATTCCTTTCAGTCATATTTTCCTCGTGATTTTTCCTCAACAATTACTCGCTCATCCGTTTGTTTCCACTCATTAATAAGTCTTTCCCCGTACTTCGTGTTTCCCCGTGTGTTTTCTTGCAAGTTTTATTTTCTTGGTTGGATTTTCAGAGAGGATTTTTAGACGGCCGTAATTTTCCCTCTCTTATCTTCAACCAATTTTTTTTTACAGCATAGTCATCACACAATATTTTTACGGCCAAAGTTATTGATAAAGGCAATAACGATAAATCTATTGTGTTTCTTTATGCTGTTTTATGTCTCTTGCAATGAATAAAACACGGGACTTTTAACATCACAAATATTAAAACAAAAAGAACTAAGGATTTTTCTTCCCTAGTTCCTTTCCGTGCTAAGATCATAAATCCTAGCCTACATACCTCCGAACAATTTATCTATCAGTATTTTAGTTCTTTTGATGGTCCAATTGCTGGGTGACTCTAGTATAGTTTCTCCTTGTCTCATTCGGAAAACGAGTTTAGCAAAAGCCTTCTCTGTTTTCTCGTCACGATTAGTTTCCACTTCATATACATTGTCATCCTCACTAATCTCGGACGCCACCTTAAACTTCAATTCTGGATAAGTTTCTTGTAGTTCGTCGATATTCATGTGTAGGCGAATAAAGATAATCTCGGTAATTTTGTCTCCCGTATAAGTCTGGCCAAAATCTTTCACCAGTACTTCGGATCCAATTGTTATACCTCCAAAATCAATCTCTCGGAATATACCTTTCCATTGTTTCCCTACCTCCATGATCAGGTCTTTAATTTCTCTAGTCCCGATCTCAACATATCTCGTCTTTTTTATGATTGCGGAGATATCGGAGAAGTTATACCATACTCCTCTTTCTGCTCCTTTCAGTGTAGCGGCGATTAAGGATTTATACCATTTCGTCTTACTTCCTTCATAAATTGTTGACGGTGCGGATCCAGTCTCCTTGAATTCGCTTTTTCCTACTACCGGAGATGCCTTGATAATTCTTGGTCTCTCTGTGATAGGTTTAGGTTTCGGCATTTCTGCTTCTACCTTTGGTTTTTCGTCAATCTTTTCAGTTGACTTATCCTCTGCCTTAGGTTCTGGCTTTGGTTCCTCAGTGTCAGTTTTTTTCGGTTCATCATCTGTTTTTATAACTGACATTTTTGCGATAATCTCTTGAACTTTCTTCTTCAGGTCTTCATCTTCCATCAGAGAGAACGTTCCTTTGACTTTATCATCTAGTGTTCTCGATTCTACTTCGCATTTGTAATGGTTATCCTTCTTGTCTATTCGTATCACATCTTTTTTCATGTCCAGATACTCTTGGCAAAAACGATTTACTTCCAGATAAGCGGTATAAGGTTTCCCCTCTATGCTTCTCTGATATTTCCACCCAAATTTTTCTCGAATCTCATTAAAGGCTTTTGATTCAGCCTTTCCTTCACCTTTCCTTAATAATGACAGGAGAATAGCACTTTTTGCCATAGTCTCGCAATCAGGAAAGATATGCTTTTTTGTAGATCTTTTTACTTTCTTCTCCTCTTCCAAACGTCTTAGTTCATCCATTTCTGCAGGAGTTGGGATAAAGTACTTCGGATTTTCTTTCTTCAGTTCCTCCTTTATCTCCGGAATTTTACCTGTTCTAGCATATCCTACTAGCTGTTCGGGTTTATACTCCGGTTTAAGCATGTAAAAACGATCTTTGCCATTGATCCTTGTTGTTACTAGATCTCCGACTCTCTTTTCGAAGCATTTAATGAGCAGTCCAAAACTTTTCTCATTAGTTTCATACTTCTTTCTTCCTTTCAATCCTTCAACGCTGTTCACTGCTTTTACTAAGTCGACTGGTGTTATTTCCTTACCCCAGTCCAGACTCTTAATCACAGCCACATAATTGACTTTCTCCGGATTAAAAGCTTCCTTCATTTCTTTTCTTTTGTCCATTTCTTTTGTTCTTTTTTGTTCTTAAATTATAATACTCTATGCCTCTTTATCACCAAGGTACAAGATCTCGGTAATTCTGGGAGGCTTGAATACTCAAAGAGATTTAGTTCTAGGCCTTCAACTCGGATAGAATAAACTACATCTCCGCGATCAGCCTTAAACTTTTCGATCTGCTCCCACCTAACTCCATTTTTCAACAGTGTATTATTTAGGGCGCCATTCTTAATTGAACTGAAGAGATGTTTTTCTTTCTTCAGCTCTTCCATCGACACAGTTTCAGATTCAGTCTTATACCGATTTAACTGCGGCAAGACCATCGACTCTATAAACTTAGTCGTCACATAAACTCTTCGTTCCATTATTCTTTTTATTTTGTCATTGATTTTTTGCCAAGTTGATAATAAGAGTTTTCAATTTCTCTTCCCAACCTGCGATTCTCTTTCTCAGTAGCACGAATCTGACCTCGAAGATCAGCATTCTCGCCTTTCAGTGATTGGTTCTCTTTTTCTAAGTTTCCCAATTTTTCGTTCGCTTTGAGTAGATAATATCCTTCTGCCATCATACCAACTAAGGAAATTAAACCTACTCCAACTGTCATGCGATTTTCTTTAACCCATGACCAAAATGTTCTTTTCTTCTTTTGTTCTTCCATATTTGTTAAACTTATATTTCATTGTTTTGAAAATAATTCTTCAGGGTCCACAGGTCGTAAGCTTTAGTTACAGTTAGGGGCCCGCTGTTTCGACTTTTTCGTCTCATCAGGTTATGTCTTCCTTTTTCATTTTAATAATGAAAATAACGGATCATAACTACAGCGTGAATAATAAGAGGGCAATGTTTTTTACACACACCCTCTTATTTTCATTTCTTGTCCAGACCATAGAGTATCTTCAGGAACTCTTTGATCTCTTCCCAGTTTCTTGTCAATACTTGTGCTGTCCATGCGAAAAACACGACAGTACTAAATTTCTTAATCTCGGGACCAAAGTAATTATCGATCCCCGCTACCAATGCTGTAAATACTATCAGCAAAGACGTATAATAAATTATTTTTCTCATAATAATTTTTAATTATTGTTTCCCTCGTGATTTATTTCATACAATCACTCGTTCACGTTGTTATTAAATGTTTCTGTCTTGAAAAAAGGTACCTCTGCTTTGGAAGTACCTGTGTTTGTTTATTCTTCGTCTGGCCAAATATAACTTGCCACACTTGTAATACCATCCACTACTAAAGCCGTTATTACAATCGTTCTAAGTGGATGAACAGCTAAGGATTTGAAATACTCACTCCAAAATCCTACTTTTGTTTTCTTTTCTTCCATTGTTCTTCTTTTTATTTGATTGCCCATACTCCCTGCAATAAAGCTAAGAGGGGAGCAAAAGCAATAGTTAATACTAGAGCTACAACCTTAATGATTGCAGACTCATCATTACTCTCTTTAAATGTCTTAATTGCTGACCAGGAAATGCTTAAAAGTGCTATTCCCCAAATCAACATAATCGTTGTTTCGTTCATTGTTGTTTTGCGTTCCTCCTTTAGTGGGGAACTCTGTCTTGAAAAAGTGTCAACAAATCTCGGTCAACACTCTTTAAAATGTTTTCAGTCCCTTAGAGAAGACTCTATTCCAATTACAACCCAATCTATCACCGTAAATATTAATAATAGCGGTGATAATGCAAGTCGGAGAGTAGATACCCAAACTGGAATACCCTCCTCGAAAATTTTCTTCTTTATTAATAGTGCAGAAATTGTCCACACTAACATTAACGTCAAGATTGTATTTATTGTATTCATAGTCCTAACTCTCTAAGTTCTCGTTTATCATGTTCAATCAGTTCAAGCACTTTACCAGCACTCCTAACTGCATACGTGAGGGTCTTCGAATCCCTCTCGTTCCGAATTTCTTTTTGACCTATAATATCTATGGCCTCTTTATGGAATCCTAAGATAAACTCATGAAATTGTTTTCTTGATTCCACGCGTTTCTTTTGTTCTTCTATGTTCATTGTTGTTAATTTTTAAAATGTCAAAAGTTTAAAATGTCAAATTACCTCCGGCCTCTCTCCTTCGGATTTCTTGTGACTCTCTAATATACTTCTCATTCAGTGCTCTTCGCCTTACTAGTTCTTCATATACTAGGGGAAATTCTGTACAATCTCCCAAAGAATCACCACACCTAGATTCGGAGAAATTAATACAGTAATCTCTCTTTCCCTAGTTCGTCCATTGATATCTTCGGACTACCTGTGTTTTACAAGTCACTATAGTCTAGACTTTTCATCTAAACATCAACTTGTAAGGTCAGAACTTTTTCAGCTCTAACATTGTTTCTTTAATTTTGTTTATTTTTCTAAGACACTAACTTCCTCTTTATTTGTTATAATTAGTTAGTGTCCTTTGTCTTGAATACATTTTAAATTTTCATCAGCGTAACCACATTTCAATTATGTTGAAATTTCCCTACTGACGTTTTCCGCTCTAGCCTATGATCTCTCCGTGTATGTTCGTTTAAGGTTTATCCTCGGTTACAACACTTCAATTTTAAGAGGTCCTCACGTTTACAGGGCTTAACAACTACCCCTTCACTCCAGTTTGACATCTGAAGTCCTCTGATCCTGATTCATTTTTAATTCGCTTAGACGAATCTCCCGGTCGCTACTTCCGAAAGTACTCATCATACAATATCCAAATCAGCACCTCCTCAATACTGTATGACAAAGCCGAACTCTGTGATTCGACGCGCTTTAAAAATCAAAAACTCCCTAAGAATTTTTCATCTTAAGGAGCTTATAATCAAGATTTATTCTCTTGATTTTATCTCATATATAAGGATTTGAGGCGATTTCAGACGGATAAAAAAAATTACCGGAAAGCAGAAGGAAGAGGTTCAATAAAAAGATCGACAATTCCTTTTTCACCGGTTTCATCCTGCCAGAATTTAGCCACACCCATAATTTTAAGCCTACTGACATAATTATCTTTTCGAAGATAATGATTTCCAGATATTACTAGTCTTCTCATCTCTTTTCGACTAACCTCTCCTCCCCATTTCGTTCCTTCCTTCCTAGCTTTTCCTATCATCCCTACTATCTTGTCCAGCCTTTTATCCCAAACATCAAATGGGAGGATATAGCGTTTCATCTAGGTATATAACATCTAGAGTCTTAATAAATCTTTCATCCAATCCTTTCATTTCCAGTAAACTTTCCAATACAGTTTTTGTTGAACTAGGATCAGTATAATAAACGTTATTGTAATTATAGTCTAGACAAGAAGAGTAGTAAAAACATTCATTTGGTATTCTTATTGTTTCTCCAGAAGTACTATTACATCTTTCAAAGCCCGGATATACTTCAACAATTCTAAACCAATCTGATGATATCTCCAGTTCTTTAATTTTTGGTATTAAGAGATCTATTTTATAAATCTTATCTCCTTTCTTAAGATCACAAAATCGTTTCATATAAATTTAATCCTCAAAGCTATAGTCTCTCCTTCTGAATTTTGAGATGCGTAAAGATTATAACCACCATCACCTAATCCACTAGTACTTATCACACACTTACCGTCTATCATAGCTCCATCCCCTTCTCCGGTTTTAGTAGCTTCATATAAACGATCTGCCCAATTTTTATCTAATTCTTCCTTATGATGCTCAAAGTAGTAGTCAGAATCAAAGAATCCAGCTTTAGCACTATCCACACCAATTTCAACATCTTTTACAAGCAGAGTAGGGAATTCATCTTGGTAATCTTCATGAGTTATCCAAAGGTCAGTTACTCTAGTTCCCCAATCTTTCCCAGTGTTTTTCTTGTACATAAAGCCAATCCATTTTCCTGACTTTATACCTTCAATAGCAGCTTGACACCAAATCCCAGGAAAATAGATAGGGTCAGAAACGAATACAATATCCTTCAGTTCTATTTCTCCTAATCTATGTTTTATTTTCTTTTTTGTCGTACTCATAATATTTTTAGTTCTTTTTTATTGTAGAGAAGATCATCATATTTTTTTATCATGTCTTCTATTTTATCTATTTTGGTTTTCATTATAGATATTTCACCAATCTTCTGTTCTTTCCAGGCCTCATATATTTGAACATATCTATCATACAGGTCCTTTTTATTTATAACAAGATTTTCTGTACTGGTATTATAAAATTCATCCTCTTTTATGACATATCCGGAAGGAGGAATACTATAACCATTAACACGATCATATAATAGATAAAGATACTTCTCATCCTCATTTTCAACTAGTATAGGATCATTTAGTAGATGTATTTTACCAGCATATACCCCAAAAGATTCCGACCTTAAAATCTCATACAGTATATCGCCCTTCTTAAGATCTTTGAACTTTTTTATCATAATCCGTTTTATTATCTCGATTCTTTCCAATATGATATCCGTTGCAGAATAAACACTTGTAATAAGAGAAATGAGTGTTGTGCTTCTCTCCCATTTTTTCGGCAGACTTACGAGCAGTTTCTACAGTATTATAAGTTACTTTTGGTTTCCCCGTATGCTGATTAATATGAGAGTTTATAGAAAAGGCACCCCAAGCATTCCTAGTTATAAAGAAGTTTCTAAACCAGACTTTCCGTTTAATCTGATCTAGAAACCAAATCTTAAAATTTCTAAACTTTATTTTCATTTTCTTACTCTATACAATATCCCTCCTATACATGCCGCCACAAACATCATACATATTAGGAGAGTCATAAGAATATAATGAATTGGAATGAGAAGTGGATTTCTTGGTATTCCGCCCTCGTCCATGTGCCAATCTTTAAACCTTGACCAATCCATAATCTTTCTTTAACTCGGAAAATATATTTTTAGCATCCTCCAAAGAACTAATCTTTCCGTCAGTATATCCTTCTATATCTTTCCACCATTCGAATTCCTTTAAAAACTCCTTATTAACATCTCCTTCAAGAAACCATTCAAGTTCATTGACAACTCCCTCAAATGCTTCTTTATGTAGGAGAATATATCTGGCACATTCTTTAAAGGATTCATATTGTAGTTCCCCGGGTTTGCTTAAATTATCAAACCAAAATAAATATTCAATCCCACTACGACTACATAATGGATGCTCTTCTATCTTTTTGAGGAGGTCTGGATTTTCTGTTTTAAGCCACTTCAAGAAATCCGGAATAAACTTCTTACCATCCGAATCTTCAAATCCAAATCTATCACCTACCGATTCATCATCCATCATAGCCGGTAGTTCAATTAGATACATAAGTCTCTTTATTTGTTCTTCAGTTGGTTTCATACTATTACATCACAAATTTCTTTAAACTCTTCCACAGTTTCTTCATCTTCAAACTCAAACACAGATTCCATAAGTTCACAAAATCCATAAAGGTCTGCTAGGTCATAAAGCCAACCTGGAGTGCTGTCGGGAATAATCCACCTACCTCCATCATTATAGCAATCGGAGAGGTCAGCAATATCAACAACTATCCCCATCTCCCCAAATTCTTCTGGGGCATCAGGTTCTCTGCTAAAGTAAATTTTTCTATCGCCCTTAATTTCTAGCGCCTTCTGTTTTCTTTCTTCTTTTGTCATGATCTTAATAATTCAGGTTTACAATCAAAGTTTTCACACTCCTTTGCCTTCTTTGAATAATCCTGGTAGTTTATATCTTCGCCTGTTACTTTACATTTTCCAGCAAACCAATGAAGACCATAACCACAAAACTTAGTACAGTAATGACAAGATTTCGCTTCCTCATAGTCTTTTAGTATCTCTCCATTCGTTCCGTGGCCTATACAGATCTTCACTTTATCCAATACTTAACACACTCTGCCAGAACTTTACCATCAACTCTCCCTAATTCTTTCTTCAGTTTTCCTATCGTCGGTCCCATTATTTTAGCCTCAATACCTTCTGGATATAGCTCCCTCAGTTTGGCCATAATCTCATCTTTACCAACTTCTTTAGGGAGCCAGCCAAGAAGAATATCAAACTCAAATTTCTCTTTCTTAAACTCTTCTGAATTTTTCTCCAAAAGGGTTAAATTTTCTTTATGTGATTTAGCCAACTTTTCGAAAATTCCTTCCTGTATATCGGCCGGAATAAGCTCAATTCGTTCATCCATATTTTGATCAATTACTCTAACTTCTACTTCAACACCGTCTTTTTTAGCTTTTTCAATATGTGAGGTTAGGGTTCCGGTTTTCAGGAGTTGGTCAGTCATTTCATTATTCTTCACTACCTCCTCCATGAAAAGTGACTTAATGATCTTGAAGAATCCAGCTTTCCATTCCAACTCCTTAAGTTTTTGGTCATCCTCATCTAATATTACATCGATTAAAATTCCACGAGCCCTCATTTCAGATTGTTTCTTACGCTCAAATTCCTTTTTGATCTTTAAGGGTTTAATTTCTTCCATCACCCTCTTCAGTTCTTCATTTACGTTTATCATAATCTTTTTTATTCAGAATAACCTTCATCTAATATTATTTGAGGTTTGTCTACATTAGCAGCTAGATTAGTATATTCTGTCCAATGTTCGATGGGATAGGTTTTGCTTATGATTTTTGCAGCTTGTTCTACATAATCAACATATCTACCTTTCCTATCTAAGAACAAGAAATGGACAAATGCATCTTTATCATGAGCAGCGATAGAAAAAGCCTCATTCCTGCTATTTGCTGCTACTAGAATAATTCCACCTTCCCAATCTCCTTGTCTAATGCATCCAAAAACTTTCATTTGTCTTCTGGGTAGTCTATATAATAAATTTTCAAGTTGCTTGGATCTCTAAATTTATTTTTATTCGCTCCTATAAATTTTTCATACTCATCCTCAGTCATTGAAGATAAGTTAGTGCCAATGAAGTAGAAACCGTCAGATAGGTAAGCTTCATATTCTCCCTCATCCGAATAAAAGTTTCCGTTCTTAAAATCTTTCAAAGTTAAGAATTCTGAACGCTCATAGGTATCTCCCCAATCATAACGTTTAACCTTCTCCATACAACGATATAAGGCAAGAGGATCTGATATTGTTTTAGCTACAGGCATGAGATCTTCTTCTTCCACTTTAGTTTCCTCATATTCCAATTCCATAATAATATTGGAACCTGAAACACCACATACCCTATACCCTTTAAAACCAAGATCATTTACATCTTCTTCGTTCAGTTCTTCTAATATTCTATATTTAAATCTTTTCATACTTCGTGTTTCCTTCGTTAATATTAACTCACTCACATTAATAAGGAATTCGCGCGTGATCTTACAGGTTGGATATTATTGTTGTGTTGAAGTAAAGGTTGAGGAGAATTCGTAAAATATATAGAATTTTACTTTGGCCGTAAGATATAAACAACCTTAAAATAAACACAACATCTTTCATACTGTTTTTCAAGGCATGGTTATAGTTTCTTGCTTCACCTATTTTCTTTATGCCTTTTCTCTCACAGTATTTTCCTTTCCCAACCTGTTTCTTTACACGCGCGTTTTTAGAATATTGAAAAAGAAGAAGAGAAGATACAGCACTAAACCATACCTTCTCCTCCTTTTAATATAGAGACTCAAGTTCTTTCTTCAAGTTTATAATCCTGAAGAAACGATCCACATTTTTCCAAGACGTTAACCACCTTTGCTCTCTGTCAGTCGGTTCAGAAGAGGTACCATATGAAATGAATAAATCCTCAACTGACACTGCTGAATCTGATAATATCTCCTTCAATATATCACTCTCCAAATATTTTCCCGCTTTCCCTGGTTCAAGTTCAGCGAGACTCAAGTGGGGAATGTAGGTAGAGTACTCAGACTTAACATCCTCTTTTATCGACAAACCCTTATTAATTAAGCTCAAAGTTTTAAATAATGGCGTTCCTTTTCTGAGCTTAAGAATAATATAGTCAGAGTCATTTTCAAAACTCCCTAACTCGAAAAGATCTAAGACACTATAGAACTCATCTCCACGAATCATTCCCTCTAGCCATCTCCAATCTTCATCTCCTAATATATCCTTAATACTCGACAACAAACCTCCATACTCAATTTTCTTACCCTGAGCATATAGTAAGGTAATATGCGAATCTAACTCCACTCCAGTATCCTTAAGATCTGACTCCTCGAAAACACAACCTAAGCTAACAGGAGTGGATAGATTCATAGCTAACATAAGACAACTATTTATTTCACGCTTATCCATTCTTTCCCTGATTCTTTAACCTAAATTTCGTTTTCATAGTC